>OLQE01000899.1_pt1 | contig 19415 bp, 18 predicted proteins | sample 1643161 | NCBI WGS metagenome assembly OLQE01 (sample SAMEA3136650, study PRJEB25190) | human gut metagenome | reverse complement strand
AAGAAGTATAATACACCAATGGGACGGGATTGTCAACTACTTTTTTCAAGTTTTTTCATTTTCCATTGGACGATTACGCAATCATTGGACAAATCAACACTTACAGGCAAAAAAATACTGCATGAAATTTGTTCCACGCAGCATTTTTCAATCGTTTCTTTCTTCAGTTCTCTTCTATTGTCCCTTCCCGTGCTTCTTTCATAAGAAGGCAGGTTTCAAAATGGATACAATGTCTGAAATTACAGTCTGCAAAGGTCAAAACCAAGCCTTCCATACTTTCTTCATATTCGCAGCAGACGGTATTAGACCTGTTCTGGGCCCGGCAGTAACCGCTGATCATCTTTTCCTGTATTTCCACATTTTTCGCCTCCATCCAGTTCAAACCAGAATTCTACACCGTTATCATAGTTCTTGACACCACATTTCTGATGGAACGAATCCATGATAGCTTTTACAATGGAAAGACCGATACCGCTTCCACCGTATTCCCGGGTCCTGGCTTTATCCACTTTATAAAATTTGATCCAGATCTTATCCAGATCCTCTGCCGGAATCGGCTTGCCCGTATTGAAGACAGTCGTGCGGATCACATTCCCCGGCTTCCGGATCAGTTTGACATCGATGACCTTGTCTCCCTCCAGGTGATTGAGGGCATTGCTGATATAGTTTGTCACAACCTCTTCTACCTTGAATTCATCTGCCCAGACATAAACCGGCTCTTCCTCCTCAAACAGGATCTTTGCCTCTTTCTGCTGTGCCAGAATGGAAGCAGACTGTATCACACCCTTCACCAGGCTTACCAGATCAAACCGTTCCATCGTCACTACATCATTTCCGAACTCCAGCTGATTCAGCGTCAGAAGTTTTTTCACCATCTGATTCATCTTGGAAGATTCATCCATGATCACTTCACAGTAGAACTCCCTGCTTTCCGGATCATCGTTGATACACTCCTTCAGCCCTTCTGCATAGCCCTGGATCAAAGCGATAGGGGTTTTCAATTCGTGCGAGACGTTTGAAAGAAATTCTTTTCTCATTTCATCGATCTGTTCTTTCTTCCGGATATCGCTCTGAAGCTCATTATTAGCCGTTTTCAGCTCAGAGATCGTTTCCTGAAGCTTATCGGACATCTGATTGAAGTGATCCCCCAGCTGGGCGATCTCATCACTTCCGCCCCTGGTATATTTTGCTTCAAAATCCAGTTCTGCCATCCTTTTGGAAAGCTCTGTCAGCTCCTGAATGGGTTTGGTAATCTGTTTGGACAGCCATACGGCAAGAATAACACCAAAGAGTATGCCTGCCAAAGCAAAATAGCTGAAAAACTCATTGGAGATTTTCACACTGTCCCAGATGCTGTCCAATGCCAGACGCATGATAAAGTTATAGCCATTGTCCAGACCGCCCCAGATCTCCAGATAATACTGTTCATTAAAAGGATCCCTGATCTTTTGTACTGTATAATGATCCGTATGGATCAGCACATCCTTTTCAAAAGAGCTCACACCATAATTATAGGCAAATAACCGTCCTGCCAGCAGAGATTTGTCCTGGTCAGAGCTCACGCACCAGAGCTCCGGGTTCATCTCTTCGTCACTGATGACCAGTCGGATATTATAGCGATTACAGAGAAGCTCCAGATTTCTCTGGAAATCATCCTCCTGATAGGAATTGGGAAGATCATAGGCATTGATCAGAGAATAGACCTTGATCAGGGCCCGTTCCTTCTGCACCATATAGTATTTTTCCAGAAAAACATTGTTCACAAGAAAACTGGTGCCCAGAACAAATAGCAACAGAGCAACGATCGCCACTGCGATCCTGTTTCGTATGGAATGTTTCATTTATCCTTCCACCTCGAATTTATATCCCATTCCCCAGATTGTCCGGATATAATCCCCTGCTTTTCCAAGTTTGCTCCGAAGCTTCTTTACATGGGTATCAATGGTTCTGGCATCCCCGAAATAATCATAGTTCCAGACATTATTCAGGATCTTTTCCCGGGAAAGAGCCAGTCCCTGATTTTCCATAAAATAAGAAAGAAGTTCAAATTCCTTGAAGCTCAGTTCCACCTCCTGGCCATCCACTTTTACCTGATGAGCTGCCTTGTCAAGAGAAAGGATCCCGGCAGTGATCACACTGTCAGAAGAAATAGCATTTGTTCTTCGAAGGATCGCCTCCACACGGGCCACCAGGATCTTGGGACTGAAGGGTTTTGAAATATACTCATCCACTCCCAGTTCAAAGCCAAGGAGTTCATCCTGTTCATCTCCTCTGGCTGTCAGCATGATGATAGGCACCTTGGAATGTTTCCGGATCTCGCGGCAGACCTGCCAGCCGTCCATCTTTGGCATCATGACATCCAGAATGATCAGCGCAATGTCTTTTTCTTCAAAGAAAAGATCCACTGCCTGTTCTCCATCTCCGGCCTCAAGTACCTCAAAATCCTGACGGACCAGAAAATCCCTCACCAGTTTGCGCATCCTGCTTTCGTCATCGACTACCATTACTTTCAGTTTTTCCATAAATCTTCACCTCAGGTCTTTTTTATCTTTCCACTGCTGCAGCCAATACTTCCGCAGCTTTTTACTTTTTCTTATCTTAACACAGCTTTATGTAGGTTCTGTGAAAACAGACACTTGCCGATAAACTTTTTTGCCGTTAACCTCATTCTAGCAGTTTGTAAAAAAATTGACAAGTACCGGAAAATGATCTATGCTTTTTTCTGATCGGAGCACAAGCCTGATGAAACACAGAAAGGAACTTTTTTATGACTTCATATCAAATCACCGAATGGTGTCATCGGATGATCCGGGACTTTGTTTCTCCCGGCGACCTCTGCATGGATGCCACTATGGGAAACGGTCACGATACCGCTTTTCTCGCTTCCCTGGCAGGAACCGAAGGCCAGGTTCTCGCTTTTGACATTCAGGAAATCGCTCTTTCAAATACCCGGAAAAGACTGAGAAATGAAAACTGCCCGGACAATACTACGCTTTTTCTTGAAAGTCACACAGAAATCGGAAAACATGCCCTCCCAGGCAGCGTTTCCTGCATCACCTTTAATTTTGGCTATCTTCCGGGAGGTGACCACGCAAAGGCCACACATCCTGAGACAAGCCTTGCCGCCGTAAAAGCGGCTCTTCCGCTTCTGAAAGCCGGCGGCCTTTTAAGCCTTTGCATTTACAGCGGTCAGGATACGGGCTTTGAAGAAAAAGATGTACTCCTGCAATTTTTACAGACTCTGGATCCAAAGAGCTATCTGGTGTTGAAAACAGATTATTTTAACCGGCCCAACCATCCGCCGATTCCTGTTTTTGTCATCCGTCAGGAAGCAGCATCCTCTTTATAGGCACAAAATCAACAAGAGCCGCCCAAAAAGGCGGCTCTCATTTTTATCTATCAGTCTTCTTTTACATCTTTCATACTGAAGCTCATTCTGCCCATCTTGTCTTTTCCAAGGCATACAACCTTCACGACATCACCGAGAGTCAGCACATCCTCTACACGGTTGATACGCTCTTTGGCAATCTTGGAGATGTGGACCATACCCTCTTTACCCGGAGCAAACTCAACGAATGCACCAAATTCCTTGATGCTGACAACTTTACCGGTCAGAAGCTGACCTGCCTCAAAATCGGTTACGATGATCTTGATCAGATCGATGGCTTTCTGGATCATTGCCATATCAGTTCCGCATACAGAAACTGCACCGTCATCAGTGATATCAATCTTCACGCCGGTCTCATCGATGATCGCATTGATGGTCTTACCCTTCTGACCTACCACATCACCGATCTTATCCGGATTGATGCGGATCTGAACGATCTTCGGTGCATACTCGCCTACTTCTTTTCTCGGCTCTGCGATCGCTTTTGCCATAACCTCATCCATGATGTAGAGTCTTGCCTCACGGGTTCTTGCAATGGCCTCCTCAATGATCGGACGGGTCAGACCGTGGATCTTGATATCCATCTGGATAGCAGTGATACCTTCATGAGTACCAGCCACCTTAAAGTCCATATCGCCAAAGAAGTCCTCCAGACCCTGGATATCCGTCAGTACAATGTAATCATCATCGGTGTCACCGGTCACCAGTCCACAGGAGATACCTGCTACTGCAGATTTGATCGGTACACCAGCTGCCATCAGGGACATACTGGAAGCACAAATACTTGCCTGAGAAGTAGAACCGTTAGATTCAAAAGTCTCAGATACGGTACGGATGGCATACGGGAACTCAGCCTCGCTGGGAAGTACCGGAACCAACGCACGCTCTGCCAGAGCTCCGTGACCGATCTCACGACGTCCCGGTCCACGGCTCGGTTTTGTCTCACCAACAGAATAGCTGGGGAAGTTATAGTGATGCATATATCTCTTAGTCACTTCTGTCTCATCCAGACCATCCAGACGCTGTGCCTCAGAAAGCGGTGCCAGGGTGCAGACGTTGCAGATCTGTGTCTGTCCACGGGTAAACATGGCAGAACCATGCACTCTCGGAATAATATCAACCTCTGCTGCCAGCGGCCGGATCTCTGTGATTGCACGGCCATCCGGACGTTTGTGATCTTTGAGAATCATCTTGCGGACGGTCTTTTTCTGATACTGATAAATAGCCTCTCCAAGGATTGCCAGCCAGTCCTCATTGTCAGCAAACTCTGCTTCCAGTTTTTCCGTGATCTGACGGATATTTTCTTCTCTTGTCTGTTTGTCATCTGTAAATACGGCAACTTCCATCTCTTCCGGAGTAACGATCTTCTTGATTGCCTCAAAAAGCTCCTCAGGAACCGCACAGCTCTCATAGGAGTGTTTTTCTTTTCCACATTCTGCTACGATGGTATCAATGAATTTAATGATCTCCTGGTTTACTTCATGTGCTTTGAAGATTGCCTCAATCATTTTAGCTTCCGGGATCTCTTTTGCTCCGGCCTCGATCATGATAACCTTTTCACGGGTGGAAGCAACGGTCAGCTGCAGGTCGGAAACATCCTTCTGAGCCAGGGTCGGGTTTACAATGAGCTCGCCATCGATCATACCGATCTGAGTCGCTGCACAGGGGCCGTCAAAAGGAATGTCAGAAATGCAAGTGGCAATAGAGGAACCCAGCATAGCAACCACTTCCGGATTGCACTCGGGATCTACAGCCATAACCAGGTTGTTCAAAGTTACATCATTGCGGTAATCCTTCGGAAACAGCGGACGCATGGGACGGTCGATGACACGGGAGGTCAGGATCGCATGCTCGCTTGCTTTTCCCTCTCTCTTATTAAAGCCACCCGGAATCTTTCCTACAGCGTACATTTTCTCTTCATATTCCACACTTAAGGGGAAGAAATCAATGCCCTCACGGGGTTTGTCGGATGCGGTTGCGGTGCTGAGGATGGTGGTGTCACCATAGTGCATGAAAGCTGCACCGTTTGCCTGTTTTGCAACTCTGCCGATGTCAACGCTCAGCGTTCTTCCGGCAAGTTCCATGGAAAACGTCTTATACATATGTTTTTCTCCTTTTCCGGCAGCCTTCCATCCGAAACAACTGAAAAAAAGACTTTTCGGGAAAATCTGCTTTTCAGTGGTCTCGGCGGCTCCTGCTGCCTCATTTGTTTTCTTAACGCAAAGTGGGGACGGAAGACCCGTCCCCGTTTTTGTTTCTGATTATTTTCTGATACCAAGTTTTGCAATCAGAGCACGATAGCCTTCCAGATCTGACTTTTTCAGATATGCAAGGAGTCCACGTCTCTGACCAACCATTTTCAGAAGACCTCTTCTGGAATGATGATCCTTCGGGTTCTCCTGCAGATGAGCGGTAAGCTCCTGGATACGAGCGGTCAGGATAGCGATCTGAACCTCCGGTGAACCGGTATCGCCAGCTTTTCTTGCATACTCGTTGATGATTGCTGTTTTCTTCTCTTTGGAAATCATAGTTAAATCCTCCTGAAATAATAAAATAAATAATAGATAACCGCCTGTCACTTAAGACGGGGTCGGAGTGTCCGCAACCTTAGTGACGGCTAAACTCATACTGCATCAGTATAACAGAAGTTTTTCTTTCCGTCAACTCATTTTCCTGATATTTTGCGAAGTCTCAGCCAAGGATCCGCAGTCCGAAAAGAAGGTAACAACTGCCACCTGCCAGCAGAAAAAAAAGCCCCGCCATATAAAGAAGATATTCCATGCGTTCTTCCCTTCCCGGATGATTCAAAGTGAAGCGTTCCGGCTTTTGTACATCATAGCGAATCGGGACCTTTTCTCCCACACGGAAAGCAGGCGGATTGCTGCCCTTCCGGTAACGTTCCCGGATCAGGCGGCCGCTGGAGGCATAAAAGCTCATGACCGGATAATAATAGTCATGAACACCTGCCTCTTTTCCCGCCTTGTCCGGTTTTCCCGGGGACAGTTCCACCACAGTCGCCACCGCCCTGCCTTTGTAAGGATCCTTGGCCCTGCGGATCTCACGGAAAATAACTCCCGCTATGGTAAGGAGAATCCCCAGTGCAAAGAAGACCTCGCTGGCATTTTCCAGCATCCTGCTCATCGAAGAAACTCCTTTCCATAGGCGATGTCTCTTTCCAGCTGCTCCCGGAGTGCATCCAGAGACTCAAACTTTTTCTCCGGACGGGTAAAATGAATAAGCTCCACGCGAAGATCCGCTCCATAAAGATCCTCATCCACATCATAAAGATAAGTCTCCACTCCCCGGAACTTTTCTCCCACCGTAGGTTTGTAACCGATATTTGTCATACCGCCCAAAATCCTTCCATCCTCCAGATACGTTCTGGACACGTAAACACCATTAGGAGGCAAAAGTTTCCTGGTCGTTGGAATCAGATTGATCGTCGGAAAAAGCAGTCTGCCTCCCATATGTCTTCCATGGAGCACTTCTCCGGAGACAAAATACGGATAACCGAGAAGTTCTTCCGCCAACTCCATTTCTCCTTTTTCCAGGGCTTCCCGGATATAGGTACTGCTGATCTCTCTCCCCTTATAAGCTTCCTTCTTTATAATCTCCGCCTGATAGCCATAAATCTTCTGCAGCTCCAGTAAAAGAGAAGCATCTCCTTTTCTCTCATAACCAAAGTGGAAGTCCTCTCCTACGATAACCTTCCGGGCATGAAGCTTTTCTGCCACGATCCCCCGGATAAATTCTTCCGGCTCCATATGCGCCACCTCCGGAACAAAAGGACATTCCACCAGATAATCGACACCCTGTTTTTCCAGTATAGTGCGCCGTTCTTCCCTGGTCAGGAGCATGCCTTTCCGGTTAAAATCCAGCGTAAAAACCACACTTTTCAAACCCTGTCTGGAAAATTCCCGGGTACGGCGGATCAGCTTCTGATGTCCCCGGTGAAGCCCGTCAAATTTTCCAAGGGTGACAGCTGTCTCATCATTGATATAAAGCCCTTCAAGGCCCTGTATGTATTCCATCTGTTTCCTCCTGTCCTTCTCTGTACGGATATACAAAAGTCCACGGAATGTTTCCGTGGACTCCCGGATATTCAGCCATTCTCCCGGTCATAAAACATTTTTTCCAGACGGTACTGTTTTTCAGACTCTTCGTAGCGATAGAGTGCATAAAACCTTCCATCTGCATCATATACCCGGAGCCTTTCGCCATCAGGCACCGGCTGCTCCGTCTGTACAGAAGCCGCTCTGAGCGTGTTTCCATTGACCAGAGCTTTCATTCCTTCCTCCAAAACCACAGCCTTCGGTGCGGCAGCAAACATCCCGTCGATCGGAAGGATTTTTTCCATAAGACCTTCCAGACCTTTTTCTGTTTTAAGTGCTTCCACCTCGCCCAGCTTGATGGCTTCCTCCAGACAGAAGCGGTCTACACGGGTCCGAAGAAGACTTTCCATACAGCCGCCGCAGCCCAGTTTTTCACCAATATCCTGACAAAGCGTCCGGATATAGGTTCCCTTGGAACAGGTCACTTCCATAGTCACCCGTGGAAGTTCCACCTGCTCCACACGGATCTCCCGTATGGTCACTCTTCTGGGCTTGCGTTCCACTTCTTTTCCGGCCCGGGCCAGATCACAGAGTTTCTGTCCATTGACCTTCAGTGCGGAATACATCGGAGGAATCTGATCATACGCTCCCACAAAAGACATCACTGCCCCCCGGACAGTTTCTTCATCTGCCGTTACAGGCTGTTCAGAAAGAACCGTACCGGAAACATCCTGTGTATCCGTACTCTTTCCTAAAAGCAGCACCGCCCGATAGGTCTTCTCTTTGTCTGTCAGAAGATCGCAGAGCTTTGTTGCTTTCCCAAGGCAGACAGGAAGGACTCCTTCTGCATCCGGATCCAGAGTCCCTGTGTGACCAATCTTTTTCTGTTTTAAAATTCCACGGAGCTTTCCCACCACATCGTGAGAAGTATAGCCCCGTTCTTTATAAATATTGATTACTCCGTGAATCACAAATCTGCTCCCTGTCTCAGTTTTCTGCTGCTTTCAGCTGTTTCTCGATATGCAGTGTCAGATTATTGAGTACATCATAAACACTGCCCTGCATGGTACAGCCGGCTGCCCGGACATGACCGCCTCCTCCGAAATAGGAAGCCACACGGCTCACATCCACCTTTCCGTTGGAACGCAGACTTACCTTAAACTCCTGAATGGCTGTTTCATAAAGGAAAATAGCCACTTCCACACCTGCGGTGTTGCGGAGCTGGCTTACGATGCCCTCCAGATCCTCGCCGGTCACACCATAGAAGTCCAGGTCTTTTTTCCGAAGGGCGCTGATGATGCATTTTCCATCCATCAGAAGCATGCTCTCCAGAAGTGCACGTCCCAGGATCTGGTTCTGCAGATAGGTCTTCTGGAAAAAAGTCTGATCCAGAAGTTCATTGAAATCAAATCCTTTGTCTATCAGCTTTCCGGCAATTTCCATGGTACGGCTGCTGGTGCAGGAATACTGAAAGACACCGGTGTCATGGGCAATTCCCATATAAAGAGCTTTGGCTGCATTTACAGAGAGCTTCTTATCATCCAGCAAAAGGTAAACAAGCTCCGAAGCGGAGCTGGCTTCCGGCTCGATAAACTGCACGTCACCAAAGCCATGATTGCTGATGTGGTGATCCACGCAGATCACTTTTCCTGCTGTATGGAGATACTCCGCTGCGTTTCCCAGCCGCCCGATATCTCCGCAGTCCAGAGAAAAGAACACATCATAGGTTTCCTTCGGGTAAGAGGTACGGATCGTCTCCGTTCCCTCCAGTACCCGGAATCTTTCCGGCACAGACTCCAGATAAAGATCCACAGCCTCCAGTGCCGGATAATTTTCCCTGAGATAGAGCCCCAGCCCCAGGCAGGAACCGACGCAGTCGCCGTCCGGCCGTATATGACCGGCAACAGCGATGCGTTTTACACCCTTCAATTCCTGATCAAGATCAAACATTTTCATCATCCTTCGCAGTGACCTCGTCAATGATCTTTGACATATGCACACCATATTCGATGGACTGATCCAGAATAAAACGGATCTCCGGTGTGTTTCTCAGATTAACGGTATGCGCCAGCTCGCGGCGGATATAGCCTTCTGCACTTTTCAGTCCCTCCAGAGTCGCTTTCTGTGCTTCACTGTCACCAAGAACACTGATATATGCTTTACAGGTCTTCAGATCCGGTGCTACTTCTACAGCGACCACAGAGGTCAGCGGGCTGATCCTCGGATCCTTGATCCCGCCGCGGATAATGTTGGCCAGCTCTCGCTGTACCTCTCCGTTGATCCTTGTATTTTTGATACTGTTTTTTCTCATATTATCTCGGCACCTCTACCATGATATAAGCTTCTACCTGGTCGAACTCCTGCAGGTCATTGAATTTATCAAATACAAGACCACACTCGTAGCCGGCCTTTACTTCTTTTACGTCGTCTTTGAATCTCTTCAGAGAAGCAAGCGCACCCTCGTAGATCTGTTTGCCTTCTCTGGAAATGCGGACTTTGCAGTTTCTCTGGAAGACACCATCCAGAACATAAGAACCGGCAATGGTTCCGACTCCGGATGCCTTGAAGGTCTGACGAACCTCTGCATGACCGATCACCTTCTCTTCGTAGATCGGATCCAGCATACCCTTCATGGCAGCTTCCACATCTGCGATAGCATCATAAATGACACGGTAGAGACGAAGGTCTACACCCTCACGCTCTGCAGTTGCTTTTGCTGTGCTGTCCGGACGTACGTTAAAGCCGATGATGATGGCATTGGAGGTTGCTGCCAGAGTAACATCAGACTCATTTATGGCACCTACACCGCCGTGGATGATCTTAACCACAACTTCTTCGTTGGAAAGCTTGAGAAGGCTCTGTTTTACTGCCTCTACAGAACCCTGTACATCGGCTTTTACAATGATGTTCAGTTCTTTCAGATTTCCTGCCTGAATCTGACTGAAGAGATCATCCAGAGACATCTTGGAACGGGTCTCCTCCAGAAGTCTCTCTTTATTTTCACTGATGAAGGTCTCTGCAAAGCTTCTTGCTTCCTTCTCAGAATCAGTCTGAACAAAGATCTCACCTGCATTCGGGACATCGGAAAGTCCCAGAATTTCAACCGGAACAGAGGGTCCTGCCTCTTTGACACGGCGTCCCTTGTCATCGATCATGGCGCGGACTTTTCCAAAACAGGAACCTGCTGCGATGGGATCTCCCACATGAAGTGTACCTTTCTGTACCAGAACGGTAGCAACCGGACCTTTTCCTTTATCCAGCTGAGCCTCGATAACAAGACCTCTTGCTTTACGGTTCGGGTTTGCTTTCAGCTCATCGACCTCTGCTGTCAGAAGGATCATCTCAAGAAGCGTATCAATACCCTCTCCGGTGTGTGCGGATACCGGTACACAGATGGTGCTTCCGCCCCAGTCCTCGGGGATCAGTTCATATTCGGAAAGTTCCTGTTTTACACGCTCGATATTGGCACTCGGCTTATCGATCTTATTGATGGCAACAATGATCTCAATACCTGCCGCTTTCGCATGGTTGATCGCCTCAATGGTCTGCGGCATCACACCGTCATCTGCTGCTACGACAAGGATTGCGATATCTGTAGCGTTTGCCCCACGCATACGCATAGCGGTAAATGCCTCATGTCCCGGAGTATCCAGGAAGGTGATCTTCTGACCATTGATAGTTACCATGTAAGCACCGATATGCTGGGTGATTCCACCTGCCTCTTTTGCGATGACATGGGTATGACGAATCGCATCCAGAAGAGAAGTCTTACCATGGTCAACATGACCCATTACGCAGACAACAGGCGGTCTGGAAACCATTTTGCTTTCATCCTCTTCGTCCTCTTTCAGAAGCTCAGCGATCACATCTACCTTTTCCTCCGGTTCTGCGATGCAGTTAAACTCCAGAGCAATTTCTTCTGCTGTCTCATAATCGATCTCATGGTTTACGGTCACGATCTTGCCCTGCAGGAAAAGTTTCTTCACGATGGCAGCCGCCTGGATTTTCATCTTATCCGCCAGTTCACGGATGGTCATGGTCTCCGGAAGAATGATGTTTTTGATCTCATCTTCCTTCTTCTCCGGAGCCGGTGCCGGTTTTACGGTCTGCGGCTTGCTGTTCTTCTGATTCTTTCCTGCATTGTTGCCTCTGGATACATTTTTCTTCTCCAGACGGTCAAATTTATCCTCACCACTGTTCTTTCTGTTCCGATCGTTGTTACGGTCGGTACGGGTTCTGGATTCTTTTGTCAGCGGTTTGCTCTCCATGGGAGCCTTTGGAATAGAAGAGCCACCTCTCTGGCCGCCTCTTCTGTCTCCGTTCTGCGGACGTCTCTCGCCGTCCTGCCCCTGGTAGCCGCCTCTTCTCTCGCCATTCTGGCCCTGCGGACGTCCGCCGCCCTGGCCCTGATAGCCGCCTCTTCTCTCACCATTCTGACCCTGCGAACGTCTCTCGCCGCCCTGGCCCTGATAATTTCCTCTTCTTTCACCATTCTGACCCTGCGGACGTCTCTCGCCGCCCTGGCCCTGGTAATTTCCTCTTCTCTCACCGTTCTGACCCTGGCTTCTTCTTTCGCCATTCTGGCCCTGCGGACGTCTCTCACCATTCTGAGGTCTTCTTTCTCCGCTGTTTCCGGTGTTCTGACCCTGCGGACGTCTCTCGCCGCCCTGTCCTGCCGGACGGTCTGCTGCTGTTCTCTTTTCCTGAGACTGTCCGCCTGCCGGACGTGCCGGTTTCTGGCTCTTCTGCCCTGCCGGACGGCTGATTCCGCTCCGGCTGTTCTGAGGATGGAACACCTGTGTGATATTCTTTTTCTTGGGTGCTTCTCCCTCGGTATTCTTCTGATTTTCCATCTTGGATTTTTCGTTTGCTTCCACTTTTTTCCTCACCATTTCTATCTGTTTTTCTTCCAGAACGGCCATGTGACTGGTCACTCTGCATCCGTTCTGTGTTAATATCTTCATGATTTCCTGATTGGATCTGCCTAAGCTTCTGCCAAGCTCATAAACTCTCATTCTCACGATAACGACCGCCTCCTGCTCTTTTTCTGGTGCAACAGGCGGAACCTGCCATACCTGTTACGGATCTTATGCTTCCAGCGCATCCAGCTGCTTCCGGATCGCTTCTGCAAGGCCTCTGTCATTCACAGCCAGGGAAGCTCTGAATTCTTTTCCCATGGCTGCGCCCAATTCATCCTTTGTTCCGTACAGATACATGGGTACTTTATAAAAAGTACACATATTTGTAAATTTTTTCTTCGTGTTGTCCGAGCTCTCAACAGAAACGATCACCAGACACGCTTTTCCTTCTTTGACGGATTTCTCCGTGGAAAACTCTCCGCTGGCTGTTTTGCCCGCCTTCGTGGCAAGCCCCACCAGGGACAGGATCTTATTCTGTTTCAATCGGTTCTATCTCCTTTTCCAGCGTCTCATAGACCTCTTTCGGAATCGCCATTTTCAGGGAACGTTCGATTCCTTTGTTTTTTACCGCCTTCTGAAAGCATTCCCGGCTGGGACAGATATATGCCCCTCTCCCGTTTTTCTTTCCAGTGGTATCGATGATCACTTCATCTTCCGTGGTCTTGAGAATACGGATCATTTCTTTCTTGCTTTTCATTTCCCTGCAGCCGATACACTGACGCATGGGAACCTTGCGGACCTGACTCATTTTCTCACCTCCGGGCGGCAGAATTTACTCTGCATCCCCTTCTTCATTCTCCGGTGTGCTTTCAGCCGCTGACTCTTCCTCGTAATCATCGCTGGTATAGTTCTTATCGGTATAATCGTCCTCGTAATCTGCGGACTCCTCATACTCACCGTTATCTCCGAAAAGATCATCAAATTCGCCGGACTCTTTTGCCTGGGTCTCACTCTTGATATCGATCTTGAAACCGGTCAGACGGGCTGCCAGACGGGCATTCTGTCCTTCTTTACCGATTGCCAGAGACAGCTGGTAATCCGGAACGATAACTTTTGCGGTCTTTTCGTCATCATCTGCAATAACAGAAATGACTTTTGCCGGGCTCAGTGCATTCTCGATAAGGATCGCATTGTTCTCGTTCCAGTTGATGATATCGATCTTCTCACCGCGCAGTTCATTTACGATGGCATTGACTCTGGCACCGTTGATACCAACGCAGGCTCCTACGGGATCTACATCCGGGTTATTGGAATAAACAGCCATTTTTGTACGGCTGCCTGCCTCACGGGCGATGCATTTGATCTCTACTGTGCCGTCACGGACCTCGGTAACCTCAGATTCAAAGAGGCGTTTTACCAGCTCCGGATGTGTTCTGGATACCAGGATCTTCGGTCCTTTGGAGGTATCTTTTACCTCAAGGATGTAAACCTTGATCCTCTCAGTGGGACGGAATACCTCGCCCTTTACCATCTCGTTTTCATTGAGGATCGCATCTACTTTACCTAAGTTTACGCTGACATTCTTTCCAAGGTAACGCTGTACGATACCGGTCACAACGTCACGCTCTTTTGCGTAATACTCATTATAAAGCACTTTGCGCTCTTCCTCGCGGATCTTCTGAAGGATCACGTTCTTTGCATTCTGGGTTGCGATACGGCCAAACTCTTTGGAATGGATCTCCACATTCACCGTATCTCCGAGCTCATAAGTGGAACGGATCATTTTTGCCTTGGAAAGGGCGATCTCTGTCACATCATCGGTAACCTCTTCCACAACGGTCTTCTCAGCCCATACATGAAACTCACAGGTCTCCGGATTGATGCTTACTTTTACGTTGTCAGCTTTGCCGAAATTATTCTTACATGCCTGGATCAGGGACTGCTCAATCGCTTCCAGCAGCGTATCTTTGCTGATGTTTTTCTCTTTCTCCAGAAGTGTCAGCGCCTCCAACAATTCATTATTCATTTTGAAAATTCCTCCTTCACTCAGAAATCGAAAGCCTGCCGAATCAGCGCGATATCCGTCCTGGCAAATTTCATTTCTGTCTCTTCTAATTCAATGGTCACGGATTCTTTATCATATGCTTTCAGGACACCGGTAAATTCCTTCTGTCCCTCTATGGCACGGAAGGTACGCACTTCTACTTCCTCTCCAAGATTTCTCTGGAAATCTTTTTCCTTTTTCAGGGGACGGCCAAGTCCCGGAGAGCTGACTTCCAGGATATAGGAATCTTCAATAAAATCCTCTTCATCCAGTTTGTCACTCAAAGCACGGCTTATCAGCTCGCAGTCATTGATGGCAATGCCGCCCGGTTTATCGATATACGCCCGAAGGTACCAGCTTCCGCCTTCCTTCACATACTCCACGTCTACCAGCTCAAACCCGTTCTCCTCCATCATGGGAAGCAAGAGTTCCTCCGCCTTTTTCTCATACGTCTCTCTTTTTGTCATCTGCGCCACCTTTCCTGCCCTGTCATATGGAAAACTCTCCTTTGACAGTAAAAAGAGAGTGGACGAAACGCCCACTCAACTCTAGTTACAATATGATCAATTGCATTATAACACCCTGTAAAGGAAAAAGCAAGTGCAAAAAAGGAAAATCCGCATTAAACCCGGGTTTTTACTCCCTTTGTATCTCTTTTTCCGATGCGGAGACGGTTCAGATGCACTTCTTTTTCTTTATAAAGAGCAACCGCATCACCGCCGGCTGTAAGATAATATACATTTTCAATAAAATCATCATCCGCCAGCTTCATTCCGCGGACACCTACCGCATTTTTCTTTTTCATCGGGATCTCTCCTACTGGAAAGCGCAGGAAAAAGCCCTGATGGGTCTGAAGCACGATCTGCTCATATTCTCCCAGAAGTTCCACGGAGATCAGGGCATCGTCCTCATTCAGCTTGGTCGCCGCAATACAGCGTTTCGCCACATCCAGTTCAATGCCCTCCATCTGTTTGAGCATTCCCTTTTTCGTAGCCAGAAGAAGCACCGCGTATTTCAGCTTCTGCAGGCTCTCCACTGCCACCACCTGCTCACTGCTGCTGTCGTAATTGCAGAGATTGTCGATGGGCTTTCCTTTATCCCGGAATTTTCCGTATGGAAGATCCAGCACCTTGATCAGATGTTGTCTGCCGCTGTCCGTGAGAATGGAGATCTTATCCGTATTCATAACGGAAAGCACATATTTGCTCTCTGCATCTGCCGCTTCCTTGTTCCGTTCATAAACAGACTTATCCACCGTTCTCGCATAACCGAAACGGTCCATAAGAAAGACCACTTCCATCTCCTCGACCTTTTTCTCCTCGAAAACAGCCTCCGCCGCATTCTCAACGCCCGTCTTCCTGGGGACGGCATACTCTTTTTTCACCGCATCCAGTTCTTTGATGATGACCCGGGCCATGGATTTGTAATTGTTCAGGATATCCTGATACCTGTCAATGTTTGCCAGAGTCGCTTCATGCTCCTTCATCAGGGCTTCGATCTCCAGCCCGATGAGCTTATAAAGACGCATCTCCAGAATGGCTGTTGCCTGATTTTCGGTAAAACGAAGTGTTTTTGCCGCTTTCTCAGAAGCTTTCGTCTTAAACCGGATTCCTTCCGTGACACCGTTTACCAGACACTCTTTTACCTGTTTCTGGCTCTTGCTTCCCCGCAGGATCTCGATGATCAGGTCGATACAGTCACAGGCCTTGATCAGTCCCTCCTGGATCTCTTTTTTGGCCAGTTCTTTATTCAGAAGCGTACGGTATTTTCTCGTAGCCAGCTCAAACTGGAAATCCACATGGTAGTCAATGATCGATTTCAGGCTTAAAGTCTCCGGTTTTCCACCGGCCACCGCCAGCATATTCACACCGAAGGTATCTTCCAGGCGTGTCTTCTTATAAAGCATGTTGATGAGATTGTCCACATCAGCGTTTTTCCTGAGCTCCAGAACGATGCGGATGCCCTCCTTGGAGGACTGGTTGGAAATATCCACGATATCTGTCGTGACCTTATTTTCCACCAGATTCGCCACATCATTTAAAAATTTACCGATATTGGCTCCCATCATGGTATAGGGGATCTCGGTGATAACAAGACGGTCCTTTCCGCCCTTTCCTTTTTCCACTTCCACCCGGCCGCGCAGACGGATCTTGCCGGTACCGGTCTCATAGATCGAAAGGAGGTCATCTTTGTTTACCACGATACCGCCGGTCGGAAAATCCGGACCTTTGATATACTCCATCAGTTCTCTGTTTGTGATCTGGTTATTCCGGATTACCGCCTTTACCGCATCAATGACCTCACCAAGATTGTGGGGAGGGATGCTGGTAACCATACCGACAGCAATTCCGTCAGAACCATTTACCAGGATGTTCGGTACCCGTACCGGAAGCACTGACGGTTCTTTCTCCGTCTCATCAAAATTCGGCACAAAGTCTACCACATCCTTATCCAGATCCCCAAGAAAAATCTCCTGTGTGATCTTCTGAAGCCGTGCCTCGGTATATCGCATGGCTGCAGCTCCGTCTCCTTCGATCGAGCCGAAGTTTCCGTGGCCGTCCACCAGAGGCAGGCCTTTTTTGAATTCCTGAGCCATGACTACCAGAGCCTCATAAATGGAGGAATCTCCGTGCGGATGATACTTACCCATGGTATCGCCGACGATACGGGCGCATTTCCGGTAGGGTCTGTCATAGCGGATGCCAAGCTCATACATATCATACAGCGTACGCCGCTGTACTGGCTTCAGTCCATCCCGCACATCCGGCAGAGCCCTGGCAACGATAACACTCATGGCATAATCAATATAAGATTTCTGCATAATATCCGAATATTCTGTTCGGATGATCTGTTCTTTTTCCATTTTTCCGTTCCGCCTCCTTAGATATCCAGTTCCGCATCCTGCGCATGCTCATAAATAAATGCCTTACGAGGCGGCACTTCTGTTCCCATCAGCATTTCCGTTACATCAGAAGCCATTCTTCCATCCTCGATCTCCACCCGTTTCAAAATACGGGTAGCAGGATCCAGTGTGGTTTCCCAGAGCTGCTCCGGATCCATTTCTCCCAGACCTTTATATCGCTGGAGGATAAAGGAACCCTTATGTGTCTTCCGGTAACGTTCCAGTGCTTTGTCATCGTAAAGATATTCTTCTTCCCCTTTACTGGGAATTGCCTTGTAAAGAGGCGGCATGGCAAGATAGACGTGACCTTCATAGATCAGATCCGGCATAAAGCGGTAAAACAGAGTCAGCAACAACGTGCTGATATGGGCTCCGTCCACATCGGCATCTGCCATAATGATGATCTTATCATAACGGAGCTTTGTGATATCAAAGTCATTTCCATACCCTTCAGAAAAGCCACAGCCAAACGCATTGATCATCGTTTTGATCTCCGCATTGGCCAGAACCTTGTCAATGCTGGCTTTTTCCACATTCAGGATCTTTCCGCGGATCGGAAGGATCGCCTGGAAATTCCGGTTCCGGGCAGTTTTTGCAGAGCCGCCGGCAGAATCTCCCTCTACGATAAAGATCTCGCAGATCGAAGGATCACGGCTCTCACAGTTTGCCAGCTTTCCGTTGGAATCAAAGGAATATTTCTGCTTTGTAAGCATATTGGTCTTTGCTTTTTCCTCGGTCTTACGGATCTTGGCCGCTTTTTCCGCACAGGCAAGGACACTCTTTAACGTCTCCAGATTCCGGTCAAAATAAAGGACCAGTTCCTCACCTGTCACCTTTCCTGCAGCCTTGGCAGCATCCTGATTGTCCAGTTTGGTTTTGGTCTGACCTTCGAAACGAGGATCCGGATGCTTAATGGAAACCACCGCCGTCATGCCGTTGCGGATATCCGTACCGGTGAAATTATCATCCTTTTCCTTCAGGATCCCCAGTTCTCTGGCATACGTATTCATCAGAGTGGTAAACGTAGTCTTAAAACCGGTAAGATGCGTTCCGCCTTCTGCATTGTAGATGTTATTACAGAAGCCTAAGACCGTCTCATGGAACTCATTGACATACTGCAACGCACATTCCACGGTGATACCGTCAGCCTCACCTGTAAAATGGATGATCTCCGTCACGGTCTCTTTATTTTTATTCATATCACGGACAAAGCCGGAAAGTCCTTCCGGTTCGTGAAATTCTTCCGTCTCGTTTTTCCCGTCTCTTTTATCAGTAAATGCAATGGTAAGGTTCGGATTCAGGTAAGCAGTCTCATGGAGCCGGCTTTTTACCTCCGTGGCAGAAAAACGGGTTTTCTCGAAAATTTCCGGATCCGGCAGAAAATGGACCCAGGTACCGGTCTTCCGTGTCTTTCCGATCACCGGAAGCAGACCGTCTTCCAGTTCCACCACCGGAATTCCTCTCTCGTACTTATCATAACTGATCTGCCCGTCCCGGCTGACCTTGATCTCCAGATAGGTAGACAGCGCATTGACAACAGAGGAGCCTACGCCATGCAGGCCTCCGCTGGTCTTATATGCCGCATTGTCAAATTTTCCTCCGGCATGGAGTGTCGTAAATACCAGCCGGGCTGCCGACATTCCCTTTTCATGCATCCCCACCGGGATACCACGGCCGTTATCATTCACTGTGGCAGAGCCGTCCGCCTCCAGCGTTACCTCGATCCGGTCACAGAAACCGGCCAGATGTTCATCCACCGCGTTATCCACGATCTCATAGATCAGATGATTCAGTCCCTTGGTGGACACGCTGCCTATATACATACCCGGACGCTTCCGCACTGCCTCCAGGCCTTCCAGGACCGAGATACTGCTGGCGTCATAAGTGGTCGTCTTTGCCATAGTCATTTCCTTTCCAAACATACTTTCGTTTTTTCAAAAAGCGCACTTACTATCTAACTACATTTTCCCGAAAAAAGCAAGCGAAAATTCAGCCGGACCTCAAAAGAGATCCGGCTGTTCGCCTTCTGATTTCTGCGGACATTCACGATCCGCTTTCATGATCTGCTGTGAAAACAATTCCTGTAACTGTTCAGAACCACCTCCAAAATGCTATGCATTTCGTCGGTGTGGCGTATCCGCCAAATAGATTTCCATGTAAAAGTGTTCAT
>OLQE01000894.1_pt1 | contig 19500 bp, 20 predicted proteins | sample 1643161 | NCBI WGS metagenome assembly OLQE01 (sample SAMEA3136650, study PRJEB25190) | human gut metagenome | reverse complement strand
CCGCCGACCTCCGCCTTACCAAGGCGACGCTCTACCGACTGAGCCAAGGCAGCATCTGTATTGAGTTTTATTGGCTCGCTACAAGAAAAGAGTTTACCAGAGAAGTGTCGAATTGTCAACAATTTTTTCTACAATTTTTAATTTTTTTTTCAGAGCGTGTTTGAAAATACATTTCTGCAGTTTTCAAACACGCTCCGGCAAGGCACAAAAGACTGTGTGGAACGATCCGGATACCGTTTCCCCAATATGTTTTAACTGTCCTGCAGAAAACTGTACTGCGACATATAAAGATCATAATAAGCGCCTTTTTGACGCAGCAGCTCCTGATGATTTCCCCGTTCCTGGATCTTTCCTTTATCCACATACAGGATCGTATCGCAATTCTTGATCGTAGACAGACGATGGGCGATGATAAAGGAAGTACGCCCTTTCAGCAGTTCGTTCAGTCCCTTCTGCAGCGCGATCTCCGTTTCCGTATCGATGCTGGAAGTCGCCTCGTCGAGGATCAGAATCTTCGGGTCTGCCAGCAGCGCCCGTGCAAAGGAAATCAGCTGACGCTGTCCTGCGGAGAGCCGGCTGCCCCGCTCGTTGACCTGCGTCTGATAGCCATCCTCCATCTGCATGATAAATTCATGGGCGCAGACCGTCTTCGCCGCCCGGATCACCTCCTCGTCAGTGGCAGTTTTGTTTCCGTAACGGATGTTGTCCATGATCGTTCCGGAAAAGATAAAGCTGTCCTGCATCATAACCCCCATCTGCGTCCGCAGCGAATGAAGGGTTACCTTGGAGATATCCATGTCGTCCACCCGCACAGTACCACTGTCCACATTGTAAAAACGGCTCAGCAGATTGACGATGGTCGTCTTTCCCGCGCCGGTCGGTCCGACAATCGCAAAGGATTCTCCCGGCTGAGCGATGAAGCTGACATTATCCAGAATCTTTACGCCGTCCTCATAGCTGAAATCCACATGGTCGAACGTCACTTTTCCGGTAATCGGCGGCATTTCCACAGCGTCGGGAGCATCCTTGACCGCCACCGGCTCGTCGATGGTCTCAAAGATACGCTCCAGATAGGAAATTGCCGTCAGAAGGGAGTTGTAAAAGTTCGCCAGCGTCGTGATCGGCGACCAGAAACGGCTGATATAGCTGGTGAATGCCACCAGAACGCCGACCGAAGCCCCGGACACATCATGGCTCACCCACTGAACGATCACGACATAGAGGAAAGCAGTCGTGACAACGGAGATCATATCCACCGTCGGCCCCATCATGAAATTGAAACGCACTGCTTTCATCCAGGAAGTCCGATAGCTGTCGCTGAGACTGTTAAAGATCTCCCGGTTTTTCTCTTCCCGCACAAAAGACTGTGTCACCCGCACGCCGTTGATGCTCTCGGCAATATAAGCGTTCAGGTTCGACTGCTTATTGCTCTGGATCTGCCAGGCAAGATGCTGCCGCCGCTTGATCAGCGCCGCAAACAGAGCCAGCACCGGAAGTCCGCACATGCACATCAGGGTCAGCTTCCAGTTGATGGAAACCATGAATCCAATAATAAAGATCAGGCTGCAAAGATCCGTGATCGTATTGATCAGACCATTGGACAGAAGGTCACTCACGTTATTCACATAATTGACCACCCGTACCTGAATTTTGCCGTGAGGCCTGTTGTCATAATAGGAAAATGGCAGCTCCTGGAGATGCGCGAACAGATCCGTCCTGAGCTGATGGATCACGCTCTGTCCCACCTGGTTGGTGATCTGGATCTTTGCCTTCAGAGTAACTACTGAATACAGGATCAGCAGCAAGGACAGGATACTGTAACGGATAATCCCGTTCATGTCCCGTTCGGGAATGCACTGATCGATGACTCTCATGAAAAAAATAGGGATCAGCATTGTCAGCGCGCTGGAGGAAAGCATCAGAACCGCTGCAAGAAACATTTTCTTTTTGTGAGGCGCCACATACTTTCCGAGGCGGAGCAGCTGGTGGACGTCAAACTGCTCCTCTATGATTTCATCTACGTCGTATTTATTTCTTGCCATCTGCCATTGCCTCCTTTCCGTACTGATGTTCAAAGACCTGGGCATAATAACCGCCGTTCTTCAGCAGCTCTTCGTGGGTGCCCCGCTCGCTGATGGTTCCGTTTTCAAGCACGAAGATCTGATCTGCGTCCTTGATGGACGAGATCCGGTAAGCGATGATAAAGACCGTATGGTTATCGCCAAGGGTCTTCAGCTGCTGCTGGATATAAGTTTCCGTCTCCATATCCACCGCAGACGTGGTGTCGTCCAGAATCAGGATCGCCGGATCCTTGACCAGCGCCCTCGCCAGAGAAATCCTCTGTTTCTGCCCGCCGGAAAGACCGACGCCCCGCTCGCCGACGATGGTGTCATAGCCATCCGGAATTCTCCGGATAAAGTTGTCCGCATCCGCCATCACGGAAGCCTTTTTCACTGTATCAACAGAACAGTCCGGTCTTCCGTAGGCAATATTACCCTCAATCGTATCAGAAAACAGGAAGACATCCTGCATCGCCATGCCGATATGATCGCGGAGATTCTGCAGATTCAGCCTTCGAACGTCCTCCCCGTCGACCAGAACAGCTCCGCTGGATACATCATAAAAACGGCACAGAAGATTCATCAGCGTGGATTTTCCCGCCCCCGTCGGGCCAAGAATTCCCACCGTCTGACCCGGCTTTACATGGAAACTGATATTTTTCAGGATCTCCTTGCCGTCCGTCTGATAGGAGACGTTGCAGAATTCCACTTCCCCGCGGTAAGCTTCTTTCTGCGTACATTTCCGGTGGTTCCGGATCCGCGGCTCCACGGAAAAGGTACTGTAGATTTTCTCCACGGAAGTGATAAACCGCTGGATATCATTGATATACCATCCAGCCATACGCAGCGGCATATTCAGCATCCAGAGATACCCGTTGACCGTCACCATATTTCCGACGGTGATCTCCCCCTGCAGAGCCAGAATTCCGCCGTACAGCATCAGAACAACGGTCAGGATATTGGAGAACAGCTCAAACACTGGAACATATTTCGTCCAGATCCCGGCACATGCCAGTTCCGCATCCCGGTAGGCGTCATTTTCTTTCTCAAACTTCTCCATCTCAAAGTCTTCCTTCGCGAAAGCTTTCACCACCCGGTTGCCGCTGATATTTTCCTGCACAAAGGTGTTCAGCGCGGAAAACTGACGGCGGATTCTGTGAAACGCCGGCTTGACTGCCCGCATCTGAAGAAAGGTGGTCAAAGCCGTAAACGGCAGAATACACAGCATGCTCACTGCCAGCTGGACATTCACGGTAAAGACCATGATCAAGGCGAACACAAAATACAACACACTCTCATAGATCGTATAAATCGTCGAAGCGGTAAAATTCCGGATCGCGTCCATATCGCCGGTCTGCCGGGACATCAGGTCGCCGGTCCGGTTCCGGTTAAAGAACTCAAAATCTTCTGCCAGCAGCTTCTGATAGACCGCGTCCCTCATCTTATACAGGATCCCCTGGGAACAGGTTTCGAAATTGTACGGGACAACAAAACGCAAAATGCTTCTGCAGACAGTCGCCCCAAGCAAAACCGCCAGAAGACCCGGCAGCGCGCCATAATTACCGCCCTGGATTACCTGGTCCACGATCAGTCCGGAGATCCGCGGACTGATGATCGCCAGCGCAGCCATCACCGTCACCAGGAGAAATCCCAGGATAATTCTCGGCCGGTACTCTTTCAGGAATGAGCAGAACCACTTCATAGGTGTCATAAGTAAAAAACCCTCCTCTGTCTTATGTCTTATCTGTCTGTATGTGGTTTTTTGATTTGCTGATACAGCGTTTGGTTTCATTCATGAATGATGTACCCTTATAATAAAAAATCCTGTCAAAAAAGAAATGTATTTTCTTGTACTCTTTTTGTATTATTTTGTGGGAGGGACGAAAACGGCGGAGCCGGTCCCTCCCTGCACGGCGGCGCGGCGGGGGAATTATGGAATGCGTGCTCACTCCACATTCGGACAGGAACGGACGGGGTGTCTGCGGCTTGTAAAACGGTCTGTTTATTACTGGCTGCGGCAGTCTTTTTCCCGTTTTCCATCCGCAGACACCCCGCCCGTTCCTGTCCGAATGTAGTCGCAAGCACTGCATTTCCATAATTCCTCTCGCCGCGCCGCCGTGCAGGGAGGGACCGGCTCCGCCGTTTTCTGTGTTGTGGCTGCGTGTGGGTGAGGGCGGATGGGGTTGGCAAGCCTCTGAGATTCTGGAGTGTGTTTGCAATTTTTTCTGTAAGATTGAAAATTTCTTTCTGTAAGATGTACCGTACTGTTCGTGGAAAATCTATTACAAAACCAGGAGACATGGCAAGCTACACTGGACATTTTTGAACTGGATGACAAAAAGTATTCAAAAAATAAGCAAGTGTAAAGCATATGCAGCAGCTTCTAAGCAGATTGGACATTAAATATTACAACAACGGTTACAACCAAAATGCTTTAAAAAGCCCTCTCGCAGATCCGATCCACCCCATTGCGCCTGAGAAAGCCAGAATTTTGCCCCCGGCACGCCATGCGCCCCGTGGCCGGGACGGGAATTATGGAAATGCAGTGCTTGCGACTACAGGCGGACAGAGGCGGGTGGAGTGTCCGAGGAGCGTAAAACGGAACAAAAACAACCGCAGCCAGAAACACCACATCCGTTTTACGAGCCGCGAACACTCCGCCCGCTTCTGTCCGAATGTGGAGTGAGCACGCATTCCATAATTCCCCCGCCGCGGGGTGCATGGCGTGCCGGGGGCAAAATTCGTCCCTTTCCCCAAAAAACCATTTGCATTACAGTAGAAGCTGTTTTACAATAGAGAAAATTGTTCTTCTGTGAGAGGTAATCTGCTTATGTGTCAGCCGCAATACGACATTACTTTCGAGGATCTGAATCCTACCTTTTTATTTTCCTGTGAGATCCTGCGTCAAGAAACCGAACAGGCGCACAGACACGATTTTATTGAGATTGGAATTATTCTGGACGGCGAAGGAGAATTTTCTGTGGACGATAAGGTGTTTCCGGTTCGCAAAGGGGATCTGCTGCTTTTCAATCCGGGAATGCTCCATCAGAGCCGGAGAATCAATGAAAAAGAACCGGCAACAGAATTTTACGCCGGTTTTTCCAATATTCATTTCCGGAATATGGAATATAATCAAATTCTCTTTCCGCACAGAACATTCCTCCTCCGCCCAAAGGAGAAAACCTTCCTTCATCTGACCCGGCTTGCGGAGTCTATGATGGCGGAATCCCGCAGCACACAGCCCGGGCGTTACTTTATGCTGAAGTCCTATCTGACCCAGATGATCCTGCTCCTTTACCGTGAACAAGCGGAGCAGCAGAATTCTGCCGCTTCCGGATTTATTTTCGAATCCACCGGAAAGAAGTATGTGGTGGAAAAGATTGTCGATTATCTGGAAGATCATTATACCGAAAAAATTTCTCTGGATCAGATAGCTCAGAATATGTATCTGAGCCCGTTTTATATCTCAAGAATTTTCAAGAGTGAAGTCGGTGACACACCGATCAATTACCTGATCAATCTCCGGATGGAAAAGGCACGGCAGCTTCTGCGGGAGAAACCAAACTGCAGCGTCCAGGAGATTGCCCTGCAGGTAGGCTATGACGATGCCTATCATTTCAGTAAGCTGTTCAAAAAGCATTACGGTAACTCACCGTCCCAGTATCGGGCAAGAAAGATCTGATCCCATCTTCCTTGCCCGATTATATGCTATCAGAAAAAAGACAAATCAAATGGCTGATTATTTATTTGGGGATGTATTCATTCCATTCATCAAATACATATACGCGTCCTCCAGTGTGATATCCACCGCCCGACACAAAACATTCTCATAAACCGGCGGCTCTTTCCCTACAAATTTCATCGTGATCCCTTTCTCCGTATATTGTCTGGAAGACATACGGTATCTCTGCTCCATTTCCCGCGCAATCGCGTCCGATTCTGTCTCGCACACCCACACATGGCCTCTTGCCTGGTTCAGCAGCTGGATCACAGATCCGTCATAGAGAAACTGTCCTTTTCTCATAACCGCCAGATGGCTGCAGGTTGCCGCCAGATCCTCCACCACATGGGTGGAAAACAGTACGATCCTGTCCCTGGAAAAGTCCACAAGAAGATTCCGGATACAGGTTCAGCTCCTGCGGAAGATATCCGATTTTTTCTGTATTTTCTCATAATTTTTCTCGCAGTACTCGATTCCGTTCAGCGATACGCTCCCCTCCGCCGGTTTCAGGATCGTGGTCAGTACACGCATCAGCGTTGTCTTGCCTGCTCCATTCTCTCCCAGCAGCCCGTAAATCCCTTTCTCCATCTGCAGGCTCACATGGTCTACCGCTGTCGTTCCATTCTTAAATTTCACCGTAAGATTATTTCCTTTTACTCCCATCATCCACGCACTCCTTTTTTCATCGTTTGCGGCAAAGCCGCCAGCATGATTCCCGTCAGCGCCAGCGCTGCCGCCTCACCGAGCATCCATCCGAAGTCCCCAGGCGCCTGAAAATTTCTGTTCTGAAACGCCAGTGGATTCCAGTTTCCAAGCAGTACCTCCCCGCCTTTGGAGGAAAGAAACAGCCAGACGAAAACGCAAATCCCGATTCCTGCCCATACACTGCCCAGCAGATTGGTCAATGTCATCGACAAAATGCCGAAAAACAGAATACTCACGGACACCGCCGTCAGATACATCAGATACTGCCCCGCTTCCTCCTCAAAAGTTCCGCACAAAGGCTTCTGCCAGAAAAACAGCCAGAAAATTTCCCAGCGCTTCTCTCTCCGCTCCATCTCACAGGTGTCCGCAAAGAAGACGGCTGCCAGCGCGCCTGTATAAACCGCCAGCGCGATTCCTATCTCTGCAGTTCCGGTAATTCCACGCACCAGTGATATCAGTACAAAGAAACATAAAGAATAGGCGATCTTATACCTGGGCAGTGAAATTTTTCTGTCCTTTCTCAATATACCCGCCTCCTTTTCCAGATCCAAACCGCAAGGAAAAGCAGCCCTGCAGCCTTTCCCAGAACGTAATTCTTCGCAGACACCGGCTTTGTATGGAGCAGCTCATAGGTATCTCTTCTGGTGTCCCTCAGAAACAGAAATGCCAGCAGAATTGCCGCCCCAAATCCCACAAACAGGCTTAGAGCATCCGTAAATTTTCGCGCCAGATACCAGGAATAGGGATGCTCTTCCAGCTTCTGCCGGATCCAGGCGTTGGTCTCTTCCAGATCCGCCCTCCCGTATTCGTATTCTTCCAGATAAGAGTCGACGCCAAGGTAGTGATAGTTTTCTTCCATATAGCGGTCGATCTCCTCAATGGTCATATCTGAATTCCGGACCGTGTCCAGCACCTCATCGGCTTCCTGCTCACTCATCCCAAACCCGTCTTCCGCCACCAGTGCCAGACGGATCGCCTGCAGCCCTTCTTCGAGCATTTGGATCATTTACAACAAAAAAGCAACGAAAAAAAAGATGGCTGACAACAACCATCTTTCCTATCGTTCTCTCTATTCTTTTTTATCGGTTCTGTTCCTCTATTCCTTCCCGGAATTCTGCCTGCACACAGCCTCCCGGACAGTTGGAGATCAGCAGTCTGCCTCCGTGCTTCTCACAGTACATCCGGGACAGGTACAGTCCAAGCCCGAAATGTTTCAGATCATCCAGGGGATTGGAGTGGTAATACGCCTTCGTCACCGTTTCCGCATCCTCCCGAAATCCTTCCCCGTCATCCTTCACGGTCAAAACAAGAAATTCCTCTCCGGCTTCGAGGGTGACTGCAACCTCCTTTTTCGCGTAGCGGACAGCATTGGTCAGAAGATTCTCATAAACCTCCAGGATCAGTTCCCGGTCTGCCTGTATCTCACTTTTGCCCTTATACGCAGCAAAACACTGCTTTCCCGCCTCTGCCGCCAGCAAGTTGCCGGTCTCTTCCATGGTCTGTGCCAATTCACGTACAGAGATCTTCTCGCAGACCACAGTACGCTCCTCCAGACGGCTCAGCTCCTTCATCGTATCCACAAAACGGTTCATTCTGTCAATCTGATCCAGCCCTGTCCGCAGGATCTCCATCACCTTGTCTTTGTCCAGCCTTTCCTGAGGCACAAATTCCAGAAGCATTTCCTGATAACCGCGAAGCACCGCCAGCGGCGAACGGATGTCGTGAGCAATCGCCGAGCGGAGGGCTTTTTCCTCCGCGATCATCCCCCAGAGCTTCCGGTTATTGTCCTTCAGCTGCAGACGCATCTGCTCAAACTTCTCACAAAGCTGTCCCAGTTCATCCCGATTCTGATAATCGATGGAATGATCCCATTCTTCCCTCGCTATCGCTTCCAACGCCTGAGACATTGTGTCCAGCGGAGGCTGGATCTTCTTCCGGTAAAAAAGCAGGATCGCTCCGCCGCATCCGATCATCGGAATCAGAAGCCCGGACCAGGTGATCAGAAAATCGCAGGTTTCTGACAGAAAGTTTTCCACATCAGAAAGTTCAATTCCATGACTGTTTCCCCAGTAAACCAGATTTTCCTCGTAAATGACTTCCTCCAGCGCTTCGTAATACGTCTCTTCCTTCAGATGTTTCCGGTACAGATGGATCTGAAATTGTTCTGCAGCACCCTGAACCAGGACAGCACAGAAGAAGCTCAAAATCATTGCCACAGATAAATACAGCGCAAACGAACGCCGAATAGACAGATTTCTTATTTTTTCCATCGATATCCGCTCCCCCAGACCGTCTCGATCACTTCATCCTTCAGACAGACGGAAAACTTCTTCCGGATCCTGCGCACCAGTTCCGTCACCACACGGCTGTCTCCCTCGGCATCATATCCGCAGACCCTCTCGTAGATCCGTTCTCTGTCAAATACCTGTCCCGGATGGGCGGACAGAAACTCCACGATCTCATATTCCAGCCGGGTCAGGGGAATTTCCTTTCCCTCAAACCGCACCTCTTTTCCGGCATAATCGATCCAGAGTCCGTTCTCATATCTGGAGCTTGTCCGGAATTTCTGATGTTCCTCCCGTTTCAAATGCGCTGTGATCCTTGCCTCCAATTCTTTCAGGCTGAACGGCTTGGTGATATAATCATCCCCGCCGGACAACAGTCCGTTCACCCGGTCCTGTTCCTCCACACGTGCTGTCAGAAACAGGATCGGGCAGGCGGTCTCATTCCTTATCTTCCTGCAAACTTCGATCCCGTCCATGCGGGGCATGTTGATATCCAGAAGGATCAGATCCGGATTTTTTGAGAGTTTCTCCAGTACTTCCAGTCCGTCCCCTGCCGTCAGGATCTCAAACCCTTTGATTTCCAGATAGCTTTTCAGCATCTTCACAAGCTCTTCGTCATCGTCTGCGATCAGAAGCCTGTATGTCATCTTATCATTCCTTCTTTCCTACTCTCCGGAAGCCCTCTGTTCATCCATACTGCTCCGCACTTTGCTTCGGATCCTCTGCAGCGCATTGTCGATCGCCTTGGGCGGTTTCTGCATCTGCCGGGCAATCTGCTGATAACCGTACCCTTTCAGGTACAGCTGCAGCACTTCATACTCAAAAGGACTGAGGATCTTCCGGATCTTTTCATGGATCCGGTCCAGATTCTCACGGTTGATCAGAATTTCCTCCGGCGTCTCCTCATCGATCAGCCGCAGCTCCTGCTCCGACACCGGCTCGCTGAGAGAGACGAAGCTGTTCAGCGGCTGATGTTTCTGTCTCTGAGACATGGAGATTGCCGAATACAGCTGACGGTCAATACACAGGGCGGCAAACGTAGCAAAAGACGCCTCCCGGTCTTCCTGATACCCCTGGATCGCCTTGAACAGCCCCAGCATTCCTTCCTGGATCAGGTCCTCCTGATCGCCTCCGGCAAGATAGAGCGCGCGCGCCTTCTGGCGGACAAGGTATTTATACTTGTCCACCAGATAATCCGCCACCTCGCTCTCCCCGTTTCTCATCATCCGAAGAAGCTCCTCATCCTTATATCCATCATATTTTCCTGTCATGTCATCCTCTCTGTCTTACAATCTCATAAGCCAGCACTCCCGCCGCAACAGAAGCATTCAGCGATTCGATTTCTCCCTTCATCGGAATCGTCGCGACAAAATCACATTTCTCACGCACGAGCCTGGATACGCCCTCGCCCTCATTTCCGATCACAAGTCCGATGGGACCTGTCAGATTCAGACGGTACATAGGTTCTCCGTCCATATCCGCACAGACAAACCACAGACCTTTCTCCTTTAACTGTTCGATGGTCTGCGCCATATTCGTCACCTTCGCTACCGGCGTATAATTGATCGCGCCTGCGGAAGTTTTCGCCACAGTCGCAGTCAGTCCTACCGCACGGTGTTTCGGAATGATCACGCCATGAGCACCCGCAATATTGGCGGTACGCAGGATCGCGCCCAGATTGTGGGGATCCTCAATGCCGTCCAGCAGGATCAGAAACGGCGGTTCCTGCTTTTCCTCCGCCCGTTTCAGAATGTCTTCCACGGTAGCATAACTATAAGAAGCTGCCTGTGCGATCACGCCCTGGTGACGTCCGGTCTGTGACATTCCGTCCAGACGTTCCTTGGATACATAGTTGATGATCGTGTCATGCTTCTTTGCCTCTCTCAGGATCGTATGTACCGGTCCGTCCTGGCTGCCTGTCAGAACATACAGCTTATCCACACTCTTCCCGGAACGGAATGCCTCCAGCACCGCATTCCGTCCTTCAATCAGTCCGCCCTCTGTTTCCTTTTTCTTACCCATTTTTCTGTTCCATCCTCATTCTTTATCAGTCAGGCTTTTTCCAAAGCCATTTCCACCAGATCCACGATCCGGTCATAGTCGCCTTTCAGATACAGATACCCCATCACAGCTTCCAGCCCGGTTGCCCTCCGGTAATCTGTGATCGATGCATTTTTTGCCTTTGTCGCCGCTTTCGCGTTGCGTCCCCGCTTATAGACCTGCTGCTCTTCCGGTGTGAACACTTCTTCCAGCACCGCCACCATTTTCGACTGATGCTCTGCCGATACCAGAAACGCCGCCATTTTGTGCAGCTTATTCACCTGCTGATTGGCTCTGCGGACCAGCACCGTCCGCACCACCATCTCATACGCCGCATCTCCGATATAAGCCAGGGTCAGCGGGGAATACTCTTTCAGATCATGAACCGGCAGATGAAATTTCTCCGCCAGATATTTCTGCGGCGTATTCTCCAACGCTTCTGTCTTCTTTATGCTCTCTTCCATTTCACACCTTCTCTGGTATCTTCCAGCACGATTCCTTTTGCCAGCAGCTCATCACGGATCGCATCCGCCCGGGCGAAATCCCTTGCCTTTCTCGCCGCCTGCCGCTCAGCGATCATCGCCTCAATCTCTTCATCCAGAGATTCTTTCTTCCGGTCCACGATCAGTCCCTGGATATCGCAGAGTTCCTTGATCTCATCCTTCACCCGTTCAGCAAACGCACGGGAAGAAGCTTCCGTAACCTCTGTATTGGCGAACTTCACCAGCTCAAAGACAGCCGCCAGCGCGTCGGAAGTATTCAGGTCGTCGTCCATTGCCTCCTCATATTTTGCGCGGAACTGCTCCATCTCTTTCAGCTTTCCGGTTTCTTCTTCTGTGAGAGCTTCTGTCTTCGCAGCGGAAGAAAACTCTTTCAGACGATCCACAGCCGTCACGATTCTTTCATAAGCATTCTTGGACGCTTCCATAATATCCGCGCTGAAGTTCAGCGGACTTCTGTAATGAGCACTCAGCATGAAGAAACGGAGCACCTGAAGATCATATTTCTCTCCAATCTCACGGACGGTAAAGAAATTCCCCAGAGATTTGGACATTTTGCGGTTATCAATATTCAGAAACGCGTTGTGCAGCCAGTAACGGGCAAACGGCTTTCCATTGCAGCACTCACTCTGCGCGATCTCATTTTCATGATGCGGGAAGATCAGATCCTCGCCGCCGGCATGGATATCAATCTCTTCACCCAGATATTTCTTGGACATCTCGGAACACTCAATATGCCATCCCGGACGGCCTTCTCCCCACGGAGAAACCCAGAACGGCTCTCCCTCTTTCTTCGGTTTCCACAACACGAAATCCAGCGGATCTTCTTTCTGGTCCTCGCCGGAAACCAGAAGCGAACGGCCGCCGGAACGCAGATCATCCAGGTTCTTATGGGAAAGCTTTCCATACTCGTCAAATTTTCTGGTGCGGAAATATACCGTGCCATTTACGTCATAGGCATACCCCTTCTCCACCAGAGTGGAGATCATCTCGATCATACCCGGAATCTCCTGAGTCGCCAGAGGATGTGTGGTTGCCGGACGCACATTCATCGCTTCCATATCCTTCTTGCACTCTTCAATATAACGGGAAGAGATTTCCTGGGCGCTCACGCCCTCCTCAATGGATTTGGCAATGATCTTGTCGTCCACATCCGTAAAGTTGGAAACGTAATTTACCTCATACCCCTTGTATTCCATATAACGGCGCGCCGTATCAAAAACGATCATCGGACGCGCATTGCCAATATGAATAAAGTTGTAGACCGTCGGCCCACAGACATACATTTTTACCTTTCCTTCCTCCAGCGGAATAAATTCTTCCTTTTTCTTCGTCAGCGTATTATAAAACTTCATCTTTGTTCTCCTTTTTCATAAACTTCAGTTCCCTCTCCAGCTCCAGGACACGGTTCGTCAGTTCCGTATTCTCATGCTTCAGAGTTTCTATATCATCAAACACCGGATCCGGCAGATGAATCTGATCCATGGTATTCCAGGTGACACGCACATCATTTCTCTTGACAATCCGCCCCGGAACACCGACCACCGTACAGTTCGGCGGAACCTCCCGCAGCACAACAGAGCCCGCTCCGATCTTGGAATTTTCTCCAATGGTAAACGAACCCAGGATTTTAGCTCCGGCACTGACCATCACATTGTCACACAGCGTGGGATGTCTCTTTCCCGTCTCCTTACCGGTACCGCCAAGCGTCACCCCTTGATACAACGTCACATTATCCCCGATGACCGCGGTCTCTCCAATGATCACCCCTGCACCATGGTCAATAAAAAGCCCTTTACCGATCACAGCCCCGGGATGAATCTCGATCCCCGTTTTACGCGCCGCCCTCTGAGAAATCCAGCGCGCCAGAAAATAATGCTTTTTCAGATACAGCTTATGCGCCCGCCTGTACTTGAGCATAACACGAAACGACGGATACAGCAAGACCTCCAACGGCGAATGAATCGCCGGATCCCTCTCCTGAATCACCTGAAACTCCTCTTTAAAATATTTAAAAAATCCCATCCCAATGACCCCCTTTTTGTAACTGTTCAGCCAGCTGAACGGTTACCCCTTTTCAACACCAGACCACCAAGAACCAAAACAGCCACACGCACAATCTGCACCTACAGCCTCTCCACTCTCTGCCACCACATCCAGCCCATCACTCACACCCCTCCCGCGGCCAAGACCAGCCTCCAGGCGGCGCAACCGCACAAAAAAAGCACTTCATCAAAAAGACGAAATGCTTTCGTGGTTCCACTTTTCTTCAAGACCCTTTCCGGTCTCCTCAAAACACTTAACGCGTGTCACACGTCCCCGGCTACACACAGCTCTTACCCACGGCAATCCCGTTTCCCGGATTTCCCGCAGCCGCTTCACCCGGGCAGCTTCCGGACGCACTTCAAAAACCTCCTGGTTCGGCTGCTCTCACCCGCTGACAGCCGTTCTCTGGAAACCGGTGCTGATTTTTTACTCTTTCCGTTCTCTGCCTTTTCCTGTTCTTTATAGTCTATGCAAATTTCAAATATTTGTCAAGGGTTTTCTTGCCCGAAACAGTTTCTTAATCCTCCGTGAAAGGTTCATCTGCCGGATATCCTCCGGCGAGTTTCTGCATGCAGCGCTGGATGGAATCCTTGGAATTTCCCCAGCTCTTATCCTTGTTCCGGTAATCGTATTTTTCCGTAAACCAGGTCACTTCTTCCTGCAGCCTTTTGTAATTTTCTTCCATCAGACGGAACAAGGTCGGATAAAACGTTTTCTTCTGTTTCTCATTGAGCTTCTTCTCCGCCGTTTCCACCAGATCTCCGAAGTGCGGCAGACAGAATCCCTTGCTCTCTTCAAACAGCTGAACAAATTCCGGACTGCTTTTGTACAGATCAAAAAAGGTATCCAGATACCGTTCATAATTCGCCTTAAACTGGCTGCATACAAAGCAGGAACATGTTTCCTCCTGTACCCACTGCCCGATGGATGTCTCCGGCGCCTTTCCGGACAGGGATGTCTTCTGCATCCGTTTCATGAAGGAACTTTTTCCCGGTGTGAAGCCGTCCATCTGTTTTTTCAGATCCTGATTCAGACGCTTCAGATGTGTGCTGAGGATCAACGCACTTCCCAGACGGTTTCCGTAATCATACATCATTTTGTAGTGATGGCGGCAAAACCCCTCCTTGTCCGTCATCCCCCGCACATCCTCTTCCATATAAGAGGCTCCGCTTCCCAGGGCATAGGAAATGGCATGCTGCTCCGCCTCCCGCTCCAGAAAGCAAAACGGGCATTCGTCCTGTGCCTTGAACGCATCCATCAACGGTATTGTGTGAATTGATTCCTTCATCTTGTTTTCCTCCCTTTTCTCAGACCTTCTCCCTGTCTCTTATCTGTCTCTTAAAATGGTGTTCCATCCAATACAAACGGCGTCGTCTGATAAACGTAATAGTTGAGCCAGTTGGTATAAAGATTATTTGCGTGGGCGCGCCACATCAGCAGCGGCCGGGTATCCGGATCGTCATTTTTGAAATAATTTTTCGGAACCTCAATGGGCAGCCCCTTATCGCTGTCACGCTTATATTCCCCCGCCAGCGTCACCCGGTCATATTCCGGATGGCCCATCACAAAGATCTTTCTTCCATTGTCCGCCATGCCCAGATAAAAACCTGCTTCCTCTGATTCCGCCAGGATCGTCAGCTCGCTGCATTTGCGAATCTCCTCAATGGGCACTTCCGTGTGGCGGGAATGAGGCGCCAGAAACATATCGTCAAAGCCCCGCACCAGTGGAATCTTCCGGTTGTTGACCTTGTGCCAGAACAGGCCGAATTTTTTCTGATCGAGCATCCGCTTTTTCAGTCCATAAAAATGATACAGGCTTGCCTGCGCCGCCCAGCACAGGAAGATCGTCGATGTCACATGGGTGTTGGTCCATTCCATGATTTCCACCAGTTCCTGCCAGTAATCCACTTCCTCAAATTCCATCTGCTCCACCGGCGCCCCGGTAATGATCATGCCATCGTAATAATTCTTCTTCACATCTTCAAATTTGATGTAGAAAGTATTCAGATGGCTGGTGGACGTATTTCTGGACTCATGGCTGGCAGCCGCCATAAACGTCACATCCACCTGCAGCGGTGTGTTGGAAAGAGAACGCAGAAGCTGAAGCTCCGTATCCTCCTTCAAAGGCATCAGATTTAAGATCAAAATCTTCAGCGGACGGATATCCTGATGGATCGCCCGGTTTTCATCCATAACAAATATATTCTCCTGCTCCAGAATCTCCTTTGCCGGCAGATCGGCCTGTACTTTTACTGGCATATCTTTCTTCCTCTCTTCTGTCTGTGATTTTTAACGGATCATATCCAAAAACTGTTCTTCCGAAATCACCGGAATTCCAAGTTCCGCTGCTTTTTTATTTTTGGAAGAGGTGGATGCTGTGTCGTTGTTCACCAGATAGCTGGTCTTTTTCGTCACGCTCCCCGTCACTTTTCCGCCCAGCGCTTCGATACGGTTTTTCATCTCGCTGCGGTTCTCAAAATGCTCCAGGCTTCCCGTAATGACAAAGGTCAGTCCCGCAAGCTTCTGCTCTTCTTTGGAGCCTTCCGGTTTCTCCAGTTCCAGATGCTCCAGAAGATGATCCAGCCTCCGATTGTTTCTTTCATCCTCGAAATAGCTCACCAGGCTCTGTCCGATCACTTCTCCGATCCCGTCAATTCCCGTCAATTCCTCCACCGTCGCATGGCGGATACGCTCCAGGTCATAGTCAAATTCCCGGCAGATCATCTTTGCGTTCGCAAGCCCGATATTCAGGATCCCCAGTCCATAAATGACCCTCCAGAGTACCGTATGGCGGGCTTTCTGAATGCTCTGCCACAGATTTTCATAGGATTTCTCTCCAAAACCGTCCATCGCGACAATCTGATCCCTGTAACGGTCCAGTTCAAAAATATCTCCGAAATCCTGCAGATATCCATGACCGATAAATTTCTCCAGCGTCGCCTGGGACAATCCGTCAATATTCATCGCATCCCTGCTCACAAAAAGCGTAAAGGTCTTGATCGCCTTCGCCGGACATTCCGGGTTGACGCAGTACAGCGTTTCCACATCGTTGACCATCTGGATCTTCGTCGGTCCTTTGCACGCCGGACATGTGTCCGGAATATCTTTCACCCCGCTGCGGGTCCTGTTTTCCGCGATCTGCGGAATGATCATATTCGCCTTGTAAACCTCGATCCGGTCTCCGATTCCAAGTTCCAGGCTTTTCATAATGCTGATATTGTGAACGCTGGCTCTGGACACCGTAGTCCCCTCCAGCTCCACCGGTTCAAAAATCGCCACCGGATTGATCAGCCCTGTCCTGGACGTACTCCACTCGATTTCCAGCAGCGTCGTCTCCTTCTGTTCATCCGCCCATTTGAACGCGAAAGAATTCCGCGGAAATTTCGCCGTAGCGCCCAGGGATTCCCCGTATGCGATATCATCATAAATCACCACCAGACCGTCAGACGGAAAATCGTTTTTCACAACCTGGGAAGAAAAATACTCCATCGCCTCATCCAGCGTATCCGCGGTCACAACCCGGTATTCCACCGTATCAAAGCCCTGCTCTTTCAGCCATTCCATCTGACATTCCACCGAATTGTCGAACGTCTCTCCTTCGGCGCGCACCAGCGTGAACGCCATAAACCGCACATGACGTCTCGCTGTGATCTCATTGTTCAGCTGGCGCACGGAACCGCTGCACAGATTTCTCGGATTCTTGTACTTTGCATCCACATCCTCGATTTCCTCGTTGATCTTCTCAAAATCAGAGTATGTGATGACCGCCTCTCCACGGAGTACCAGTTCCCCCTGAAACGGAATTCTCAGAGGAATATTTTCAAAAACTTTTGCATTGTTTGTCACGACCTCTCCGATCAGCCCGTTTCCTCGCGTCACGGCTTTCTCCAGACCTCCATTCCGGTAGGTAAGGACGATGGTCAGTCCATCCATTTTCCAGGAGAGCAGGCACTTCTGGTTCCCGATAAACTCCCTGAGCACTTCCACATCCTTGGTTTTATCCAGAGAAAGCATCGGGCTTTCGTGGGCCTCTTTCGGCAGTTCATTGACCGCTTCATACCCCACCTGCACCGTCGGACTGTTTGCCAGCACGGTTCCGGTCTGTTTCTCCAATTCCACAAGTTCGTCATAGAGCCTGTCGTAATCCAGATTGCTCATGATCTCCCTGTCTTCCTGATAATAGGCCTTTGCCGCCTGATTCAAAAGCCGCACCAGCTCTTTCATTCTCTTTGTCTGATCCATATGCTGCCTCCTACTACTGTTTCCCCTGAATTCTGTTCCGGATTTCTCTCAGTTCTTCTTCCGTCAGCTCCCGGTATTTGCCCGGCTCCAGCCCATCCAGCCGGATGTTCATGATCCGGATCCGTTTCAGCCGCTCCACCCGGTAGCCCAGCGCTTCACACATTCGCCGGATCTGGCGGTTCAGTCCCTGGGTCAGAACGATGGAAAAACACTTTTCCTTTCTTTTTCTCACCCTGCACGGCCGTGTCACCGTGTCCAGGATCGGAACTCCAGCCGCCATCCGGTTCAGAAAATCTTCCGTCACCGGCCGGTCCACCCAGACCAGATATTCCTTTTCATGAAAATTTCTCGCCCGCATGATCCCATTGACGATGTCCCCGTCATTGGTCATCAGCAGAAGGCCTTCCGAATCCTTGTCCAGCCGCCCCACGGGATAAATTCTCACCGGATAGTTCAGATAATTGATCACATTATTTTTTTCCCGTTTCTCCGCCGTACATACGATCCCCCGCGGCTTATAAAACGCCAGATAGACTTTTTTCTGTTCCGGGGTGATCTTTTTTCCGTCGACACAGACAATGTCTGTCTCTCCCACCTGGGCTCCCATCTCCGCGGGACTCCCGTTGATCGTGACTCTCCCGTCTGCAGTCAGACGGTCCGCCTCTCTGCGGGAACAGAATCCCGCGTCACTCAGATATTTGTTTACTCTCATCCGTTGTTTTCCACCTCACAGGACAACAAAAGCAGTTTTGCACATCTTCCGGACGGTCCGTTCCTTTGTACAAAGCTGCTTTTTTGTTTCCTCTATCTTTGACCAGATTTACTGAAGGCTTTCCACATATGCTTTCAGATCCGCATCGCTCTCCAGCGCCTGCTCATAAGAAGCCTGCACATTTCCTACCAGCGCCTTTACTTCTTCCCGCTCCAGCGCGCTGCTCATCGCCTCCGCAATCTGCGTATCGCTCTCCACGTCCGATGCGATCACCAGATTCCCTTCCTCATTGGTGTACATATACAATTCCATCAGCATCGGAAGCTGGGTGTCAATCTCCTTATATTTACAATTATAGCTGACAAACGCAACGTACGTTCCCTCCGTCGGGCCATCCAGTGTGTACGTGATAATATCATTGTAGCTTTCCACTTGATCCTCTGCCGTGATCTGGGCTTCATCTTCGGCAGGAAGCGTATCGACTGCCTCTTTGATCGTCCCGATATCCTTGGAAGCCAGCGCAGTAAAATAAGTGGTCGCCACCGCGCTTACCTGTGCATTATTTTCCGCCGCAAACTCTTGTCCCGGCTCGCCGGCGCTCTGCTGTCCATCCTCCTGACCGGACTCACCGGCAGGCGTTGGCGTCGCAGTGACCTGAGCATTTCCCCCGGCCCCTTCCTGATCCGAATTGGAAGAAACCAGATGTACAACCAGCAGTATCAGGCCGACTACCACAAGAATCGCCAGAATCAACAGCATATAACGCAGATTATCCGAAACCCATTCCCTGAAACGGTCTTTTCTCGACATTGGTTTTGCCATATTCTACCCTCTCTTTTCCTTCTTGTTTACGATAGCACAAAACCCCTATTTCCATTTCTGGAGATAGGGGCTGTCACACGCGTCTGGAGGGATTCGAACCCCCGCCACACGGTACCGGAAACCGTTGCTCTATCCCCTGAGCTACAAACGCTTACATCCACGAAACTCTCAGCAAAATCTTCTGAGTATTCCCTGAATAAGTATTGATTTATCTGCTGTCCATAAAAGCATTTGCGTCTCTTACTTTTACGATACAACATTGTTATCATACTACATTCAGCGAATCTTGTCAACTGCCTCTCGCCGAAAAGTCACGACAAACGCATGAATGTGTTTCCCAACTAAACCTATCGATTTTCGTTTTTTT
>OLQE01000891.1_pt1 | contig 19565 bp, 18 predicted proteins | sample 1643161 | NCBI WGS metagenome assembly OLQE01 (sample SAMEA3136650, study PRJEB25190) | human gut metagenome | reverse complement strand
TGAATCTTATCTTGATATTGGTATAAAGCATCATAAATATTTAGAATTGTTCCACCTGGATAACCAAACACTGTATCAACACCTTGTTCAATTAAACATTCAGCAACAATTTGGGAACCTGTTAATAACATTTAAATACCTCCCTCTACTTATTTTTTTGTACTTCTAAAATAGCACCACGATCACCTGAAGTTACCATTGCCGCATATCTCGCTAGGTAACCAGTCGTTACTTTTGGTTCTCTTGGCTGCCATTTAGCTTTACGTTTTGCCATTTCTTCATCAGAAATTTTTAAATTGATTTTATATTCAGGAATATTAATTTCTATAATATCGCCTTCTTCAACTAAAGCAATCGGTCCACCTACTGCCGCTTCAGGTGAAACATGTCCAATCGAAGCTCCACGAGATGCCCCTGAGAATCGACCATCAGTAATTAAGGCTACTGTTGATCCTAAGCCCATTCCGGCAATTGCAGAGGTTGGATTCAACATTTCGCGCATTCCAGGCCCACCCTTAGGTCCTTCGTAACGAATCACAACAACGTCTCCCGCTACGATCTTACCACCTTTAATTGCTTCAATCGCATCTTCTTCACAATCAAAGACCCTTGCAGGACCACTATGTTCCATCATTTCCGGCACAACTGCTGAGCGTTTTACTACACTACCATCAGGCGCTAAATTTCCCGATAAAACAGCTAATCCGCCTGTTTTACTATATGGATTTTCAATTGTTCGAATTACTTCAGGATCAAAGTTAACTGCATCTTTAATATTTTCACCTACTGTTTTACCAGTAACAGTCATACAATCAAGATTTACTGATTTCTTTCATTACTGCATAAATACCGCCTGCTTCGTTCAAGTCTTCCATATAAGTAGGTCCAGCTGGCGCCAAATGGCAAAGATTAGGTGTTTTTTCACTTATTTCATTAGCAAACTTTATATTGAAATCAAAACCAATTTCATGAGCAATAGCTGGCAAATGTAACATTGAATTAGTTGAACATCCCAACGCCATATCCATCGTTAAAGCATTCATCATTGATTCTTTAGTGATAATATCACGAGGGCGAATGTCTTTCTTTAACAATTCCATAATTTGCATTCCCGCATGTTTAGCTAATTTAATTCTTTCAGAATAGACAGCAGGAATAGTCCCATTCCCACGAAGCCCCATTCCTAACACTTCAGTCAGACAGTTCATTGAATTAGCCGTATACATCCCAGAACATGAACCACATGTTGGACAAGCATGATTTTCATAATAACGAACTTCTTCCTCATCAATTTTACCTGCATTATAGCTTCCTACCGCTTCAAACATTGATGATAAACTAGTTTTTTTACCATGTACGCGTCCAGCTAACATTGGTCCCCCAGAAACAAAGATAGTTGGTATATTGATCCTTGCAGCCGCCATCAATAATCCTGGTACATTTTTATCGCAGTTGGGTACCATAACTAAAGCATCAAATTGATGAGCTAAAGCCATTGCTTCAGTACTATCAGCAATTAAATCTCTAGTTACTAACGAATACTTCATTCCAATATGTCCCATCGCAATTCCATCACAGACTGCGATTGCCGGAAATACAACTGGTGTTCCACCAGCCATTGCAACACCCTGTTTTACTGCATTTACGATCTTATCCAAATTCATATGTCCTGGAACGATTTCATTATAAGAACTTACGATACCAACTAATGGTCTGTCCATCTCTTCCTGTGTCATTCCCAGTGCATTAAAAAGGGAACGATGTGGTGCCTGCTGTTTTCCTTTTGTTACTGTATCACTTCTCATTTTTTTGTTCTCCTTTTTGTATTATTCTTTCATACCACACGGATTGTTCCGCATTTCACGCTCTTACAATCCCACGCAATATTCGAATATCGTGTAGTATACACCACACTGTTATTCTATATATTTGCTGCGATTTCATCACCCATCCGGGCTGTTCCGATCTGAGTCTTTCCTTCAGACATGATATCAATGGTACGATATCCGTCTTTTAATACTTTTGCCACAGATGCCTCAATTGCGTCTGCTTCTTTGTCAAGGTCAAAACTAAATCTTAACATCATTGCTGCAGAAAGAATTGTTGCAATTGGGTTTGCGATTCCCTGTCCTGCAATATCCGGTGCAGATCCGCCGCTTGGCTCATAAAGGCCAAATTTTGTCTCGTTCAGGCTTGCGCTTGCAAGCATTCCGATGGATCCTGTGATCATACTTGCCTCGTCAGAAAGAATATCTCCAAACATGTTCTCTGTCAGGATAACATCGAACTGTTTCGGGTCTTTTACCAACTGCATTGCACTGTTATCTACAAGCATGTGCTCCAAAGTTACTTCCGGGTAATCCTTTGCAACTTCTTCCACTACTTTTCTCCAGAGTCTGGAAGAATCCAGAACATTTGCTTTATCTACACTTGTAACTTTCTTTCTGCGCTTCATCGCAATGTCAAATGCTCTCTTTGCAATTCTGCGGATTTCATTCTCGTTATATGTAAGACTGTCAAATGCAGTCATCACTCCATCGACTTCTTCTGTCTTTCTCTCTCCAAAGTAAAGTCCACCGGTAAGCTCTCTCATGATCATCAGATCAAATCCGCCTTCTGTGATCTCTTCTTTTAACGGACATGCTCCTTTCAATTCATCGTAAAGAATTGCCGGTCTTAAGTTTGCAAAAAGATTCAACTCTTTACGGATACGGAGAAGTCCTGCCTCCGGTCTTTTAGATGGCTCTAATTTGTACCATGGTGATGTACTTGTGTTTCCACCGATAGATCCCATCAGAACTGCATCGCAGGATTTTGCCTCTGCTACTGTCTCATCTGTAAGAGGAACACCATGCACATCGATGGAAGCTCCACCCATCAGTAACTGTCTGTACTCTATATTATGACCGTAACGCTTGGCTACTTTATCTAATACTTTCATCGCCTCTGTTACGATTTCCGGGCCAATTCCGTCCCCTTTGATCACGCCAATTTTTAAATTCATATGTATCTTCCTTCCTAAACTAGTGCTGCAAAAAAATCTATGTTTTTTATATTAGCCTATTTTTTAACAGATTTCAATACTTTAATACGCTAAACCTATCAAAAAAACTGCTCCGGAACCTAGAAAATAAGCAAATACTCCATCAAAATCACATATCTAATGCAATTTGTATCATATTATCAAATCCCAGTTGCCGCTCCCTGGCAGATAATTTTTCATCTTTGTATAAATGATCGGAAATTGTAAGCATGCAAAGCGCCTTTTTTCCTGCTCTTGCTGCATTCATATAAAGTGCTGCTGCTTCCATCTCCACTGCAAGTACTCCCATCTTGCGCCAACGGTCATTGACTGTCGGATCATCATTATAAAACACATCGGAAGTAAGTACATTTCCGGCACGGACTGTCAGGCCTTTCTCTCTCACTGTGTTCACGGCGCTTTCCAGTAATTCATAGTCTGCAATCGGTGCAAATGTTCCCGGAAGATTATACTGTGCGGCATAATTCGAATCTGTACAGGCACCTACAGCAATGACCACATCCCGAAGATCCACATCATCCTGAAGGGCTCCTGCCGAGCCGATGCGGATAATTTCTTCCACTTCATATTCGTGGTACAGTTCATAAGTATAGATTCCGACTGATGGAACTCCCATACCGCCTCCCATAACAGAAATCTTCTCTCCTTTATAAGTTCCCGTGTATCCGAGCATATTTCTCACAGTATTAAAACATACTGCATCTTTCAAAAAATGTTCCGCAATATATTTTGCACGAAGCGGATCTCCCGGCATCAGAACTCGTTTTGCAACCTCTCCTTTTTCTGCTTCATTGTGTGGTGTTCCCATAGCATTATCTCCTCTCTTTTCTGATCAGTATACGAAGTGCTTCTACTGCTGTACGAATCGGTGCCTCTGTATCATGCACGACTGGATTATCCAGTCCTTTCTTTGCCCGCTCCTGGTTCGCCATTGTAAGAAGAACCGTTCCAATCCGTACTTTCCTGTAACTTGCCACAACGAATAGTGCTGCTGATTCCATCTCTGAGGCCAGGCAGCCACACTGAACCCATGCATTCCATTTATTTAACAGTTCATATCCAACAGGCTTCGTCTGTGGTGCATGCTGCCCATAAAAAGAATCTTTACATTCCACCACACCCACATGATAAGGAAATTTCAGATCTTCTGCTGCCTCTACAAGCGCATTCGTGATATGAAAATCCGATACTGCCGGAAACTCAACTGGCGCATATTCTTTGCTTGTTCCTTCCATGCGGACTGCTCCTGTAGCAATGACAAGATCACCACTTTTTACCTCTAACTGCATACCTCCACTTGTTCCCACCCGGATAAATGTATCGGCTCCTACATTTGCCAGTTCTTCCAGTGCAATTGCTGCAGAAGGACCTCCGATCCCGGTCGACGTTACACTGACTTTCTCCCCTTCCAGATAACCGGTATACGTTGTAAATTCACGACTGTCTGCTACAGGCAGAGCATCTTCAAAATGTTCTGCAATCTTCTGACAGCGCTTTGGATCTCCGGTCAGAATCACATATCTCCCAACATCCCCTTCTTCCAGTTGTACGTGATACTGTCTGTCTTTGTCTTCTGAATAATTAATCATATGACATACCTCCTTCGCATCATTACACATGAAACTTTTTATACATTTCTTCTTTAAATTCTTTTTTTCTAAATAGAAGTAGTCTTATAAAGAATAAAAAGCTTAAGCCCACACAGATAACTGCAAATGCACGGTACAAGATCACACCTGTCGCCATCAGAATCAGAGGCAGTACCATGCTGTAGACCGATGCCATTACATAGTAAATCATATATTCTTTTGGCGGATGTGACTGGATCCTTGCAATCAACTCCATCAATATCTCCACGATCAGGCAGACTAGCGGCAATACCAGATCTACCGACCACCTGTGCCACCCTGTGAAAATATCCCACAAAATACTACCTATGCTCACAATAAGCAGCTGCCACATCGCATTCTTAAGTAAATTATAACGCTTCAGGTATCCGGTCGCAAATGCAAGCCACATACTAAATCCTCCTGCTACCGCAAATATCCACCAGTGTAAATCTGGTGTCAGGATCAGATTTAACATGATACACAGAACAACTGCTGCAATACAGCAGAAATTAAAAATCTGAAATACTTTCTTTCCTTCATAATTGGGTTTAGCCTCTTTCGGGTAATCTGCTTCCACTTTTTTTACGAAGATTCCCTGTTCCTTCAATATGCGATAAAAATTACGCTGAATATTCGTGCTGTCATATCTGGAAGTAAACGCAAATGACAATGTATCTCCAAAAGAGCATACACAAAGCTCTGTACGCATGGTGCTTGTGTAAACTCCGAAACGTTCAATATATTTTGCATATTCCGGCGGCATCTTCACCACACTCATATTGGACAATACTGCTGTCACTTCCCGCTCTGCAAGCTTCGCTCCCATCTTGATACAACGGTTCTTCAATTCCAGTGGCGCCCATTTTAAAATTTTATGTTTCTCATAGGCAATCAGATTGTTCATACGTTCCGCAATTTTTTCTTTTGACAGATTTTCTTCAAAATACTGCTTTGTTGCTTCCAGCACATCATCAAAAGAATCTTTGCCTTCCCCGAAACGATATCCCGGTTCAATATAACTAAAAAAATTCAGCATAGAATCAGATGGAAAAATTTTTCTCAAATTCACTGGAACCATTAAAATTACAGGCTTCTTTTCCTGAATCTTACTTTGTTCTTCATGAATCGCACAGATCATCGCTGCCGTCAAAAATACAGACATGGATACGCCATGTTTTCTTGATACTTCCAGAAGTTCTTTTACTGAGGCAGTCGTCTCGCCAATCTGAAGTTCTTCATATTCCTTACTCTCCCGGCGAATCTGATAAGCATGATTCTTTTTCTTTCTCGTGCCACGCTCATCTGGATTGTAGTAACGGCCAAAACCATCCTCCTCCTGATCTTTTACTGTCAGATCTTGCTCCGTAAGGATCACATTTTCCAGGCCATCCTTTTCATGCATCAGATAAAGATAGTTCTTCACAAGCTCTCGCAAAAATTCAGTTGCTCCCGTCCCGTCTGTCAGTGCATGAAACACTTCAAAATTAATCCGGTTCTTATAATAGGTGACTTCAAATAATAATTCTTTTTTATCTCTTATATAAAGATGGCTGCACGGTTCCTTGTACTCTTCCCTTACGACCGGCCGCAGATCACTTTTCTCGAGATAATGCCAGAAAAGTCCTTTTCGCATGACTGACAGAAAGACCGGATACTTCTGGATTGTCTGATCCAATGCCATCTTAAGAATACTTCCGTCAATCTTTTCTTTTAATACGCAGTAAAAGCGAAATACCCTTGTATCCTTCGGGCTGCTGGCAGCGGAAAACATTTTTGCCGCATTGTCCAGATTCCGCCAATATGCTCTTCTTTGCTGGAACACTTTTATTCCCTCCTACCTAAGAACTGATTGATCAGTTCAAAACTTTCCTGCACATGGAAATACCGGATCCCAAGCGCAAAATATCCGTGAAGCGCATCTTTGATTCGATGAACCTCCACGTAATTACCGGCTTCCTTTAGCCGTTTTCCATATTCTTCCCCTTCATCTCGAAGTGGATCGAACTCTGCTGTCAGAATTAATGTATCCGGTTGATTTCTGTAATCCGTCTCCATCAGTGGTGCAAAATATTTATTCTTCTTATCCTCTTCTCTGGCCGCATAAAAATCAATATAATCACGCATCTTTCCTGCTGTCAGAAGATAATCACTTCCACAGTCTTTTACAGACTGGAACCTGGAAGTATCACTGTAGTCATTATTCACTGCAGGATAGATCAAAATCTGTCTTTGGGGCTTAAAAATCCCATCATCTCTTGCTTTCAGCGAAACTGCTGCCGCAAGATTTCCGCCAGCACTGTCACCGATCAATGTAATGCGTTGAGGATTCACATTTAAAATAAACCGATTTGTATAAATGGCTTTGGCCACTGCATAACAGTCCATAAAACCTGTTGGAAATGGATGTTCCGGCGCCAGTCTGTATTCTACCGACACCACAATATGTTCTGTCGCGGATGCCAGTCTTGCACAGATTCTTTCATAATTATCAATACAATCCGTTACCCAGCCGCCACCGTGGAAGAACAAAAAGACCGGAAGATCTTCCGTCACCTTTTCTCTCGGCAGATAAATACGCACCGGCACTTCATAATCTCCGTTATATATCTTGTAATCGATTGTTTTGTGAAAGATTTTCATTGGGTCTATCGCTTTGAGGCTGGCAAGATGTCTGGCTGCCTCCACCTCAATCCCGTCAAACGACAGTGCCTTTAAAATCTTCTTCATAGAATGATTGATCGCCATATAGAAAAAGAAGAACCCCGGTCCCGGGATTCTTCTTCACTCCTCATCTTCCTATTCAGCAGATGCTTTCTCAACCTGTGCGATTGCTGCTTTCTGCATCGGGATTCTACAGTTCTTATTATTACCAAACTCTACGATAAGATCATCATCTGTAATGTCGATGATTACTCCGTAGAAACCGCTTGTTGTAAGTACGGTATCACCGACTTCCATCTCTGCGATCATCTCCTGGATTCTCTTCTGCTCTTTTTTCTGTGGGCGCATGAATAACATATAAAATCCACCGAATATTACTACATATACTAAAATCAGTACTACCCAGTTTGTTCCTGCGCTCTGTGCTGCCAATGCGTACATAATATTTCCTCCTAAATTTCATTAAACACTGTTTCTACTATACAGGAATTTGACATTTTCATCAAGATATTTTCATCATTTCTACGTGATTTTATAAATATTTTCTATTTTTACAATTCTCACCTGAAAATTCTGCCCGTTCCTGTACCAATTCAAGAATGTCTCGGCATTCTTGCTGCGATTTTTCTGATCTGCCTGTGATCTACTCGCCCTCTGCCATTCTGCGAAGCTTCTCTTCTTTATATTCTTTGTATCTTCCTGCCTCAATTGCCTCGCGGATCTCTTCCATCATCTTATTATAGAAATATAGATTATGAAGTACACAAAATCTCATGCCGAGCATCTCCTTTGCTTTCAGAAGATGTCTCACATAAGCTCTGGAATACGTTCTGCATACCGGGCAGTTACAACCTTCCTCAATTGGTCTTGTATCTAACTCATACTTGGCATTGAACAGATTCATCTTTCCATGATTCGTATACACATGTCCATGGCGTCCGTTTCTGCTTGGATATACACAGTCAAAGAAGTCAACACCACGTTCTACAGCTTCCAGAATATTCGCCGGTGTTCCGACTCCCATCAGATATGTCGGTTTATTTTGTGGCAGATGCGGCACAACTGCATCCAGAATCCGGTACATCTCCTCATGACTCTCTCCAACTGCAAGTCCGCCAACTGCATAGCCATCCAAATCCAGTTCTGAAATCTCCTGTGCATGGCGCACACGGATATCCTCATACACGCCGCCCTGATTGATGCCGAATAACATCTGATGCTTGTTAATTGTATTCGGCAGACTGTTCAGTCTGTCCATCTCTGCTTTACATCTCTTAAGCCATCTGGTCGTACGGTTCACAGAATTTTCCATATAATCCCGGTCTGCAACGCTGGACGGACACTCGTCAAATGCCATCGCAATGGTGGAGGCCAGATTGGACTGGATCTGCATACTCTCCTCCGGTCCCATAAAAATCTTTCTTCCATCGATATGAGAGTTAAAGTATACTCCCTCTTCTTTTATTCTTCTGAGCCCTGCCAGCGAAAACACCTGAAATCCACCGGAATCAGTAAGAATCGGCTTGTCCCACACCATAAACTTATGAAGACCGCCAAGTTTCTTTACGACCTCATCTCCCGGTCTTACATGAAGATGATATGTGTTGGATAATTCAACCTGTGTCCCAATCTCCTGCAGATCTGTTGTTGACACCGCGCCCTTGATTGCCGCAATAGTTCCTACATTCATAAATACAGGGGTCTCAATGACCCCATGTACTGTATGTAATCTTCCTCTTTTGGCAAGACCATCTGTCTTTAATAATTCATACATGATCTTTCCCTCTCTTTTTCTTTTTTAATAATGACATACTACCGGGTATCCATCCGGAATCAGGTCATAAAGTGCCGCCGCTTTATCTTTCGGCATATTAACACAGCCATGTGAACCGTGACTTAAATATCTGTTGCCTCCAAATGAAGACTGCCATGTTGCATCGTGGAATCCGATACCTCCATTAAATGGCATCCAGTAAGCAACCGGTGTCTCGTACTCGTAAGTTCCATCTGGTTTCTTTGTTCCGCGAAGTGTCTTATTTCTTGACTTGTATGCCAAAGAATAGGTTCCCTGCGGTGTCGCATTTCCCTTGTTCGGATTACCTGTTACAATATCTGTCTCCAGCGCAATCTGTCCGTCTTTAATAAACCACATATGCTGCGTGGTAAGATCGACTTCTGCATATGTATTTCCCATATCCATTGCAGTATGGTTGGCTGCACGACTGGAATATTCCGGCTCTCTTGTTACAGTCTCAGCATTCTGGATATTGGCGATCAATGCATCATACTCTGCATCCTGATTGATTTTCCATCCATAACCGCCACCTTCAACTGTGACAGTATTGCCTGTTGCAGTTGTAAACTGACGCGGTTTTCCTTTCGTATTATATTTTGTTGCAAGAGCAGCAATATACTCTTTTACTGCTTCCTGATTAAATGTAACGTTCATATCTGCATCCACAATCACCCACTGTGAAATGACAGATGCATCTACCACTTCTGTATTCGGATTAAAGTCATATGTAACATTCGCTCCAAGATAGCTGTTCATGGTATCCTTTGCTGCCACTACTTCCTGGGAATCTGATAAAAATCTCGGTTTGATATAGCAGTTCGTATCTGTCAGATTCAAGGTATCTTGGAATCCTTCTATCGACTCTCTGATATCTTTATTAAATGTCTCTGTATCAATCTGCGTACCAATGACCTCTGGCACGACCACAAACTCTGTATTCTGGAATTCTGGATGCGCATCTACAGAAGCCACCTGATTCTCTTCTTTCAGGCAATTCAAACTCTCAATACGCCTTGCAAGTGCATTCTCATCATACTTCACTCCAATCTTTGCCTCAATCACCGGCTTCTCCCACAGAGATGTAATCCAAAGAAACTTGTTCTGCTTCTTTGCCAGCTCTTTAACTTCATCTCCCGGCACATATTCCAAAGAAATCTCGCTTCCTGTAATCTGTTCACTGTCGCCGTCAGATTCCTGAAGTGTCAAAGTATAATCCGCAACCTGTTGTTCCATATATTTTTCCACCTGTGCAACACTCTTCAATGCAAAATTATTACCATTGATCGTTGTGTTGAACATAAAATGACTGTCAAAGTAAAACGCCATGCCAACATAAGCAACTACCAGAACTGCTAAGATCACACCAAACGTGATACCTACCTTCTTGCCAATGCCGCCTCTCTTTGGTTTCTCATCTTCATCTTCGTCCAGAGATACAAAGTCTGTCTCGAAATCTTCATCGTCATTATAATCTACGTCAAACTCGTCTCTGCCTTCTTCTACTACTTCTTCTTCGTACTCGTTTTTCTTCTTTTTTCCAAACATGTTCGTCAAACTCCCCTTTTCTAGTTCACACGCTATCATTATAATATGCACTCTTCTAAAAGTACAGAGCTAATTCACGAAAAATTCTTGAAGAATTTATTAAGATTGTTTTATAATAAAAAGAAATCTATAACAAAACCTATGACATCAAAGGAGAAATTGACATTATGGCTGGATCAACTTATGGAACATTGTTCCGTATCACCACATGGGGAGAATCTCACGGACCTGCAATCGGTGTTGTGATCGACGGGTGTCCTTCGGGACTTTCCTTAAGTGAAGAAGATATACAAAAACAGCTCGACCGAAGGAAACCTGGCCAGAGTAAATTTACAACGAAGAGAAATGAAAGCGACACTGCCCAGATTCTCTCCGGTGTTTTCGAGGGTAAGACAACCGGCACACCAATCTCTGTCATTGTCTACAATCAGGACCAGCGTTCCAGAGATTACGGTAAAATTAAAGACTGTTACCGTCCCGGACATGCTGATTATACATTTGATGCAAAATATGGCATCCGCGATTACCGCGGTGGCGGACGTTCTTCTGCCCGTGAAACAATTGGCCGGGTCGCAGCCGGTGCAATTGCAAAAAAAATCCTGGAACAATTAGGAATCGACCTGATTGCCTTTACCCGTTCTATTGGAGATATCTGTATTCCTGAAACGGAATATCGTTATGAAGATATTGCCGAAAATATGTTATATATGCCAAATAATGCTTATGCAAAAAAAGCTTCCGATTATCTGGAATCCTGCATGAAAAATCAGGATTCTTCCGGTGGAATTGTGGAATGCCGCGTAAAAGGCATGCCGGCCGGAATCGGTGAGACAGTCTTTGATAAACTTGACGCTTCTCTCGCAAAAGCAGTCGTTTCCATTGGCGCTGTCAAAGGTGTGGAAATCGGTGATGGATTTGAAGCTTCAAAAAGCCACGGCAGCAGCAACAATGATGCATTTACATGTCAGAATGGTGCCGTTATAAAAAAGACGAACCACGCCGGCGGAATCCTCGGAGGTATGAGTGATGGTTCTGAGCTGATTTTGCGGGCTGCATTTAAACCGACTCCTTCCATCAGCAAGGAACAGCAGACCATCAATACGGCTTTCGAAGATACGACGATTGCCATTACCGGACGTCACGATCCGGTTGTTGTACCAAGGGCTGTTGTTGTTGTAGAATCTATGGCCGCAATCACAATTTTAGACCAGATGATGATAAATATGTCCGCAAAGATGGATGCCTTAGAAGCATTTTACTGTAAAGAATAATAACGTCAAAAAAAGAGAAGTCCTAAGCTTTTACCCTTACGACTTCTCTTTTCAACTCATTTATCTGTACTATAACCCTACTTTTTCCACATCGGATTTTCTTCACACATAGCAATCTGTTCCGGCATGATTGGGAGTTCCCTGAATCGGTGTCCGGTTGCATTATAAATTGCATGAGCAATTGCCGAAAGTGGTGTATTGATCACGACCTCACCGATCGATTTTGCGCCAAATGGACCAGACTTTTCATAGCTGCTCTCAAACTCTACATGAATATGACCGATATCTTCTCTTGTCGGAATCTTATATTGCATGAGAGAATTTTCATAAAGTCTTCCCTTTGCATCATAAGTGATATTCTCCGTCAGTGCCATTCCGATTCCCTGAAGGATTCCGCCCTCAGCCTGAACTCTTGCCAGGTTTGGGTTCACCGGAGTCCCACAGTCAACAGCAGTATAATAATCTATCACTTTTGCCTGTCCGGTCAGAAGATCCACTTCCACATCTGCCACGCCTGCCATAAATGGCGGTGGTGAAGTTGGCTGGCTCATGGTCACAGTCTCTTCCAGAGCAATACTGTTGCCCGCCATAGACGCTGTTGCAATATCAAACAGGGAAACTTCTGTTTTTTCCAGAGTCTTTTCGCCTCTATAGATGACTTTATCACCGTCAAATTCTACTTCTTTCTCATCACATCCAAGCATCTTAGCTCCGACAAGACAAATCTTATCTCTAAGCTTTCTCGCACACAGCTCAGTTGCCTTTCCGGTTACATAAGTCGTACTGGATGCATAAGATCCCGAATCATATGGTGATGCATCCGTATCTGCTCCAAATACAATTACTTTATCAAGCGGACACTCCAATACTTCTGCTGCAATCTGTGCAAGAATCGTATCACAACCTGTTCCCATGTCTGCTGCTGCAATTCGCATAATGTAGAAACCTTCATCATTCAGTTTCAGCGCTGCACTGCCTACATCTAATCCACTGATACAAGATCCCTGCATGGCAAGTCCCATACCAAGAGCACGGACTTTTCCATGTCCTAGTTCGCGAACCGGATAATTCTCATCCCAGTGACTCATCTCTTTCACCTTTGCAATACAACGGTCCAAGGCACAGCTTGTATTTGTCTCACCGTAAAATGCAGGCATGACCTGTCCTTCTTTTACTATGTTCATCTCACGAAGTTTCATCGGATCCATATGGAGTTTTTCTGCCAGTTCATTAACTGCTGTCTCAATGGCAAAAAGTCCCTGTGTTGCACCATATCCACGATAAGCTCCAGAAGACATAACATTCGTATAAACCACGTCGTAAACAAAGTGGAATGCCTCTGCTTTTCCGTAAAGCGGAATAGATTTATGCCCGGACAGTCCGACTGTTGTCGGTCCATGTTCTCCATAGGCACCTGTGTTAGAAATGGTGTACAGATCAATTCCACGGATAGTTCCATCTTTCATAGCTCCAAGTTTCACATGCATTTCCATCTCATGTCGCGGAGAAGAAGCTGTCATACATTCCTCACGGGTGAAAATAATCTTACTCGGCTTCTTTGTCATCCAGGTCACATATGCCGGATAGACCTCACAGACCGCTGTCTGTTTTGTTCCAAAACCTCCTCCGATACGCGGCTTGCTGACACGTACCTGTGATTTTGGAATATGAAGTGCATTTGCAATGATCCTTCTGCAGTGAAACACAATCTGGGTAGAGCTAAATACATTCAGACGTCCATATGTATCAATGGAACAATATGTACGCATTGTTTCCATCATCGTCTGCTGGCACGCTTTTGTATGATATACCTGGTCGATGATAATGTCACAGTCTGACAGTACTTGATCAATATCTCCATGTTCACTCGCCTCATGTGCGCACAGATTTCTTTTATTATCTGCTCCTACCGGACAAAGCGCCTCCCAGTTATCTTCCGGGTGCACCAGAATTGGATTATCCAAAGCTTTATGATAATCAAGGATCGGTTCCAACACCTCGTACTGTACCTTGATCATGGAAATGGCTCTGTCCACCGCTTTTTCTGTCTCTCCTGCCACAATCGCAACCGGATCTCCTACAAATCTGACATGACGATCCAGAATCAGACGGTCATATGGACTGGGTTCTGGATAAGTCTGTCCTGCACATGTAAATCTTCGTCCATTCTGGTCGATATCCTTCCATGTATAGATGGCCTCAATTCCAGGAACTTTCATTGCCTTATCTGTCTGAATCTCCTGCACCACCGCATTTGCATGAGGGGATCTGAGCAGTTTCACGATCAGACAATCTTCCGGAATCATATCATCCATATATACTGGCTGACCGGTCACAAGCTGCATGGCATCTTTTTTTCTGACTGGCTGATTTACAATTTGCATGATACTTCCTCCCCTCTTTTTTCTTTCTTCCAGACAAGGAAATTCTGGATTCCACGAAGCTGTCCCTCATACCCGGAACAACGGCACAGATTCCCTGCCAGATACTCTTTTATCTCTTCCTCATTCGGAAATTCATTTTCACGGAATAATGCCAGTGCATTCATAATCATGCCCGGATTACAGAAACCACACTGCTCTGCTCCCTGGTCTGCAATGAATGCGCCAAACTCTTCTGCTTCTTCCTTAAGCCCTTCAAGCGTTGTGACTTTATGTCCATCTACTCTGGCTGCCAGAATAGAACAGGATAGTACCGGCTTATCATCTAAAAATACTGTGCAAAGTCCACAACCTGAAGTCTCACATCCACGTTTTACACTTTTACATCCATGCTTTCTTACAAAATCTATAAGAAGCAGGTCCGGTTCGATCTCTTCCTGAATTTTCTTTCCATTAAGTACGATACTAATCTGCATTTCTGTCACCTCCCAGTATACGAAGTGCGCGAACGGTCATAACCTCTGCCAGATGGCTTCGATATTCAGCAGTTCCTCGCATATTACTTCCAGTCGGAAGCTTTTCTTTTATCTCTTTGGCAAATGTGTGTATCTCTTCTTCTGTAACACTTCCATCTGTCAGCCCCTTCAACAATCCAGCCGCGTCTTCGAACAACATAGCTTTTCCCGGTCTGGCACCGATACTAATACGCATCTTATCAGCAAAGATTGCTGCTGTCAGGTTAAGTGTCGGGAAATCTGTCACTGTATTTCTCACAGACTGATAACAAATATGAACTGGCGTCTTCTTTATTATAATGTGAACCAGAATGTCATTGTCTCTTTTAAGTTTCGCAAACTCCTGAATGGACATGATTCCTCCTTTGTAAAGCTCCACATCACAATCTAATGCAAGCAGAAGTGTCAACACATCTGAGAATCCAAATCTGCCGAACAGACTTCCTCCGACTGTTGCAAGATTACGGAACTGTACTCCTACAATATGTCGAAATGCGTCTTTCACTGCGCCTTCTGTATAATGAGACAATCCTTCATGCAATTCCATCTGACGAAGCGTGACCATGCAGCCGATTCTGAACTCCTCTTCTGTCTCTTCGATCTGATCCAGCCCAAGTCCGGACAGGTCGATTGCAGTCTGCACATTAGCATCACTCATCTTTACCCAGAGCATACCTCCAATAATCCGGTTCGTGCGCTTCTGGTTCAGCTCCCAGGCTTCTTCCAGGTTTTCTACCTTTTTATAATTCTTGATCTTAATCATAATCTCTCTTCATTCTCCCTGATTTTTCAGAAATTTTAAAATCCATTTTGCATAAATAACCAATTATATTTTACGGAAATATAGGTGATTTGTCAAAACCTGTTTTGTTCTTTTTTATCATTCTCGTTTTTTCGCCTGAGCCTTCTGTTTTTCATTCCTAAGGAGTTCTCTTTGCGCCTGACTCATCAGAACTTCCCGCAGCTCTGAAAGAAACAACGGTTTCGACACAAATGCAGTTACTCCCGCCTCTCTTGCCTCCTGTTCAACATCTGACCAGTCATAGGCAGTCAGGATAATAATCGGATACTCCTCTCCAACCACCATACGAATCCTGCGTACTGTCTCGATTCCGTTCATATCCGGCATCAGCCAGTCAATGATATACACTTTAAATTCCTGATTCTGTTCATACGCTTCTTTTGCCCGAAGTACCGCTTCTTTTCCCGAAGTTGTCCAGTCTGCCGTCATTTCAATCTCACGCAGCATTCTGCTCACACTCATACAAGTTTGTGCATCATCATCCACCACAAGCGCTCTGGCACCTTTTAGCTCTGGAACAGGTTCCCGTTTCACTGTCTCTCCTGATGTTTCGCATTCAAGCATAATTGTAAATTCTGTTCCTTTTCCGGTTTCACTTTCAACCTGAATTGTACCACCCATCATGTCCACAATGTTTTTGGTGATTGCCATTCCAAGACCGGTTCCTCCAATCCCATTCTCCGTAACAGTATGCTCTCTTGAAAAAGAATCAAACACATGCTTTCGGAACTCCCTAGACATTCCGATTCCATTATCCTTCACACTGAAAACGACCGTTATGTATCCATCTCTTCTGCATGGCTTCTCCGAAACACGAATGTTAATCATACCGCCGACCGGTGTGAATTTTACAGCATTACTGCAAATATTGAGAAGGACCTGTGTCAGACGCAGCTTGTCGGTAATGATATCTTCATGGAGTACATCCTGTGTATCAATATAAAGATCCTGCTGTTTGGAATGTACAGATCCCTGAATGATCGTTCTTAAATCATGCAAAATATCCGGCAGGTGTACCGTTGTATATTCAATTCGAACAGAACCGCTCTCGATTCTGCTCATATCCAACACATCATTGATCAGGCTAAGCAAATGCTGTAAATCCGATAATCACATTCATCGGCGTACGGATATTATGGGACATATTATTCAGGAACGCTGTTTTCGCCCTGTTTGCATGTTCCGCAGCTGCGAGTGCATTTCTCAGATTCTTATCCCGCTCTATCTCTCGTTCTTTTTCCTCTGTTACATCACGGTTCGCAACCAGAACTGTACTTAGTTTCCCAGTTTTATCATATCCCTGCGGCACAATGATTATTGTCAGCCACCTTCCTTCTACTGTCTGAGCTGTAAAGCTCAACGTCTCACGTTCTTCCAGACGCTGTGTCACCGTACTCATATTGATAAATTCACGATATTTCTCCTGAAATGGCTCTGTAATAACCTGCTGTATCAGTTCTTCCAGGTGCACTTTGGAAAGAATATCCCCTTTCTGATCCGGCTTCATATTCCTTGAAGATTTTACAATTTCGATTTTCTCTGTTTTTATATTCACAAGAGAAATAGAAGAATATGCATGGCCAAGTGCATTGATCACACGAAGTCTCTTCTGATCTTGAAGGATACTTCTCTTTTCTGTTCTGTTCCTGCTCACCCAATAAAGAGAGAAAAGAAGTAAGGCAAGTAACACATAAATCACACATACAATATTTCGTGTGATGTAAACCTGGCTTTCTGGGAAAAAGATATATGCATCATAGTCTTTAATCTTCTCCTCGCGTCCATACCAGTTTCCGGCCTTTGAATAAAGGCAGACAATTCCATTCCCCCCTACCTTAAATTCATTTTTATACAATGACTTTGATTCTTCTACAGAACTCGAAAGAAGCTCCTGTTTATTGGTACTGACAACCTGGTCATTCGTATTATAGATCTCATACCTTTCAATCCTGGTTTTTGCAAAGTCAAATGTCTCATTCAACGTACTATTCAGTTTTTTATTATCACTCGCTGTCAACAGAAGAAAAATCAGGATTCCGGAAAAAATCAGAACAAACACCAATAAGCATGCATTTTTGTCAAATTTCTTTCCTTTGCTTTTACTCCACTTATCTTTTTTCTGCGTCTGCGGCATCTGCGTTCTTACCTGTTTGCTCATTTGCTTTTTCCTCCCGGCAGGATTTCATCCGCATCCAATCCGTACTTTTTGACTATTTCTTCTGTAATGCCCTCATTTCGCATCTCTTCGAGAGTTTCTGTAAGCTCTTGTGCTACTTCTTTGTGGGTTCCATTTTTAAAAGCAATTCCGAGTTCTGAAGTATAGATACTCTCGTCCAGCATACGGTATGCATCCTCTCCATCTCTCACCAGGCTGCCCAGCATTGCCTCATGACCTGCAATCGCATCTACATAATTTTTTCTAAGTGCAGCATAAAGTTCATTCGTCATAGAAAAGCAGTTTACCGGCTCCATTTGTGGAAGATCTGACGCAATCTTATGAAGGAAAAAATCCTCTGCCTTTGTGGTCGCCTGAACCGCAATCCTCTTTCCTTCCAGATCCTGAATAGTATTGATTTCACTCTCTTTTCTTACAGCCACCATCTGACGACTGTACAGATACGAACCTACCCACTGATATTTATCTTCTCTTCCATTCATGGAATAACAGCTCCACAGACAGTCGATTGTTCCTTCTGCCAGAAGTTCGTCTTTATCTTCCCAGACTATATTCTCGAACTTAGGCTGGTATCCCAGCCTCTGATATGCTTCCTTGGCAAGTTCCACATCAATACCTTTATATTCACCATTACTCACCTGATAACTGTAAGGTTCAAAATAATCCATTCCAATGACAATCTCCGGCAGTTCGTTGTATGCCGCTTTCTCTTTCTTTACTCCACACCCTCCCAGCTGACATATTGTCAAACTAAGTTTTTATAGCATTCATGATTTATCATGTCCATAAAAAACTGCCTTCATCTGCATTTTTGCTCATTTTTACATTCTGAAATTTTACATTCATTTTTCAATTATTTTCATTTAAACTGTTGATTTTTAGTATTTTTCCTGTATAATGATTTTCAGGTCATTTGTTAACAAATACTAAACTTTGAGTTTAATTTTATTTTTGTTGACGACGGCTTTTATCATGTTTACTTTAAATCAACACAAGGAATCCATAATGATTCTTTCAGAAAGGTGGATTTTTGATGGATATCGGCAAAAAGATTAAGGAACTCCGCGTCGCCAAGGGGCTCACCCAGGAAGAGCTGGCAGACCGCAGTGAACTGTCCAAGGGATTCATTTCCCAGCTGGAACGGGATCTCACCTCCCCGTCCATTGCGACATTGATGGACATTTTGCAGTGCCTGGGCACAACCGTCTCAGAATTTTTTCAGGAAGAGCCGGAAGATCAGATTGTATTTCAAAATGAAGACTATTTTGAGAAAATTGATTCTGAACTTGGCAGCAAGACCGAATGGATCATACCGAACGCTCAGAAAAATATGATGGAACCGATCCGTCTGACTCTAAAGCCTGGCGGATTAACTTACCGGGATCTCCCACACGAAGGTGAAGAATTTGGTTATGTATTAAAAGGAAGTATCAAGATTCATATCGGACATAAAAGTTACACTGCAAAAAAAGGAGAATCTTTTTATTTCACACCTCACTCTGAACATTATATAGAAGCTTTTGGCACATCCGGTGCCGTTATTTTATGGGTCAGCACCCCGCCGAACTTTTAGGCTGAGCAGACTTCTTATCTATCAGGACTTCCTTGATAGCCGGCCTTAAGTTCTAAATTATAATTACATTTTTGGAGGACAATGAACATGTCTAATAAATTAATCGATATTGTAAATATATCCAAAGCATTTGATGAAAATGTCGTACTGGACGAACTGAATCTTTATATCCGGGAAAATGAATTTTTAACTC
>OLQE01000885.1_pt1 | contig 19661 bp, 15 predicted proteins | sample 1643161 | NCBI WGS metagenome assembly OLQE01 (sample SAMEA3136650, study PRJEB25190) | human gut metagenome | reverse complement strand
ATGTTCCGTGAAATGATCGCAGGACCGGGAGCGGTAAAAGCAACGATTCACAAATATGTCTGTAAGAAATGAGCAGTCCTTCGGGGCTGCTTTTTCTATGAGAAACGGTATCCAACACCAACCGGAACCTTTTTTGCCGGAATTCTTGCAAGTTTGCATGTTTCATGATAAAATTGCATCTGTGTTTCTGGGTCCTGAGGTCAGTGGACCGGAAAAGTAAAGAAAATGAAGTGAAAAAGACAGAAGAGAATTTAGGAGCATATATGAAAAGTAAAGAAATGACACCTATGATGAAGGAGTATGTGAAGACAAAGGAACAGTACAAAGACTGTATCCTTTTTTATCGTCTGGGTGACTTTTACGAGATGTTTTTTGAGGATGCAAAGCTGGTATCCAAGGAACTGGAACTGACGCTGACGGGAAAAGACTGCGGACTGGATGAGCGTGCACCCATGTGCGGCATTCCTTATCATGCCGTAGACGGATATCTCAACCGTCTGGTGAGCAACGGACATAAGGTCGCTATCTGCGAGCAGGTGGAGGATCCGAAGCTTGCCAAAGGCCTGGTGAAAAGAGAAGTGATCCGGATCGTGACACCCGGTACCAATATGAATGCACAGGCGCTGGATGAATCAAAAAACAACTATATCATGTGCATTGTCTGCACGGCCGATAAATACGGGATTTCCATTGCAGACATCAGTACAGGCGATTATCTGGTGACAGAGGTGGAAAATCAGAGAAAGCTTCTGGATGAGATCACAAAATTCACCCCGACGGAGATCATCTGCAACCAGTCCTTTCTGGTGAGCGGTGTGGATACAGAGGATCTGAAACAGCGGTTCGGAACCAGCATTTATGGTCTGGAAGACTGGTATTTTGATGACGATCTCTGCAAACGGACGCTGAAAGAACAGTTTCAGACTGATTCGCTGGAAGGTCTCGGGCTGAAGGACTATAACTGTGGTGTCATTGCAGCAGGAGCGATCCTGCAGTATTTTAAAGAGACACAGAAGACCTCCCTTTCTAATTTTACCCGGCTGACCCCCTATGTGACCGGAAAATATATGGTTCTGGACAGTTCGACCAGACGCAACCTGGAGCTGACAGAGACCATGCGGGAAAAGAACAAACGCGGCAGTCTTCTATGGGTGCTGGATAAGACCAAGACAGCGATGGGTGCCCGGCTTCTTCGGAATTATCTGGAACAGCCGCTGATCGAACTCGAGGAGATCGAAAAACGGCAGGAAGCCATACAGGAGCTGAATGAAAATGTGATCTCCCGGGAGGAGATCAGGGAATACCTGAATCCGGTCTACGATATGGAACGTCTCAGCAGCCGGATCAGCTATCAGTCAGCCAACCCCAGAGATCTGATCTCCTTTAAATCTTCTCTTTCCATGATCCCGCCGATCAAGTATCTGCTGGACAGCTTTCAGTCACCGCTGATGAGAGAGCTTCATGACAGTCTGGATGAGCTGGAGGATGTATGCAGTCTCATTGACCGGGCGATCATGGACGATCCGCCTCTTGTCATTAAGGACGGAGGGATCATCAAAGAAGGATACAATGAAGAGATCGACCGTCTGCGCAAGGCCAAAACAGAGGGAAAACAGTGGCTTTCCGAGCTGGAAACGAGAGAACGGGAAAAAACAGGGATCAAAAACCTGCGGATCAAATACAACAAAGTCTTCGGCTATTATCTGGAGGTCACGAATTCCTATAAAGATATGGTGCCGGATTATTATACAAGAAAACAGACACTTACCAATGCGGAGCGCTATATCACACCGGAGCTGAAAGAACTGGAGGATGTGATCCTTGGTGCAGAGGACAAGCTGTTCTCCATGGAGTACAACCTTTTTACAGATGTGAGAGAACGGATATCCAAAGAGGTTCTGAGGATCCAGACGACAGCCCGTGCGCTTGCCGCCATTGATGTGTTTACTTCACTGGCTTTTGTGGCAGAAAAAAATGATTTTGTCCGGCCCAAAATGAACAGCAAAGGGATCATCGACATCAAGAACGGCCGTCATCCGGTGGTGGAAAAGATGATGCAGAACGATATGTTCATTGCCAATGATACGTATCTGGATAACGGAAATCACCGGGTTTCCATTATCACCGGACCGAACATGGCAGGAAAATCCACGTATATGCGTCAGACAGCCCTGATCGTTCTTCTGGCTCAGGTGGGAAGCTTTGTCCCGGCAGATTCCGCAAAAATCGGTATCTGTGACCGGATCTTTACCCGCGTGGGTGCTTCCGATGATCTGGCAAGCGGCCAGAGTACCTTTATGGTGGAAATGACGGAGGTTGCCAATATCCTGAGAAATGCCACCTCCAACAGCCTGCTGATCCTGGATGAGATCGGGCGGGGAACCAGTACCTTTGACGGTCTTTCCATTGCCTGGGCTGTGGTGGAACATATCAGCAATTCCAGGCTTCTGGGAGCGAAGACACTCTTTGCCACGCATTACCATGAGCTTACGGAGCTGGAAGGAAAGCTGGCTGGCGTGAACAATTACTGTATTGCTGTCAAAGAAAAGGGCGATGACATTGTATTTTTACGAAAGATTGTCAAAGGCGGTGCAGACAAGAGTTATGGTATCCAGGTGGCAAAGCTTGCCGGAGTTCCGGATTCCGTTATCGAGCGGGCAAAAGAGCTGGTAGATGAGCTGAGCAATGCGGATATCACGGCAACGGTCCGGGAGATCCAGGCGGTTGGCAGTAAAAACAAGCCGAAGGTGAAGAAATACGATCAAGTGGATCTGGAGCAGATCTCCCTTTTTGATACCGTCAGTGATGAAGATATTTTAAAAGAACTGGATGAGATCGATGTGAGCACGCTTACGCCGATCGATGCACTAAATACCATTTACCGGCTGCAGAACCGGCTTAGAAACAGGTGGGGTAATTCATGAAAACAATTTCTGTACTGGACAAAAACACCATTGATAAGATCGCAGCAGGAGAAGTGATCGAGCGGCCGTCTTCGATCGTAAAGGAGCTGGTGGAAAATGCCATCGATGCAGGCTCCAATGCGGTGACCGTAGAGATCAAGGATGGCGGGACCACCCTTGTGCGGATTACAGACAACGGAGAAGGCATTGCACCTACAGAGGTAAAAAAAGCGTTCATGCGTCATGCGACCAGCAAGATCATGAAAGCGGAGGATCTTTTCGGTGTCACCTCTCTTGGTTTTCGGGGAGAGGCACTTTCCAGTATTGCGGCTGTCTGCCAGGTGGAGCTGATCACCAAGACAGCGGGAGAACTCACCGGTGTCCGTTATGTCATTGAAGGCGGAGAAGAGAAGACACCAGAGCCGGAAGAAGTCGGCGCACCGGAGGGCACCACCTTTAAGGTGCGGAATGTGTTCTATAATACACCGGTCCGGCGGAAATTCCTGAAAAGTCCGCAGACGGAAGCCGGTTACATCAATGACCTGATGGAACGGCTGGCTCTTTCGCATCCGGAGGTTTCGTTCAAATTTATCAATAATAATCAGAACCGGCTGCATACCTCCGGAAACGCAAATCTGAAGGACATCATTTATGGAATCTACGGAAGAGAGATCACGGCAAACCTGCTGGAGGTCCATGGAGAGGCAGCTTTTGGAACGCTGACCGGTTATATCGGGAAACCAATCATTTCCAGAGGAAACCGGAATTATGAAAACTATTTTATCAATGGCAGATATATCCGGAGTTCGATCATCTCCAAAGCCATTGAAGATGCCTATAAAAATTTTATGATGCAGCACAAATATCCGTTCACCGTCCTGCATTTTCAGCTGGACGGGGAGCTTCTGGATGTCAATGTCCATCCCACAAAGATGGAACTTCGTTTCTCAGATCAGGAGGGTATGTACCGGCTGGTATATGAAACTGTGAGAAACGCACTGACCGGCCGGGAAATGATCCCGGATGTCCGCGTCGGAAAAGAAGCTGCGGCAAAGCAGGAAATGCCTAAGAAAGAGAGCTTTCCGGAACCGTTTGAGGTGAAGAGAAGAGAAGCCATGAAGAAGGAAACTCCTTCTTCTTCGCCGTCCATGCTCCGGGAACGTTCCGGTTATTCTTCCTCAAGGGAGGAAGGCGGTTTTGCAAAATCTCTTTATGAGGTCCCGGAGAAGCTTCTCAAGCCAGCAGAGCGGAAGGTGGACGAACAGGCAGAGATGAAAAAGTGGGCAGCAGAAGGCAAAAATCCTGCTCTGAAGCTTCAGACAAAGCCTGTTTCTGCAGTTTCCACTGCACCGGCATCATCTGCGGAAGCAGCGCCTCCTGTGGCAGCGACATCTTCCAAAGAAACAGAAGCAGTTCCTGCACCAACGGCATCCTCCACAGAAACAGAAACGATGCCGGCAGAAGCACCTGCATCTAAGGCTGCGGAAGATTCTGCATCGAGATCAGCAGAACCTCCAAAACAAATGGACTTCTTTGAGGAAAAACTGCTTTCCAAAGAGCATATCAAAGAACACCGGATCATAGGTCAGCTCTTTGATACTTACTGGCTGGTGGAATTCCATGAGAAACTCTATATCATCGATCAGCACGCCGCTCATGAGAAGGTACTTTTTGAGCGGACGATGAAGAGTCTGAAGGACAAAGAATATACGGCGCAGCAGATCTCGCCGCCGCTGATCGTCAGTCTCTCCATGAAGGAACAGGAACTTCTGAATAAATACAGTAAGAATTTTGAAGCCATCGGTTTTGAGATCGAGCCCTTCGGCGGCGATGAATTTTCTATCCGGGCAGTTCCTGGCAATCTTTTTGGCCTTGCGGAAAAGGAAGTATTTCTGGAGATGCTGGACAGTCTGGATAAGGATACGGGACGGGTCAGTGAAGATATGATCAATGAAAAGATCGCCTCCATGTCCTGCAAAGCGGCCGTAAAAGGAAATCACCGGATGTCGGAAAAAGAAGCCGAGGCACTCATCAATGAACTTCTGACACTGGAAAATCCCTATAACTGCCCGCATGGCCGGCCTACCATCATTGCGATGAGCAAATATGAGCTGGAGAAAAAATTCAAGAGGATCGTCTGAGGAGGAAGGAAGAATGAAAAAACCACTGGTCATACTTACCGGTCCCACGGCAGTGGGAAAAACAGCACTTTCCATCCATCTTGCAAAAGCCATCGGAGGCGAGATCATTTCTGCAGATTCCATGCAGGTATACCGCGGAATGGACATCGGTTCGGCAAAGATCCGGACAGAGGAGATGGACGGAGTCCCGCATCATCTTATCGATGTCCTGGATCCGGAAGAGGAATTTCACGTTGTCCTTTTTCAGAAGATGGTGAAAGAGGCCATGGAGCGCATTTATCGGAACGGTCATATCCCGATCCTTACCGGCGGAACCGGATTTTATATTCAAGCAATCCTTTATGACATTGATTTCACGGAAAACGGGGAAGACACCTCTTACCGGGAAAGCCTGGAAGCTCTGGCAGAAGAAAAGGGAGCTGAACACCTGCATGAGATGTTGAAAAACGTGGATCCTGCTTCTGCAGAAGAGATCCATGCCAACAATGTGAAGCGGGTGATCCGTGCCCTGGAATATTTTCAGCAGACCGGAGAACCGATCTCCATCCATAATCAGCGGGAGCGTGAAAAAGAAGCAGCCTACAACAGTGCCTATTTTGTCCTGAATGCGCCAAGACCTCTCCTTTATGAGCGGATCAACCGGCGGGTGGACGAAATGCTGGAAAACGGCCTGGTGGAGGAAGTGAAAAGGCTTCGGGAACGGGGCTGTACAAGAGAGCTTGTTTCCATGCAGGGCCTTGGTTATAAGGAAATCTTGGCCTGGCTGGATGGAGAGACCAGCTATGAAGAAGCGGTGGAAATCCTGAAAAGGGATACCCGTCATTTTGCCAAGAGACAGATCACCTGGTTCAAGCGGGAACGGGATGTGATCTGGATCAACAAAGATGTTTTTGCCTATGATGAAAAGAAAATCCTGGAGGCGATGCTCCGGGAATTAAAAAACAGAAAAATCTTTCCGGAAGAAAGACCGGAATGCATATAGAAAGAGAGAGAATGCTATGATAACAACAGAATCCATGTATCAGGAGATCGGTATCCGTCCGGAGGTCCTGAGCTTTGGCAGTAAAATAGAAACAGCTCTGAAGGAGCGTTTTGACCACATCGATGAGACGGCAGAATACAATCAGCTCAAGGTGATCCATGCCATGCAGAAAAACCGTGTCTGCGCGGAATGTTTCAATCAGTCCAGCGGTTATGGCTATAATGACCTTGGAAGAGAAACGCTGGAAGCCGTTTACGCTTCCGTTTTCCATACAGAGAGCGCATTGGTCCGCCCGCAGATCACCTGTGGAACGCATGCCCTTGCCCTAGCTCTTTCCAGTAATTTAAGACCGGGAGACGAGCTCCTTTCGATTTCCGGCAAACCCTATGATACGCTGGAGGAAGTCATCGGTATCCGTCCGTCTATGGGATCCTTGAAGGAATATGGTGTCAGCTACCGTCAGGTGGATTTAAAAGAGGATGGTTCCTTTGATTTTGAGAAGATCCGTGAGGCCATCAAACCAAACACCCGTCTCATTGCGATCCAGCGTTCCAAAGGTTATCAGACTCGTCCGACACTTTCCGTAGACAAGATCGGCGAAGCGATTGCTTTTGTGAAAGGCATCCGGAAGGATCTCATCGTGATGGTGGACAACTGCTACGGTGAATTTGTGGAACGCATCGAACCTTCCGATGTGGGAGCAGATATGACCGTGGGTTCTCTGATCAAGAATCCGGGAGGCGGTCTGGCTCCTGTGGGAGGCTATATTGTCGGAACGGAGCATTGTATTGAAAATGCCGCTTACCGTCTGACATCTCCCGGACTTGGAAAGGAGGTCGGAGCGACACTTGGGGTCAATCAGGCCTTCTATCAGGGACTGTTTCTTGCACCGACCGTAACTGCAAGTGCGCTGAAGGGTGCTATTTTTGCTGCAAATATCTATGAATCTCTTGGTTTTCCGGTGGTTCCGAACGGAAGCGAAAGCCGTCACGATATCATCCAGGCAGTGACGTTTGGCAAGCCGGAAGGCGTGATCGCATTCTGCGAAGGCATTCAGGCTGCTGCTCCCGTGGACAGCTACGTTACACCGGAACCCTGGGCGATGCCCGGATATGACAGTGATGTGATCATGGCGGCCGGTGCTTTTGTGCAGGGTTCTTCCATCGAACTGTCTGCAGACGGTCCGATCAAACCGCCTTATGCCGTTTATTTCCAAGGAGGTCTGACCTATCCGCATGCAAAGCTTGGAATTCTCATGTCTCTGGAAAAACTGGTGGAGGCCGGTATTGTAACACTTCCGGAATAAGAAAAACAGGAGGGAAAAGGATGGAAGTATGTGTCATCGGAGCCGGAGCGGCAGGTCTTATGGCTGCCGTAGCTGCGGCAAAGAGCGGAGCGGCAGTGACGGTCCTGGAAGCAATGGATAAACCGGGAAAAAAGATCAGCATTACCGGAAACGGCCGCTGTAATCTCACAAACCGCGGGATCCAGAATGCAGCATCGTATTTTTCGGATGATCCAGAGACCGCAGATGGCATCTTAAGAGGCTTTCCGGCAGAGGATACGGTCCACTTTTATGAAAATCTGGGACTTCTCATGAAAGAGCGGGAAGGAGGCCTGATCTATCCGTATTCAGATCAGGCGCAGTCTGTAGTAAACGCACTGCTCCAGGAAGTCAGACGGCGGAAGATCAAACTGAAATGCCGGGAACGGGTGGTTTCCGTTGAAAAGAAACAGGATCGCTTCTATATAAAAACGGAAGGCTGGCATTATGAAGCAGACCGAGTGGTCCTTGCCTGTGGCGGGAAGGCCGCTCCGCAGACCGGATCAGATGGCATGGGCTATGTGCTGGCGAAAAGTCTCGGCCATACGGTCATAGAGCCGCTTCCTGCCCTGGTTCCCCTGACGGCAAAGCTTCCGTTTGGAAGTCTTCTGGATGGTGTGCGGAGCCGTGCAGGGATCACTCTTCGGATCGATGGAAAAGCAATAGCCAGGGAGAAGGGTGAGCTTCAGTGGACCGGCTATGGGATTTCAGGCATCGCTGTATTCCAGCTCAGTTCACAGGCGGTCCGGGCTTTGCAGAAAAAGAAGAAGGTAGAGGCAGAGATCGATCTTCTGCCTGATTTTACGGAAAACGAACTGGCAGAACGGGTCAGAGACCGGGAAGGTACGTATGAGGAAATTCTGGGAGGCTTTTATCATGCGAAGGTACTGAAGGCTCTTCTGAAAGAGGCAAAAGCCGCAGCCGGAGAAAAAGCAGTTCCGGAGAAAACAGGCTCTCTGATAAAGATGTCCAAACATCTGCGGCTGCACCTTATCGGTTCCAGATCCTTTGAACAGGCTCAGGTGACAGCCGGTGGTATTCCGCTACAGGAAGTAAAGGAAACAACGCTGGAATCCAGAAAGACGAAAGGACTTTTCCTAGCCGGGGAACTTTTGGATGTGGACGGTCCCTGTGGCGGCTATAATCTTCAGTGGGCCTGGGCCAGTGGTTATGCAGCCGGCAGCTCTGCCGGGAAAGGAGATTTATGATTCAGGTACAGCAGCTGAAGCTTCCGGTTGGGCATAAGGAGAATGCTCTTCTGGAAGCACTTATTTCAAAGCTTCATGTAAAAAAGGACGAGATCCTTTCTTTTGAGGTGGCCAAGCGTTCGCTGGATGCCAGAAAGAAACCGGAGCTTTTTTACAGTTATGTGGTCAATGTCCAGGTGAAAAATCAGGCGGCTGTCCTGAAAAGAAAGCCGAAAAATACCATTCCCTTTGAAAAGAAGCTTTATCAGCTTCCATCCCCCTTAAAAGAGTCTCCTTCCAGACGGCCTGTGATCATCGGTTCCGGACCTGCCGGTCTCTTTGCCGGTCTGGTCCTTGCCCGTCTCGGCTGCCGACCGATCCTTCTGGAAAGAGGCGATTCCGTAGAAACGCGCCAGAAAAAGGTGGATCTCTTCTGGAACACAGGTGTACTGGATCCGGAAAGCAATGTTCAGTTTGGTGAGGGAGGGGCAGGAACCTTCTCTGATGGAAAACTGAATACGGCCGTGAAAGATCCTTCCGGCAGAAATGGTTTCGTTCTTCGTACCTTTGTGGAAATGGGGGCAGATCCGGAAATCCTATACCTCAATAAGCCGCATATCGGAACAGATATTCTCCGTACGGTGGTCACAAGACTGAGAGAAGAGATCCTTTCTCTTGGCGGTGAAGTGCGTTTTCGAAGCCAGGTGACGGATTTCTTTATCAAGGACGGACGGATGACCGGTGTGGAGATCAACGGGATCGAGCGTCTGGATGCAGACCAGGTAATCCTGGCCACTGGTCACAGTGCCAGAGATACGTTCCAGGTTCTTCTTGGAAAACCCGTACTCATGAAAGCAAAGAGCTTTGCGGTAGGTGTCCGCATGGAACATCCACAGGAGCTGATCGACAGCAATCAGTACGGACGCGCCCATGGAAGCGTTCTTCCTGCTGCAGATTATAAAGTCACACGGAAGCTGGAGAACGGAAAAGGAGTGTATTCTTTCTGCATGTGCCCCGGCGGCTATGTGGTAAATGCTTCTTCCGAAGAAGAAATGCTGGCTGTCAATGGTATGAGTTATCACAGTCGGGCCGGACGGAATGCCAACAGTGCCATGGTTGTCACGGTTGGCCCGGAGGATTTCGGTTCGGATGCCATTCTGGCAGGTATGGAATTTCAGCGGAAACTGGAGCGGGCGGCTTTTCAGGCTGGAGAAGGAAAAATACCTGTGCAGCTGTTTGGTGATTTTCTCAAAAACCGAAAGAGTCAGACTCTCGGAGAAGTAGAACCGCAGAATAAAGGACAGTGGCAGTTCGGAGATGTCCGGGGGATTTTTCCGGAGTACCTGGCGGCAAGCCTTGCGGAGGGGATTTTTTCCTGTGAGCACCTGATTCCCGGTTTTTCCAGACCGGATGCCATTCTTTCCGGTGTGGAAAGCAGAACCTCCTCACCGGTGCACATTGAGCGGGATGAGAATCTGGAGAGTACGGTAAAGGGACTTTACCCCTGTGGGGAAGGCGCCGGTTATGCGGGAGGCATCACGTCAGCCGCCATGGACGGCGTCAAAGTGGCAGAAAGAGTGGCTGCCCTTCTCGGTGTCCAGTGGTGAAAAACTTATGCCTTTCTTAAGAATCCTTCCTCTGTACTTTCGTTTTCTTTTATGATATGATATTGGGATAAAGGTTTGTTTTGCCAAATCTTCTGCGGGGAAGACTGCCGGGAGAGCAGATGCATTTATGATAGAATATAAGACTATGAAGGATCTGCCCTCAGAGGAAAAGCCTTATGAAAAATTTGAGACCAGGGGAGCGGAAGCACTGACAGATGCAGAGCTTCTCGCTGTTCTTTTGCGCTCAGGGACAAAGGGAAGTTCTTCTCTTGATCTGGCACGCCTCCTTTTAAACCAGGAGGACTCCGGCGGGGGTTTTTTGAACCTTTATCACAGGAGCATCCGGGAACTGATGAAGGTTCCGGGGATTGGCAGAGTAAAAGCGATCCAGCTGAAGTGTCTTCTGGAACTTTCCAGGAGGATCGCAAAAGAGCCTTTTCGAAAAGAACTGTCTTTTGACAGCCCGAAGTCCATTGCAGATTATTATATGGAAGATTTCCGGCATGCGGAGCAGGAGCGTATGATGATCCTGATGCTGGATACGAAGGGCGGTTTTCTGGGAGAAGCCGTCATTTCTGTCGGTACCGTTAATGCTTCGCTTGTTTCGCCGCGGGAAATCTTTCTGAAAGCGCTGGCTTTTCATGCGGTATCTGTGATCATGCTCCATAATCATCCCAGTGGAGACCCGACGCCCAGTGAAGAAGATCTTCTGCTGACGCTTCGCATCAGCAAAGCGGGAGAAATGATCGGGATCGAACTTTTGGATCATCTGGTCCTGGGAGACCGAAAGTACATAAGCTTCAGAGAACAGGGCTTTTTTGATAAAAAATAAGTGTACGGTGCTTTTAAAGCAGCAAAGAGAGGGGAACAGATATGTCTTTCAAACGTATTTGCGGAGTAGACCTCGGAAGCGATACGATTAAAATCTGCGATAAAAACCAGAAAAAACTTCTTTGTGAGAAAAATATGATAGCGGTGAGGAACCGGACAGAACTCATTGGAGTCGGGCAGGATGCTTTTGAAATCTATGAAAAAGCTCCGGCAGACGTCTATGCCGGCTGTCCGATCCAGAATGGTTCACTGGCCGAGGGGAGCAGCCAGGAGACTATTCTGATCCATCTGATGAAAAATTTTTCTACTGTCTTTACTCATCATCCGAATATTTATATGACAGCTCCCACAGACATCACGGAAGTGGAAAGGCGTGCTTATTACAAGATCCTTTCCGGACGTCTCCGGGCCAAACGTGTGATGCTGGTGGAAAAGGGTGTGGCAGATGCTGCCGGTATCGGTATGCCTCTGGATACGCCGGAAGGTCATATGATAGTAAATCTTGGCGGCGACCGCACAGAGATCTATGTAATTTCCGAAGGAAAAACGATCATTCAGAGAACACTCCGTATGGGTGGACATACGCTGGATGAGGACATTATCAATATGGTGAAAAAGCAGTTCCAGCTGAGTATCGGACGAAAGACAGCAGAGGCACTGAAAAATCAGCTTGCCTATCTTCTGAATGGTCCGGCTCTTGAAATGCGCGTTTTCGGGATCCATACGGTGACTGGGCTGCCCCGTCAGGTGGCGATTCCGGCACTGGCAGTCAGTGTGTCCATTGTAGATACGATCGATGCCATCACGGAAGTGGTAAAAACCACGATGGAGAGAACCCCGCCGCAGCTTCTGGAAAACATCCGGAAAAACGGCATTTATCTCACAGGAGGTGTCTCCCTTTTGCCAAATCTTTCGATCTATATGCAAAAAGAGCTGGAGGTTCCGGTTTATAATGTCTCCGATCCGATCTTTACGACAGTCAGGGGACTTGTCCGGATCATGAACGATTCAGCTCTTCGAAAAAATGCAGCCTTTTCACTGAAGGATTTTGCAGGAAATCTTATTTAAGGAGGAAGCAGAAGAGACAGCTCTCTGGTCTGTATAAGGAATGACTATGAAGAAAAAAATCAACGACTCCAAGAAAAGTAAATACATTTTTGTGACACTCTGTATCGGCTGCTGCGCTCTGGTGGTTCTTTCCCTGGCATCGGATATGTCAGTCGGACCGCTGAAATATGTGAGTGGTTATGTGATCACGCCGATCCAGAAGGGGATGAATGAGGTCGGAAACTGGATCTCTGATAAAGGCATCTATCTGCAGAACAATGTAGACTATGCCGCACGATGTCAGGAACTGCAGGAAAAGGTGGACCAGCTGACTGCTGAAAATACAGAACTGCTTGCTGACAGGGAAGAGAAAGAGCGGCTGGAAAAGCAGCTGGAACTCAGTGCCCAGTATGATTATGACAAAGTGGGTGCCAGAGTCATTGCCAGAGACTCCGATAACTGGTTCAATGTATTTACCATCGATAAAGGAAGCAATGACGGCATCGAGGTAAACAACAACGTGATTTCCAATGGTGGCCTGGTAGGGATCATCACAGATGTGGGACCCAATTATGCGATCGTACGTTCCATCATTGATGATTACAGCAATGTCAGCGCCATGGTGACTACGACAGAGGATACCTGTATCATTGCAGGGGATCTCCGGCTGATCGATGAGGGAAAGGTCAATCTGGTAAAACTGACAGACAGCCGGGATAAGGTAACGGTTGGAGATAAAGTTGTCACATCGGATATCAGCAGCCGTTTCCTTCCGGGGATCCTCATCGGTTACATCAGTGAGATCTCCATGGACTCCAACAATCTTACCAAATCCGGTTATATTACTCCGGCTGTGGATTTCCGCCATCTGCGGGAGGTTCTTGTTATAAAAGAACAGAAGGCGGTGAGCGGTGCAGAGAGTTCCCTTAAGAAGGCTGTCAGCAAAGAGACAGAAGGTCTGGTAAATGACAGCACAGAGGACAGCACTGAGACGGCTGCCCCGGAAGAGGCGACGACAGCTGATAACGGACAGTAAAGGAGGAAGCGATATGAGAGTAAGACGACGGATCATCATGATCCTGCTGATTTTCTTCTGCTTTCTGCTTCAGTCCACGCTTTTTCAGAGTACCTTTGCTGTGGCAGATGTCGCACCGAACCTTATGGTGATCCTCACGGTGTCGTTTGGTCTGATGAGAGGAAAAAGAGAGGGAATGTTTGTGGGTTTTCTGGGTGGAATCCTTTCGGACTTGTTTTTCGGAAGCGCCCTGGGCTTTACCGCCCTTCTTTATGTGATCATCGGATACTGTTGCGGTTTCTGCTACCGTATTTTTTACGATGATGATGTAAAAATGCCGGTTATCCTCATTGCTGTGAGTGATATCGGTTATGGTACAGCCATGTATCTGTTCCAGTTTCTTCTCCGGGGACGTGTGGAGTTTTTCTTCTATCTCAGAAGAGTGATCATCCCGGAGATGATCTATACCGTTGTGGTCACACTGGTCGTATACCGGTTGTTGTTACTGTTGAACCGAAGACTTGAACGCAGATAAGCATTCCCTCGCTTTAAGTGCGCGGAGCACTAAGCGGCGGGTGAGGGGGAGGCTTCTGTCAGTGGGGGTTGAAAGCTCCCACTGACAGATCGCGAAGCGACTGCGTTCATGAGCAAGTAGCGAAGCGGATTGCGAATGTCCGCTTTACAAAGCAGAACAAAGGAGTGTAGGCAGCTTTGTTTGATAACGTAAAAAGTACACTGTCAAAGGCGGTAAAATCCAGGATCCTGATCCTGATCCTGGTGCTTATCATTCTTGCCTTTATTTTGATCCAGAGGCTTTTCCATCTGCAGATCATAAACGGAGAAAGCTATCAGACAGATTTCACCATGCAGATCAAACGGACCAGGGAACTGAAAAGTACCCGTGGAAATATTCTGGACAGTGATGGAAATCCACTGGCATATAACCGGCTTTCCTATTCGGTTACCTTTGCGGACAGCGGAAGCTATGATACCGTGAAGGAACAGAATCTGACGCTGAACAGTTCCATGTACGGGATCTTAAAAATCCTGGAAGAAAACGGGGAAGATATCAACACCAGCAGTTTTGCCATCGGTCTGGATGACAATGGAAGCTATTATTTTACAAAAAGCGGGTTTAATCTGCAGCGGTTCAAGGCTGATATTTATGGAAGACTGACCATCGATGCCATGACGGATGAAGAGAAGAATGTCACTGCGGAAAAGATGATCGAGGAGATGTGTGCGGCGAAAAAATTCGGACTGGATCTTTCTTCTTATAAGGGATCCGAGCTGGAAGCATATGGTCTTCCGGAGAGTTTCACCCGCGAAGAAGTCTTAAAACTCGCTGCCATGCGGAGTGCTGTGGCTGCCAACAGCTATCAGAAATATGTAACGGCGACTCTGGCAACGGATGTGAGCGAAAAGACCATGTCTCTTATCATGGAAAACAAGGATCTTTATCCGGGCGTGGATGTCGAAGAAGATTCTGTCCGTGTTTATGAGGACAGTAAATATTTTGCACCTCTGATCGGTTACACCGGTCAGATCTCCGCCGAGGAAATGGAAACACTCAATGCAGACGGCGGAAGCTATAAAAACGGTGATATTGTAGGAAAATCCGGACTGGAACAGCATTTCGAAAAGGAACTTCAGGGAGAAAAGGGTTCTCAGACCGTTTATGTCGACAATATGGGTAAAGTGGTGGATGAAGAGGCTGAGGTCAGCCCGGAAGCAGGAAGCAATATTCAGCTTACCATCAACCGCGATCTTCAGAAGACAGCTTACGATATTCTGGAATCCTATATTGCAGCTATCGTCTACCAGAATATGGTAGATGCGAAGGAAGTGGATAATGAGAGTGCCGGTTCCGATGAGATCCGGATTCCTGTTTATGAAGTTTACTATGCACTTTTTGAAAACCAGATCCTGGATGTGGATCATCTTTCTTCTGATGATGCGAGTGATCTGGAAAAGCAGGTTTATCAGGCTTTTCTCTCCAAAGAGGACAATGTGTTTTCTGAGATCCGAAGCGAACTGACCTCCGATCAGCCAACGGCTTATCAGGATCTGAGAGATGAGATGAAGGCATATTCTTCCTATATTGTGAATGATATGCTGGCGGATGGAACGGGTATTCTTGATACGGACGCCATTGACAAGAATGATGAGACTTATAAGGCCTGGAGAGAAGACGAGACCATCAGCCTGAAAGAGTTTCTTACTTATGCCATCAGCAAGGACTGGATCGATATCGGAAAGCTCCAGCTGGATTCCGAGTATCTGGCTTCAGATGAAATCTATAATGCTCTGGCAGATTATATTTTTGACTATCTGAAAACAGATGAGGCTTTTACCAGACAGGTTTATAAGTATATGATCGAAGAGGAACAGCTCAGCGGCAGGGATATCTGTCTTTTGCTGTTTGATCAGGGGATCCTGGAGAAAAATGACGATGATTATGCGGCTCTAGCAGCCGGAACCATGGGAGCCTACGACTTTATCCGTTCCAAGATCTACAAGCTGGAGCTGACTCCGGCACAGCTGGCTCTGGAACCCTGTTCCGGTTCTGTGGTCATCACCGATCCGGACAGTGGAAATGTACTGGCTTGTGTAACGTATCCCAGTTATGACAACAATCTTCTGGCGAACAACATGGACAGTAAGTATTATGAAAAGCTCCGGACGGATAAATCCAGCCCCTTCTACAATCGTGCGACACAGGAGGTAACGGCGCCCGGTTCTACCTTCAAGCTGGTAACAGCGACCGCCGGTGCCATGGAAGGTGTCATTTCCATTTACGATACGATCAACTGTACCGGTAAATTTGACCTGGTGGAAAAAGATAATCCCATCAACTGCTGGATCTATTCCGCAGCGAACGGCTGGGGGTTCCATGGTCCGGAAACCATGGAAACGGCAATCCGTGATTCCTGTAACTTCTATTTTAATACCGTCGGTTATTATCTTGGTCAGAATGCGGACGGAGAGTACGTAGGTGATATGAGCCGACTCAATAAATACGCAGAAATGTATGGCTTTGATTCTACCAGTGGTATCGAGATCAGTGAGATGGATCCGCAGATCGCGACTGCTGACCCCACACGTGCTGCCATGGGACAGAGTAACAATGCGTTTACTACTTCCCAGCTGGCCAGATATGTGACAACTCTGGCAAACAGCGGAACTTGCTATGATCTGACGCTTCTGGACAAGATCACGGATTCCACCGGAAATACGCAGGAAGAGCCGGATCCGGTCGTGCATCATCAGCTGGAGCTTCCGGCTGACCTCTGGAATACGATCCATGCAGGTATGCATGATGTGACGATCAATAATGGAAACGGTATCTTTGCTGATCTGCAGACGCAGTATAATTTCAATGCAGCCGGAAAGACCGGTACTGCCCAGCAGAGAACAGATAAGGCAAACCATGCATTATTTATCGGATATGCACCTTACGAAAATCCTGAGATTTCCATGGCAGTCCGTATTACCAATGGTTATTCCTCCAGAAATGCTGCACTGGTGGCAAAAGACATCATGTGTTATTATTTCAATCTGAAGGATAAAGACTCGATCATTGACGGTACCGCAGGAAATGCAATTCAAAATGTAACAAAGGGCAGTAACCAGGATTAAACAAAAAGCAGGAGGCCAGAGAAAAATGAACACCAATTCCGTGATTATCAAATGCAATAAGTACGGTCTGATTGTTATTCTGGATGAAAATCTTCCCTTTGAGGAATTGATAAAAGACGTCGAAGATAAATTTAAGGAATCTGCAAAATTTTTTAAAAATGCCAAGATGGCAATGACTATCCGCGGGCGGTCACTGACGCAGGCAGAGGAAAAACAGGTGGTGGAGACGATCGTTGACAGCTGCGGGCTTCATATCCTCTGTATCATTGATGAGGACAGGAAGGAAGAACTGCTTTTCCATCAGGCGGTGGATAAAGCCATGGAGGAAAAAGATGCAGAAGACGGCTGGTTCTATCGCGGCACACTCCGGTCCGGACAGGTTCTGGAGAGTGAACACAGCATTGTGATCATCGGTGATGTAAACCCGGGTGCCAATGTGACATCAAAAGGAAATATCGTTGTCCTGGGTTCTCTCAGAGGAATTGCCTATGCAGGAGCCACCGGTGACAGGAACTGTTTTGTGGCCGCTCTTGTCATGAAACCGATACAGGTCAAGATCGCAGATAAAATGGCCCGGAGTGCCATCACAAAACGGGTAGATGATGCGGAATATAAGCTGGATCCGAAGATCGCATATGTGAAAGAGGATCATATTTATGTAAAACCCATTTCACAGGAAATACTGGGCGAACTTTCCGTATAATTGCAAAGTACCAAGGATATCCAGAACTGTAAATGAATGAGATGGAAATCGGAGGCAAAACTATGAGTGAAGTCATTGTGATAACATCGGGAAAAGGCGGCGTTGGAAAGACCACTGCCACAGCAAATATTGGAATGGGACTGGCCCGCATGAAGAAAAAGACCGTGGTCATTGATACCGATATCGGTCTTCGGAATCTGGATGTGGTTCTGGGATTGGAAAACCGTATTGTGTATAATATGGTAGATGTGATCGAAGGAAACTGCCGTCTGAAGCAGGCTCTGATCAAAGACAAGCGCTGTCCGGAGCTGTCTCTTCTTCCATCTGCCCAGACCAGGGATAAATCAGCCGTGACACCGGAACAGATGATCAAACTGACGGAAGAACTGAAGGAGCATTTTGACTATGTCCTTCTGGACTGTCCGGCCGGGATCGAGCAGGGATTTAAAAATGCCATTGCAGGAGCCGAGAGGGCCATTGTAGTAACAACTCCGGAGGTTTCCGCTATCCGAGATGCAGACCGGATCATCGGTCTTCTGGAGGCCGCAGAATTTCGGAACATTGATCTTCTGATCAATCGGATCCGTCCCGATATGGTACGCCGCGGGGAAATGATGTCTGTGGAAGATGTGGTGGAAATTCTTGCGGTAAACCTCATTGGAGCAGTTCCGGATGATGAGGAAGTGGTCATTTCGACAAATCAGGGAGAACCTCTGGCAGGAGACGATACGCGGGCAGGTCAGGCTTTTTTCAATGTATGCCGCAGGATACTCGGTGAAGAAGTGCCGCTTCTGGAATTTGAACAGACAACGGGCTTTCTCTCAAAAATATCCGGCCTGTTTCACAGAGGCAGATAGCGGAGGCTTTTATGAAAAAATTCAGTTTCATGCACAAGGATCAATCCTGCAGCGTTGCAAAAGACAGACTGTCAACCGTGCTTCTGGCAGACAGACTGAACTGTACACCGGAGATGGTGGAACTGATGAAACAGGAGATTTTATCCGTTATGGAAAAATATCTGGAAATTGACAGAACCAGGATGACAATACACCTGGAAATAACGACCAAAGAAGAACAGGGTGTGAAACATGCTAAGACAATACAGATTAAAGGATTATAATTTTCGACTGATCATATGGGTGATCGCACTTTCTGTCATAGGAATCCTGGTGATCGGAAGTGCAAAAGAGAGTGTGCAGACAAAACAGATCGCAGGATTGATCCTGGGACTGGTGGTTATGGTGATCACTTCACTGATCGACTACAGCTGGGTTTTGGATTTTTACTGGCTTTCTTATTTTGTGGGTATCGGACTTCTTGCCGCCGTGCTGCTTGCCGGTGAAAATGTGGGTGGTGCAACACGTTGGATTCGTGTGGGAGGAGTCCTGCAGTTTCAGCCTTCCGATGTGGTAAAAATCCTGATGATCGCATTTTTTGCCAAGTTTTTTTCAAAACATGAAGAAGATATCAGCCGCTTCAAAACGATCCTGATCGCACTGCTTCTTGTGGCAGCTCCGACAGCCCTGCTTTTGAAGGAACCGGACCTTTCCACGACCATCGTATTTGTATTACTTTTTTGTGCAATGTTTTTTGTATCAGGATTGAGTTATAAAATTGTTGGTGGTATAATAGTGGCGTGTGTTCCGTTAGCGGTTCTCCTTATGAGTCTGATCCTGTCGCCGGATCAGCAGGTTCTCCAGGGCTATCAGGCAAATCGTATCCTGGCGTGGCTGAAACCGGAGGAGTATCCGGATATTGCCAGACAGCAGGTAAATTCGATCATAGCCATCGGATCCGGACAGCTTTACGGAAAAGGTCTGGACAATAATGTGGTTTCGTCAGTAAAAAACGGGAATTTCATTTCCGAATCCCAGACAGACTTTATTTTCGCTGTGGCCGGTGAGGAGCTTGGTTTTCTTGGATGTTGTATCATTATTATCCTGGAGCTTCTGATCGCTTTGGAGTGTATCAACATCGGAAGACATGCAAGAGATCTTCCAGGCACCCTTGTAGGGTGCGGAATGGGAGCTTTGATCTTTTTTCAGAGCTTTATCAACATCTGTGTTACGACTGGCCTGATGCCAAACACCGGCCTTACACTTCCCTTTGTAAGCTACGGGCTGACATCTCTTGTCAGCTTCTGTATCGGAATCGGTCTGGTTCTGAATGTAGGGCTTCAGGTACGAAAATATTAACAGGGGGTAGCAAATCATGAACATTGGATTAGTTGCACATGACGCAAAGAAAATTTTAATGCAGAATTTCTGCATTGCATACAGAGG
>OLQE01000883.1_pt1 | contig 19686 bp, 19 predicted proteins | sample 1643161 | NCBI WGS metagenome assembly OLQE01 (sample SAMEA3136650, study PRJEB25190) | human gut metagenome | reverse complement strand
CGCACTTGAAGGCGAAGTCCTCGCGCATGGTGAAGCCGAACTTCGAGTCCTCGCAACCGGTGCGGATGTACTCGTGGGTGTCGGCCTCTACGCCGGGGGTGATGCGCATGTACACGTCCTGCACCACGCCGAGGCGCCCGGCGATCTCGCTCACGCGGGCCAGCTCGATGCGGCTGTCCAGCACGATGCGTCCCACACCGGCGGAGATGGCCTCTTCCAGTTCGCGGGGCGTCTTGTTGTTGCCGTGGACGAACACGCGCTCCATGGGGAAGTCCACCGAGCGGGCGCAGGCCAGCTCGCCGCCGCCGGACACATCCAGGCACAGCCCCTCGGCCTCGGCGATGCGCAGCACTTCCTTGTTCAGAAACGCCTTCGACGCGTAGATGATGTCGGAGTTCTCGTAGCGGCTGCGGAAGGCCTCGCGGTAAGTTTCCATGCGGTGGCGCAGGTCGGCCTCGTCGAACACGTAGAGCGCGGTGCCCTCCTTGCGAGCCAGCTCCACCATGTCGACGCCGCCGATGAACAGGTGGTCGTCGCGCACCTCGGCGGTCTCGGGCAGCACGGCGCCCAGCTCCATGGTGGTGCGCATATCGGGCTTCTTCGTCAGGTCTGAGGCGGGCAAGCTCATGGCCGTGTCCTTTCTCGGCGTGTTGCAGCGCCGCGTTGCGGCGGCGCAGGTCTCTCATGGTCTGGCGCCTATGGTAACAAGGCTCTGTTTCAAGCGCTTAAAATCGGCGGCCTTCCGTGTGATAATTGGGAGGGAATGGCGGCGTGCGGCCGAGGTTCCAGCTCCTGTGGTATATTCTCGGCGACAGATAATGTCGAGCGAAATGCTCTACTTTGGAAAGCTCCGAACGAAAGGACGCGAGATGGCTAAGACCGAACCTTCCGTTGATCAGTGGCTGCGCGAGGCTAAGGCTGATCCGGCGGCGGCCCAGTGCGGCATGTTCCTCACCCACAACGGCGTGGTGCGTATCACCCCGAAGGCCCAGGTGCGCGAAGGCGTGGAAGGCTTGGGCGAGGTGGTGGCCGTCGAGTTCTCCTATGATGCGGAGGGTCTGGCCGCCGCCGAGGCCGAGGCGCTCGCCTGGCCCGGCGTCTACTATGTGCGCACCTGGCTGAACGAGGGGCGCTGCGAGGTGGGCGATTCGCTCATGTACGTGCTCATCGGCGCCGATATCCGCCCCAACTGCATCGACGCGCTGCAGAAGCTCGTGGGGCATATCAAGAATGACCTGGTGGTTGAGAAAGAGATCTTCGCGTAGAAGCTGATGGTGGAGCGGGGAGAGGGCGGTTTCCCAGCCCGCTGCGCGCTTTATCCCCTTCCGAATGCGGCAAAAGAAACAGCGAAAGGAACGCACATAAGTCGGTATTATCCCGACATCGTTGCTGCTGACGTGGAAGCTGTTTCTTAATGGCCGCGTTCTTCAGGGGGCGCGCAGAGGTCTGGGAAACCGCCCTCTCCCCGCTCTGATGCACGACTTCCTTCGCGGTGCTTGTATAATCGTCCGATCACAGAGAACTTTCGCGCTCGGGAGAGGACGTAACATGGCAGTGAAAATCGGCTTGGTGGGCACCGGCACCGTTGGCGGTGGGTGCATCGACATCATCCAGAAGCACAAGGACGACTTCCTGCGCCACTTCGGCGTGGATATCGAGCTGGCGCGCGTGTGCTCGCTGTCGCCGGCCGAGGCCGAGGCCCACGGGGTCGGCCACCTGTTCACCGACAACTTCAACAACATCATCAACGATCCCGAGATCGATATCGTGGTGGAGCTCATCGGTGGCACCACCATCGCCCGCACGGTCGTGCTGAACGCACTCGCTGCCGGCAAGAACGTGGTTACGGCCAACAAGGCACTCATGGCCACCCACGGCAAGGAGGTTATGGAAGCCGCCGAGGCTGCTGGCAAGGAACTGGCCTTCGAAGCGTCCGTGGGCGGCGGCATCCCCATCATTGATCCGCTGAAGCACTCGCTCATCGCCAACGAAATCACCTCGGTCATGGGCATTGTGAACGGCACCACCAACTACATGCTCACCCGCATGGCCGACAACGGCCTGTCCTACGAGGATGCCCTGCATGAGGCGCAGCAGAAGGGCTTCGCCGAGGCCGACCCCACGGCGGACGTGGGCGGGTTCGACGCGGCGGCGAAGATCGCCATCTTGGCTTCCATCGCCTTCAACTCGCGCGTGACCTTGGACGATGTCTTTACCGACGGCATCACGAATATCTCGCCGGTGGATATCGAGGCTGCTCGCGACATGGGCTACGTCATCAAGCTTCTGGCCATCGCCCATCGCCGCGAGGATGGGGTCGATGTACGCGTGCATCCCACCATGATCCCGACGAACCACCAGCTGGCCACCGTGAACGGCGTGTTCAACGCCATTTACGTGGTGGGCGACTTTGTGGGCGAGACCATGTTCTTCGGCGAGGGCGCCGGCGCGGGTGCCGCGGCTAGTGCCGTCATGGGCGACGTGCTGGAAGTTGCGCGCCACATTCAGCAGGGCGTGGCTCCCATTGTGGGCTGCACCTGCACCGATGACCTGCCCATCCTGCCCATGGACGAGCTGGTCATGCGCTATTACCTGCGTTTCTCGGTGACCGACCGTCCGGGCGTTCTGGAAACCATGGCCGGTGTGTTCGCGCGTCACAACATCTCGGTGAAGTCCATCGTGCAGCGCGGCCGCTCTGGCGCCGAGCGCGTCGACCAGGTAGTGGTCACCCACCGCTGCCGCGAGCGCGACATCCGCGAGGCTCTGGAAGAGGCCCTGGCCCTGGACAACGTGGTGCTGGACACGCCTTCCGTCATCCGCGTGGAGGAATAAGTGATCGGCATCATTTTCGATTGCGATGGGACGCTGGTGGATTCCATGGGAGCGTGGCATGAGGTGGATCGCACCCTGGCGGCCGAGGCCGGCATCACGCTGACCGAGGCCGACGCCGAAGCCATCACCACCATGTCGCTGCCCGAGGCCAGCGCCTATTTACATGAGCAATGCGGTCTCGGCGAGAGCAACGAGGCGGTGCTCGAGATGATCTTCGACCGCATGCGCGCCTTCTACGCCAACGAAGTGGAGGCTCGTCCGGGCGCGCTGGCCTTCGTGCAGGCCCTGCACGAGCGCGGCGTGCCCATGGCGGTAGCCTCGTCCACGCCGGCCGACATGCTGGCCACGTGCGTGGAACGCTGTGGGTTCGCCCCCTACATGAAGACCGTCGTGTCTGTGGACGACCTGCAGACGAGCAAACGCGAACCGGCTGTTTACGACCACGCCCGCAGCTTCCTCGGCACTGATCGCGCCCACACCTGGGCTTTCGAAGATGCCGCCTACGCCCTGGACACCCTGCGCGCGGCCGGCTACCGCACTGGCGCCATCTACGACAACGACATCTCCGGCACCCGCGACCAGCTTTTCCAACGCGCTGAGTTCCTCATCGCCTCATGGGAGGACTTCGACCCCGACATCTTTCTCGCCAAGGCCGGCGCTTAAACGGCAAAACCGTAAGATACGCGCAACGGCAGCGTAAGTGGATGCTGCCATGATGGAACCATCGAAATTGGGGGATGCGGAACCGCCGAAAGGCTCAATTGGGAGCACATCGCCCAGCCCGTGTCCCGCCCGAGCGAAAGGAGCCTATCATGATCACCACGCTCTGCGCTGTCGCCCTGCTCGCCGTCGCCGTCTTCGTCCTCGCCGGCTGCATTGCCACCGCGGCTTTGTAGAACCAGCTTGCTTTCTTGGCTTGCGGCGAACTCCGTGCCGGAGGATGGTTCCTCCGGCACGCCGGTCTATGAAGTACCAGTTCAGCGATCCTTTGTTAAGCATCGTTGCTTGCGCATGCGGAGCTTTCTTGTTACGGTGAAGCGGTGAGAACGTTTCCGAGAAGGGCTGGCGCCATGCTGAAGGACACCATCAAGAAGCTGCGCACTGAGCAGGGATTGAGTCAGGACGAGTTGGCCGAGCGCATCCACGTGGTGCGCCAGACCGTCTCGAAGTGGGAGCGTGGCACCTCGGTTCCCGACGCCGATTCGCTTGTGGCCCTGGCCCGCGCCCTCGGAGTGAGCGCCGCTGAACTGCTGGGGGAGAGTGCGATGGCGGAGAAAGAGCCCCGCGATCTTGCGTGGGAGACCTCTCTTCTTGATGAGCGCGTTACCAGCGAGTCGCAACGGCTCGATCGCCTCGTGCGCTCCCTCAAATGGGCGTTCGTCGGCGCGGCGGCTATGGCGCTGGCCTTCGGACTTTTCGTCTGGCTGCCAAACCAGCAGTTCTCATACGTGATATGGTGGGACAGCGTGGCCGACGACCCGGATTACTGCAAGATCGTTTATCGCCTCGATGGCGAGGAGAAGTCGATGCGACTTTTCCTGGATCCCGAGGATCATGAGTGTGTTATTGGCTGCGCTGGGGAGCCGGGTATGGCGGAGGCCATGGATGCAGCGGAGCTTCTCAAGAAGCCGGGCGGCCTGGATGCGCTGTCCGAACGCGCGAATCAAGCCATAGAGGCGATGGGCGGCACCGTGCTTCGCCACGAGCTATGGCTCCCCGCCGCTAGTCGCGAAGACGATGATCCTACCAATGACGATGTGCCTTACTCAGTTTGCTTCTACGCCGATTCCGACGACCAAGATATCCCATGGCTATGATCTGGGCTTTTGCAGTTTCCGAAGTTGAAGGTGCATTGCGCTACAGACAACGGCGCCCCGCGAAATCGTGACAGGTGCTGACGCCGTCGAATGAGGAATCGTAGCTGCGGGCTGGTGGTACCAGGTGCTGTCGAGGACAATGGGAAGGCTGAGGCTAGGTGCTCTGCTAGATGAGTTTCCAGGGGGCTGGCCGAACGAGTCCCCGAGATTCGCTGATATGCCGTTAATAATCTAGCTAAGACTCCGAGATCGTCTCTACGGAGGTGACGGTGCCGCCGTGGTCTTCTATGTAGGCGCAGACGGCCTCTTCGAATTCGCTGGCGCTGCCTGGGATGTTGTAGAACTGCTGGGCGTTCACGGCGCCGGCTATGGCGGGGGAGCCGGTGCAGCCGATGGCTGTCGTGGGGTCGTAGGCGTCTAGGTCGATGACGAACTGGCTTGCCTGGCCGTTGAGCTCGTATTCTATGATAGTACGGTTGATCGCCGCTTCTTGGATCGCTATGGAACCCGAGAGCCCTGGTATGGCGTAGAAGGCGACGGCCGGCACAAGGCCCTCCTTGTCGCCGATGATCTCATTCTCCTTTCAACCGTAGCGATTGCCGCCCGATCAGGCAAGCAACTGAAACTAACACGGCGGTTTCTGTGCGATACTGTGGCACAGAGTGCGATAAGGTTCGGCCGTGGTCGCAGTTGCAGGCTCGGAAAGGGGCGATGGTGCTGGCGGATTGGTGGGACAGGGTCGCCGGGCGCGCGGGGAAGCGCGAGGTGTTTCCTTCTCGGTTCGGGGAGGCGGCGGTGTATGCGATGCCGGCGGAGGACGGGTCGCTTGTGCGCATGTTGAACGTGGGCGGGGTGCTGCAGTCGGCGACCTATCTGGACGAGCGTTGGGCGACGTGCCCCTTTGCGTACCTGCGATCCTTCGACCACCTCTTCGAGGCGGCGCTTCCCGAGGCGCCGGATCCGCTGGTCGTAAACCGCGTGCTCATGCTCGGCGGCGCTGGGTTCGCCTATCCCAAGCAGCTGCTGTTGGAGCATCCGGGCGTTGCGCTGGACGTGGTGGAAATCGATCCGGCCATGGTGCAAATCGCCCGGGAGCGTTTCTTCCTTGATCGTCTGGAGATGCAGCTGGCCGCCGAGGGCCGCGCCGACGATCTGCGCATCTTCGTGGAAGACGGCGAGGCGTTCCTGCGGCGGTCGGATGGCGTCCCCTACGATGCCATCATCAACGACGTTTTCGTCGGGCGCGAGGCGGTGCCGTTCTTCGCCAGCGACGAGGGCATTGCTTGCGCCCGCGCGCACTTGACGCCGGGCGGCCTGCTCATGGCCAATTGCGTCGTGGAATACACCGGCGACGCCATGTACCGCCTCTTCTCCCAGGTGGAGCGCCTGCGCGGTCACTTCGCCAACGTGTACGTCATCGACGCCTCCGACGACGAGTTCGGCGGCGCCGACAACTACCTCCTCATAGCCACCGACGGCTCCTATCCCTTCACGGGGGTCATTCCCTACGGGGATTAGGGGGCATTGCGCGATGGCGCTGCGAACTGTCGCAAATTTTGCGATAGTTGATTTCGGTGAGTCTTCCAGCTTTTTCTTAAGTGTGTTGACTATGGGCTACCGACAGTCTTGACGTCGCAGTCGAAAGGAAGGACATCTACGAGCGGTCTCTCTTAAAGTTAGAGCTTGGATAATGTCAGCGCGTGCTATTTCTAGCAAGGATCGCTTTTAGCTTTCGAGGCGGCAGGCGAGGTCGGCGCGGCGGTTGATGCCGAGCTTTCGATAGAGGTTGCGCACGTGGGTTTTCACGGTGTTGGGCGAGACGACGAGCTCCTCGGCGATTTGCGGTGCCGTGCGCCCTTCAACGAGGAGGCGCAGCACATCCTCTTCGCGGCGGGTGAGGTCGTAGGTGCGGGCGGCCTTGGCGCAGAGGGCTTCGATATCAGGCTCTTGCGGCACCTCCGGGTCGGCCAGCTGCGAGTCAGCGTAGCCGCTTTTCGCCAGTTGCAAACGCTCTGCTTCGCGCTTCATGGCGGCTTCGCGCCAGTAACGACTTAGGAAAAAGGAGGCCAGTGCGGTTGCTGCCAGCAGCGCCGCTGAGGCGATCGCGGCCGTTTTGGATGCCTGAAATCCATCCAGTGCCGGCACGACAATGGAGAGCCCGATGCTTGCGACCGACCACAGTACCGCCAGCCGTGTGCTCACATCGTCGCTGCGTCGGCGAAAGCAAGCTTGCCCGACGGCCGCGCAGGCCGCGCCTACGCCGATTAGGGCGGAAAAGACGATAATGAAGCTGGCGAAGGGAATCACGGGTTCGGCTCCTTTTCCGATTGGATGCCTCTCACTTTATCTTATCGCAGGCGCTTGCCCTAGGGTGAAAAACCTCACCATTGCCCTTTGGCCTGATCCCATGCTAGTTTGGGCTCGGTAATCGAGCGAAAAGGAGCGAGCTATGGCCGAAGAAACGAGCTTGAAGGCGCCAGGGCCGAACCGGGCGATCCGCGTTGTTGTCGGCGTTGCGGCCATAGGGGTGCTTCTGGCGGCGCTCGCCTGGATGATTCCGCATTTTATCGCTCAGCCCGCACGCGCTACCTTAACCCAGGAGACGCCGACGGGGATGTCATCGGGTTACGCTCCCCATTGGAAGGCCGAGGAGATTGTGAAAGTTCCTTTTGGCGAGACCGTCGTGCTGGATGACTTGGACTGGGGAATGAAATACGACCTGGAGGCAAGCTCCTACCTGCAGGAGGACTGGGATTCCAAGACCGAAGCCGAGAGACAAGCCGCGATGGAAAGCGAGGGATGGGATGAGGAGATCGCCCCGTTCTCGGCCCGCGTCGTCGATTGCGCCATGGTGTCTCCAGCGGCGTTTACGGAATGGTATCCGCTGTACGTCGAGACGAACCTCTCGGCAGGTTCGGGAATGCTGTTCGCCGACGAGGACGTTCGCATGGTGGTGGTCGATGTAGAGGTTGGCAATCTCGGCACCGAACCCACGGCACCGCCGAACCCTGTGCTGCGGTGTGCCGCCTTCACGGGCGATAACGCGATGATGGATGCCGGGATGCTTCCAGACAATTATGCTCAAGCAGCGCTGTATCCTCTTGGTGGCGATGACTTCATAGTGGGCCTTGCCGGCGGGTATGACACGCTGATGCCGGGTGAGACGCGCACGATCCGCTACGCCTTCGTCATTTACCGTAACAGCTTCGCCGAGCAGGACGGCATCGATAATGCCGATCTTTCGGCCATGGAAGTTGCGTATCTCGATTGCAGCCCGTGGCGCGTTATCGCCCTGAAGCTGGCGAACGCTCGCGATGCCGCCCAAGTGCACCCGCGCAACGCCTACACCGACGGGATCCTCGGGCGCTAGATTGGCGAGGCGCCTGCTCGACGTTCTTGTCCTGCGCGTTTCTTTGTAGCCCTCTTTCGCGGTTGAGGCGCTCTCTGGTTCGTGCTGCTTTTGTGGAAGGTGGGTGGGGCGTGCAACAAAACGGGCTTCTCAAACGTCTAGTAGATAGAGGGTCGGAGCAGAATGAGCGCGAGGAGGCTGACGTGCGCAAGTTGAGCGACATTATGGCCGTTATGGGGCTAGCCGTCGTGTTCGTGGGCATTGCGATGTTCATCGCCTGCTGGGGGTAGGCCGCCGGCCGCTTGTTTCCCGTAACCGCTGCATAACGAGGGCTTATCGGGTTGGCAGACGTTGCGTCAGCTGGTCATGGTTTCACAGAGCGCCCCTTTACACTGGATGCCGAGACACGCGTTCAGGGAAAAGGAGGCCGGCCATGGGAGACGAAAAACGCCATGTAGATCACCTGGAAGAGGCCGCGCGCAAGGCCGAGGCCGACCTGCGGGACGACCTTGAGAAGGCCGTGGAATTCGAAAAGGCCGACGTGGCTGAAACTCATCGCGAGTGGCACGACCAGCTACATAACGACCATGCCGAGCTGGTGGCCGACGTTGCTCGCGACAAAGAAGAGATCCGCGAGGCCTTAGACGACGCGCGCCACCCCGAGCGCATCGTGCATGCGGCCGAGGAAAAGCTCGCCCACGCCGCCGACGAGGCCCGCGATGTCGTGCGCGCCGTGGAGTACCCGAGCGTCATTGTCGATGACGCTAAGGAGGCTCTGGCCGAGAAAAAGCACGCCCTTGATGAGACCGCGGCCACTATCGCTGCCGAATTCACCAGCCCCGCCGACAAGAAGCGCCTGCCGGTGGTACTGCGCGTGTTCGGCGTGCTGCTCATTATCGGCTCGGGCGTCGCGCTGCCGGTCATCGCGAAGACCATGTATCAGGCTGTGACCATGTTCGACGCTGGAGCTATGCGCGGGGAGGGCATCTCCACCATCGTGGTGACCTTCGTGAATCTGGCCGTGCTGGTGGCCCTCGCCGTCACGCTCATTGTGTTCGGCGTGCGCCTCATCCGCAACCAGCGGCGCTGGGCGGCGCTGCTCTCCTACGGGCTGTACGTGCTTCTTCTGGCCGGGGCTCTGTGCTCCATCATGCTGGCCGGCATTGGCTACGAGCTTATTCCCTACGGCGTCGGTTTCGCGGTCACGGTGGCGCTGCAGAGCTACCTCGACCCCTCGCTGCTCGAAGAACGCCGCGCCCATCGCAAGGCCCGCGAGGCCGAGGAGCACGCGGAGGGGGAGGCCGGGACGCTCGGTCGCGACCCCTCGGGCAAGGGCTACATCACGCTGAACTTCTTCAACCTGTTCTGGATCTTCGTCGTGGCCAGCGTGCTGGGGCTGCTCATGGAGGAGATCGTCCACTTTCTGTTCGTGGTGCCAGGCCAATGGCAAGACCGCGCGGGGCTGCTGTTCGGCCCGTTCTCGCCCATCTACGGTTGCGGCGCGGTGCTCATGACCATCTTCCTCAACCGCTTCCACAAAAGCAATTGGCTCGTCATCTTTCTGGTGGCGGCGGTCATCGGCGGTGCCTTCGAGGCGTTCGTGAGCCTGTTCATGCAGTACGCGTTTGGCGCGGTGGCCTGGGATTACTCCAACATGCCCGGATCGTTGTTCGGCGGCCGCACGTGCCTGCCGTTCATGGCCTGCTGGGGGCTGCTCGGCGTGGTGTGGATAAAGCTGCTGTTGCCGTTCATGCTGCGGCTCGTGAATTTCATTCCGTGGAACTGGCGCTATATGCTTACCACCGTGGCCGCCTGCCTCATGTTGGTGGACGCCGTCATGACCCTGCAGGCCCTCGACTGCTGGTATATGCGCCTGTCCCACGACCCGGTGGACACGCCTCTCCAGCAGTTCTACGATCACGAGTTCGGCGACGCCTACATGGCCGATCGCTTCCAATCGATGACCATCGTCTCATCGGACGCCGTGCGCGGGTAGGGGCTGTGTACGGCGAGCAAGCCGCGTGTTGTGCCCCATTCTCGCAAAAAGAGCGAGGAGCGCGCAGCGGCGCTCCTCGCATGGTGAGAGGGGTGAACGGTTAAGCGACTGAAGCGGTCGTGATGCCCACATTCGGGCTATTGGGGTAGGCGTGTCCCTCGCCCGGCGCGGCCGGTGTCACGTCCTCCTTTGTGATGCGCACCTCTATGATGTCGCGCACAAAGTACCCCGCGGGTGTCCGCGTCATCCAAAGCTGGTTGTTGCCTCCGACGGATGCGGAGAGATCTTCTCCGTTTACCTCGTAGGAAATGACGGCGTGCCGACCGATGACGTAGCCCAAAGGCATCATAGTTTCGGTGCCATCTGAGGAGATGAAGGTGATGGCGTTCGCCCCGTTGCAGGCTTCGGCGCGCTCGATTAGGTACGTAACGGGAATTCCCTTGACTTCGGCGGTGATGGTGGCGCCTCCGTCGGTGGGATTGGCGCCGCAGGTGCAGGACATGGTGTCCTGCACGGAGTCTTCGGCGGCCATTTCATCCACCGTGGCGGTAAAGGCGTTCGCGACGTCTCCGGAAACTGCAAGTCGCCATTGCAGGGGATTGTCTTGGGCCAGATCGGCGACGGAACCGCAGAGGTGGGCCACTGCCTTGCTGAACATCTGCGAGATGCGCTCGTTGGAGGTGATGGTGCTCTGATCCCAGGTGAAGGCGCCTTCGACGGGCTTCGGGGCGCTTGCTTGGTGGGTGGTGGTCGCCTCCTGGGCGGGAGACGTGGCGGCGGCTCCGGTGTCGGCGATGTCGCCGGTGGGATAGTCGGCGGCCAAGGCGGTGCCCGCGCCACTGGCCAGTAGCGTTGCGGCGGCCAGGCTGCTCAGCGTGATGCGTTTGAGGTCGGTCATGATGGATCCTATCTAACCGTGAACTGATAGTCGGTGGTATAAGTGGGGGCGTGCTCGGTGCCGTCGGTCGCCTGGGAGAACGCGCGGATCTTCAGGTGGTAGGAGCCGGCTTCCTGCGGCGTGAAGTTCATGCGCCAGTAGACCCAGCGATCGACATCGGTATTCGGGGTCTCCATGGTCAGCCACGTCTTGCCGCCGTCGAGAGAATACTCGACGCGGGTGATGGGCTCGGTGTAGGCGTCGGCGTAGCCTTCGAAGGTAATCTCCTTGCCGACCTGATCGTTCAGGACAACGTTAGTGGGGTAGTTGAGCACGCCGGCGTTGGGGTAGAACACGACTTTCGGATCGGGCGTCACGCTGGGCTTGACATTCGTTCCGTGACGCGGGTGCGTCCACAGTTTGTCGGCATCGTCTTCTGTGGAAATGGTGATGCTCGAGACGTACTTGGGGAATTCGGCGCCCGCCGCGCCGCCGCCGACCCAGATGGCCGCCGGATAGCCTTGGGAAGGACGCAGCGTCTCGCCGTTCACTTCCAGCACGATGAGCGCGTTTTCGTCGAGGTATTCCATAGGCATGAGGTTGCCGAACCCGTCGTAGCCTTTCGGCGTGTAGCCGTTGGCGCCATCGGTCGGCTGACAGAAGTCGATGACGTCCTTCAGCGGGATGCCAGTCACCTCGGCCTGGTAAATGGTGCCCTGGCCGGTGCCGTTCACGTTGCAATGGTTCTTCAGCACGGCGGTCTTGGTACCGAACTTCTCCTTCAGCTCGGGTAGTGTCATGGTGATGGGGTTGGCCACGTCGCCTTCGATGCTGATGGTCCAGTTCTCGTAAACCGAAGGATCGATGTTTGTGTCGTCGTTGGTCCACTCGGAAGGCTCTGACTTGATAGTCTTGTAGAACTGGTTCTCGAGCGGCGTGATAGTGTCCTGATCGTAGGAGAGCGTTGCGCCCGACTCCTCGGCATCGACGAGGTTGTAGCCTTTGTACAGGTCGTACTTCGCCACATCCCACAGCACGAAATCGCCATCGTCATTAATATGGTGACACGACATGCAGTTGCCGCCCATGTCGTCGAACAGCTCGTTGTTCATATGGGTCTGGTGGATATTGTCCTTCAGCTTGTTGGCGTTGGGCTGCCAAGTGTCGTGACACATTAGGCAGTTCTGCACGCCTTGCTCAACGGGATAGCCCATGATGATGAGGCGATGGTAGGTGGGCTGGTTCATCTGGGCGTCTTCCAGCGTTTCGTGGCACGACAGGCAGCCGCGCTGTTCGCCGTCGAGCCAGGTCATGTTGTAGCCTTTGGGGTCGGCCGGCACCGGCTGAATCTCGAAGCCGTTGCGGTCGGTGTAGGTGGACGGCTGGTTCAGTTCGGCGTTGCGCTCCTCTTCCTCGGCATGGGAGTAAATCTGCGGAAGCTGATCGATGTGGTCGATAGGACGGCCGTCGCTCTCGTAACCAATTTTGCTGCCAATTTTGCCGTCAACGTACACCTTGCCGTCGTCGGCGTTCCCCTCTTCCTGGGCTCCGGTCGATGCCAGCTGCGGCGAGCAGGCGGCCAGCAGCATTACGGCACATGTGGCGCAGGCGCAGGTGGCCAGAGCGACCCTTCTCTTCCCTCTCATGGTGTTCCTTTCCTTACGATTCCTCTCACCGGCAGGGAGGGCGGCCGGTGCGCTTGGCCGGCTCGCTGGTTCTCCTCGCCGGTGAGAGATTCTAGGAGGCGAAAGAAAGGCGCACCATCGTCCTGATATCCGATTTTTGCCCGTAAACAAGAGAGCGGCCCATCCCCCTTCATGGAGGATGGGCCGCAATAACGCCTGATCAACGGCATCGTCGGTCGCGTCAGTCGGTTTTTTCGAATATTTCTTCCATGAGCTGCTGGCGATCGTTCACGCCTACCTTGGCGTAGATGTGCTGCATATGGGTTTTCACGGTGCTGGCTGCCAGCGTCAACTCCTCCTGAATAGCGCTGCTGGTGCGTCCCTGGGCTAGCAGCCGCAGCACATCGCGCTCACGCGGGGAGAGACCGTACTGGTCGCCCACCTCGTTGCAACGGGCGGCCACGATGCGGACCAGCTCCTCGCTGGCATTCGGAGCGTCTTCGTGGGTTTCGGTGACGTTGGTGCCGGCCAGTGCGGTCACAGCGACGGGCGCGTCAGCAACCGAGGTGTCGGCATTGCTGCGGCTCGTACCCGGACGCAGCTGTAACGACGCTGCCGTGAAAAAGAGGAACAGCAGGTACACTGCAATCAGCACGAATGCGCTATCAACGGCATTTTCCCCAGTAATGAGAACGACCCATATGATGGAAGGCAGCGCATAGGCTGCTCCCGCTCCATCAACGATGCGGTTGCTCGGCAGGCGAATGGTTTGAGTCGCGCAGGCCGTTGTCGACCAGAAGAGCAAGAGCGCCATGGGGTCGTTGACGTTCACAATGCTGTCGAGCACCGGCGATGCGCCCCATGAGAGCGACGAACGCAGCGCGGCAATGACAAGGCTCGCCATGACGAGCGCAATCCCAACCTGGAAGCGCACGGCCATGGGATAGCGCGTCATGTGGATAATGGCGAACTGGCAGAAGAGCCCCAGCACGACGATTTGGAAGAGCACGTTGAAGGCGACAGAGGAGAAGCTCAGCCCGATGGTATGGTCGGTGCCCCAAACGCCCGAAATACTGCAGGCACGCACCACCGATAGCATGAGGGCCATGGCGAATACAACAATGATCAGGTAGCGCTTTTCGCTTTTTGGGGTGCGCTCCGCCTTGTCGGTTGCGGTCGGCGCCTCATCGGCGGAACCGACGATGAGGCGCGTTGCGCCCAGCATCAGCGCGGCGATGACGGGAAGCGCCATGGCAAGCAGCACTTGGGCTTCATGGGACATCGTGGCGTCCAGGACAGCCAGCGTAATTTGCCTCAGGGGGAAGGCTGCAGCGAAGGCCCACACCATGCAGGACAGTCCGCGGGAGAAGGTCAGCGTGAGCACGAACCGCGAGATAAGCCAGAAATAGCCGAAGCCTGAAGCGATAATGCCCGCCACTGCCAGCATGCGCGGGTCGAAGAAGTCCTGGTGAAACGACAGGGCGAACATCATCGCACCGGCTGCGCCGATAAGAGGCAGCACGTACTGCAGTATAGCGTCGGAGCGCTTCATCGATTGCGGCAGAAACAAACACAAAAGCGAGCACAGAAGTATGCCGACCAGCCAGAACACCCGGGCGTTGGCCCAGTCGCCCAAACCCGCGGTGGCTAGAAGAAAGCCTGGAGAATGCCCCATGAGCTTGCACCAGAGAATGGTGGCCGTGATACCGATGGTCGCGCACGCCACCGCCTGGGCGGTGCGTAGGTTGTCCGCTGCGATCCTCATTGCGAAACGACGATATCGGCGGCTGCGGCTTCGGGGCTCACGCGGCCGTCTTCGGTGACTGACCGTACTTTTAACGGATAGGCGCCTTCCTCCTCGGGTGTCCATTGGAACGTCCAGTGCACCGAGCGGTCGGGCGTACTCGCCTCGGTGGAGTGGCGCTCCCAGGTGGTGCCTCCGTCCAGCGAGAACTCAACCGCAACAATGTGCGAGCCGAAATCGTCGGCATAACCTTCCAGCGTTATCGTCTGGCCAATGCGGGCGTATACTGGTGCAATCATATCGTCTCCCTTCTCGCCGAGATTGTCTCACACGGCATTTCGGCGCGCAACCTTTGCGCGGCGCGGGTGGGGCCTCTTGCGCCATATGAAAAAGAAGGCCTTTAGGCAGTCGCGATTTTCTTGGGACGACCGGGGGCACGCGGGCTGTTGAAGTAATCCATCACATCGTCGGCCGAAACGAGGCGGGCGCTGCCGACTTTCTCGGTTCTCAGGATGCCGTCGCGAATCATGGCATGTATGCGAGCGGTGCTGACATCGAGAATCTCCGCCGCTTCCTGGACGGTCATGGTGGCGAGGGAAGGCGTGTCGGCATCGCATTCTACGGCAACGGCGATGGCCTTGCCGTTTGCGGGGGCCGGGTGATCCATCCGGGGCTCCGGCAAGGGCCGTTCCTCGCGAAGCGCTTGAGAGATCCAAAGGGCCAGCAGATCTTGCGCCATGAAGGCCGCGTCGAACAGCGTGTCCCCCTGGGTGCAGATGCCCAAGTCAGGGAACTCGGCTTCCCACCCGCCGCTCCACGGGGTGAGTATGGCTTCATAGAGAAACTTCATGGGTCGCTTCCTCTCTGTTGAGTGAAGTATTAGAGAAGTCCTAGTTTTTCTTTGATGGCCCGTTCGACCCCCGGCGAAAGATCTCCGGGATGCCGGGGGATGGGGAACTCTTCGCCAGCAGCATTCGCGAAGATATCATGTCTCGCTCCGTGTCTGACGAAGCGCCCGCCCATTTTCTTGGTGAGCCGTATCGCTTCTTTAGCTGTCATGGGCATGTCTCTCGACCTCCTGCATGGCGCAATTTATTGTAACAATTAGTAACAATAAATGCAAGCGCCGCCGTCTTCTCAAAGCGAATTATAGCAAACAAATGTTCTTAGAACAATAGTTCATTTCAGGATAATCGAGGGGGTCTTAGCGGAAAGCTCTCGGATTTTTCGATGGCGTTCGCTGGGGAGTTCCTATAACGGGGGCGGGCCGAGTGCTTCTATAATGGGCGAGCTGAAAAAGACGCGAGACCCATAAAGGAGCCCCGAATGAGCGAGCATATCGGAACGACCTGCGTGCAAGGCGGATGGCGGCCTGGCGACGGCCAGCCTCGCCAGGTGCCCATCTACCAGAACACCACCTGGAAGTACGACACGAGCGAGCACATGGGGCGCCTGTTCGATCTGGAGGAGTCCGGCTACTTCTACACGCGCCTGGCGAACCCCACCAACGATGCGGTGGCGGCGAAGATCGCGGAGTTGGAGGGCGGCACGGCGGCCATGCTCACCTCCTCGGGCCAGGCGGCGAACTTCTTTGCTGTGTTCAACATCGCGGGTGCGGGCGATCACGTGGTGGCCTCCTCGGCCATCTACGGTGGCACCTACAACCTGCTCGCCCACACCATGGGCCGCATGGGGTTGGAATGCACGTTCGTGGATCCGCACTGCACCGACGAGGAACTGGAAGCCGCCTTCCGTCCCAATACGAAGTGCGTCTTCGGCGAGACCATCGCGAATCCGGCGCTCTCGGTGCTCGACATCGAGCGCTTCGCGGCGGCGGCCCACGCCCACGGCGTGCCGCTCATCGTGGACAACACCTTCCCCACGCCGGTGTTGTGCCGCCCCATCGAATGGGGCGCCGACATCGTGACTCATTCCACCACCAAGTACATGGACGGTCACGGTACCTCCGTCGGCGGCGTCATCGTGGACGCGGGGAAGTTCGATTGGAATGCCCGCGCCGACAAGTTCCCGGGGCTCACCACGCCCGATGAGAGCTACCATGGCGTGGTGTACACCGAGCGCTTCGGGCTGGAAGGCGCCTACATCACCAAGGCGACGGCCCAGCTCATGCGCGATTTGGGCTCTATCCAGTCGCCGCAGAACGCCTTCCTCATCAACCTGGGGCTGGAGAGTCTGCATCTGCGCATGGCCCGGCACGCTGAGAACGGGCGCGTGGTGGCCGAGCACTTGGCGGCCCACCCGAAGGTGGCCTGGGTGCGCCATCCCTCGCTTGCGGGCGACTCCGAGGCGGCGCTGGCGGCGAAGTACCTGCCGGACGGATCTTGCGGCGTGGTGAGCTTCGGTGTGGCCGGGGGACGCGCGGCGGCCGAGACGTTCATGAAGAACCTGCGCCTGGCCCAAATTGCCACCCATGTGGCGGACGCCCGCACCTGCGTGCTGCACCCGGCCAACGCCACGCACCGGCAGATGAACGACGCGGAGCTTGAAGCGGCCGGCATCAGCGCCGACCTCATCCGCCTGTCCTGCGGCATTGAAGATGCCGCCGACCTCATCGCCGACATCGACCAGGCCCTGGCTGCCGTGGAATAGGAGGACGCATGCCCATTCGCATTCCCGACGCGCTGCCGGCCACAGCGGCACTGGAAGAGGAGAACATCTTCGTCATGACGGAACATCGCGCCATGCACCAGGACATCCGTCCTCTGCGCGTGCTGCTCTTGAACCTCATGCCCACGAAGATCACCACGGAGACGCAGATTCTGCGCAAGCTTTCGAACACCCCCATCCAGGTGGAAGTGGAGCTGCTGCAAACGGCGAGCCACGACTCGAAGAACACGGCCGCCGAGCATCTGGAGGCCTTCTACACCACCTTCGACGCGGTGCGCGACGAGCACTTCGACGGCCTTATCATCACCGGGGCGCCGGTGGAGCGGCTGGAATTCGAAGAAGTGGACTACTGGCCGGAACTCTGTGAGATCATGGAGTGGTCGAAGACCCACGTGCACTCCACGCTGCACATCTGCTGGGGCGCCCAAGCCGGCATCTACTATCACTACGGCGTGCCCAAGCACGAGCTGCCCGAGAAGATGTTCGGCGTGTTCCCCCACGAGGTGGTCAAGCGCACCTCGCCTTTGGTGCGCGGGTTCGACGATAGGTTCTTCGCGCCCCATTCGCGCTTCACCGAGGTGCGGGCGGCCGACATCGAGGCGCATCCCGCGCTCGAGCTGATCGCGGTGTCCGACGAGGCTGGGGTGTACGTGGCGAAGTCCACCGACTCGCAGAACTTCTTCGTGTTCGGTCACCCCGAGTACGACCGCGAGACGCTGAAAGCGGAATACGACCGCGACATCGCCAAGGGGATGAGCATCGCCGTGCCGGCCCACTACTTCCCCGACGACGACCCGACGCGCGAGCCGGTTTCCACGTGGTTCTCCTGCGCCCAGTTGCTCTACACCAACTGGCTGAACTACTATGTGTACCAAACGACCCCCTACGACATCACCCGCGCTGGCGATAGGGAATAGGGGAGATGGGCGTTCGGGCAGCTTCCGTCTGCGCGAAATGAGCAAACGAGGGTACTTCTCGTAGTTTTCTGCAGGGCGATTTCTGTTGCTGGTGCTATTTCACCTGGTGGGGGATTAGCTGTAGAGTGATTTCGCTATCGGCGACTACGAGAAGTAGGCCATTTTGCCCATTTCGAAGGACTCGGGCTTTTCGGTTGTCCGAAAAGGTAGGCAGCGAGACGCGTTTTTGAAAGGTGGAAATCTGTGGCAATCGATCCAAAGAACGACCCCCATGCTCGTATCGTGGTGAAGCCGCTGCCGAGCCAGCGAAAGGGGGAGGGCCGCCCTTCTGCGGTGCTAGGCGAGGGCCAACGGGGGCGCGATAGCCGTGTGGCCACTTTCGCCGACCCCTTCGTTCGCGCGGAGAACGAGGACGACGACGGCTACGACCCCTATTCCGATCGTCCCGCCGAGCGCGAGCCCTTGTTCTCCGAAGACCCGTGGAGCTAACATATCGAAAGCTCCTGCTATAGCGTACTATTATTGGAGATGGGCGATTAACTCCGAATAAAATACATTAAGCAAGGAGGAGAAATGCGTTCGAAAGTCGCAAGGGTTCTTACTAGCCTAGCGGTAAGTGCCGCCATTTTTGCGCTGCTTCTCGTTGCCATGAGAACGAGTGCGGATTCGAGCATGGTCATGCTGGCGCATTTTTTCGGTTTAGGGAACATCCACGAAAACACTATTCTTGAGCTTCTTGCGCTGATGGTAGCGGTACTGGCTTACTTTGCCGTAAATCAGCTGCTTTCGAATCGCCTCAACAAGGCTTACTGGAAAGTGCTCGGGGGCGTCTACGGGGTCTGCTTCGTATCAATCGTGATGCTGAAAAGTGTGGGAGTCAGGGAGTTCAACCTGGATTTTTCCGACATTTTGCTGCAGCTCATCGAGTATCCCGTTTCCGTCGGCATGAACTTTCTCCTCTTCGTGCCTCTGGGGGCTTTTGTTGCTCTGCGGCTTAAATCGCTGCCGAAGGCGGTTCTGCTCGGTCTTGTGTCCATAGGAGCTATCGAGGGATTGTAGTACATCTGCTCACTTGGCATTGCCGACGTTGTGGATATGGTGGTCGATCTGACTGGGTTCGCGTTCGGCGGCGTTGCGGCGCGCGTGGCGTGGAAGTTGGGCGTGCGGTTTGAGCCCGCAGGCGACTCCCACGTGCGCTTCGCCATCGAAAGGGCTAGCGTTACGGAGCGATCGCGCGCTCAGGCATCGCTCATGGCAGCTGGAACGGTTGTGCTTGGTGCTGTAGTCGGCGTCATCCTAGGGATTGGGATCGCCTCCTATGACTACGATCCATACTCTTGCATGAAGCTCTCGGAAGAAGAGATGACTTCAGCTTTGCTTGTGGAACTACCTGCAGCGTCAGGCCAAGAGCTATCGCTGGGTCGCGAGATTGAAGGCTCCTTGGCGCCGTTTGGGAAGCCTGCTGTTCCCTGTGTGGAAGAGGATGGGCAATCGGTTTTCGAGGGTCGCTTGACATCCAATATCTCTTGGGAAACTGCCGACGGTCGCAAGGTTATGGGACTTTCCCTCAGCGCTCCGGTGCAAGCGGGCGCTTTCGCTGCGATGTGCGGTATCCCTCTGGTTGTGAACGACGATCTGACGGTAGAAGTGGATGGTGCATCGACTCGCTGGGGCGATCTCATGAGGCAGGAGCCCCTTCTTTTCGACAAGCTTTCTCGCGTGACACTTGTCCCGGAAAAAGGTTGGTTGTCCGCCAGCCATATTGAGCTTCTTCCCGATGATACGCCGGAGGATGCGCCGGTGGATGCGGCGACGATCGACTTTGCCGCTTACGACGATGCGCTTCGCTTCCGGCTACGCCAAGCCCGTGGCCGTGAAGGTGGCCGCCGTGCACAACGTGG
>OLQE01000877.1_pt1 | contig 19774 bp, 6 predicted proteins | sample 1643161 | NCBI WGS metagenome assembly OLQE01 (sample SAMEA3136650, study PRJEB25190) | human gut metagenome | reverse complement strand
AGAATGACCGCTTCTTTGAGAGCCAGGGCAAAAAGATGGATGCCGGGACAGTGAAGAAACTGCTTGCAAAAGGAAAAATCCATTATAAAGACCTGCATTCCCAGAAGACTGGCAGAACTTATGAAGCAACTGTTGTTATGGCAGATTCCGGGGAGGGCTATGTAAAGTTTAACCTGGAATTTTCGCAGAGATAATGAAGAAAGAATGAGGTAGAATCTATGAGATACGGAAGATTTAAGAAAGCAGTATCAGGTTTTCTTGCAGCAATGACGATCATGACTACTGTATTTTCACCGCTGAGTGCATATGCAGCAGAAGTACCGCCAGAGGAGCCAAAGCCACCGCTTTACGAGGAAGTGAAAGATCAGCTGGATGTAGATGAAGTGGTGAAAGCAGAAGACCTGGAATTGGAATATGGATGCAATTTTGATGTGAAAACAGATTTCAGTAATATTGAGATTCCAGATAATGAGAAGGTGAAAGTGACCTTTGAAGAAGCAAAAAATGAATCCGGCGAAGAGTTTACAACACAGAAAGCTGATTCTTACAAAGCGGTTTATTATGTACAGCCTTTAAAAACGGAGCATCCGAAATACCAGATCAGCAGAAAACTGATTGTAAAAGAAGCACCGCAGATAGAACAGGAGACAGAAACACCGATCGAAGCGGCAGAAAATGGAAACAGTAGTGAAAGTGGTGAAGAGCAGTCTGACGATGGCTTAGTAGATATACAGATGCCAGAGGAAGTACAGCCAATAGTGCCTGAGCAGGAAACACCACCAGACGAAGAGGTTCCGATTGAAGAAGAAACTGCAGAAGTTACAGAAGCTCCGACAGAGGAAACCACAGGGGCACCGGAAAAATCTGAACCGCAAAAAACGACAGAAAATTCAACGGAAGAAGCTACAAAGGATTTTTCAGAAGGCTTATCTGAAGAAGAATTTGATGAAGCACTGGAAGAGGCAGAGAATCAGGAAACCTATGATCAGGAAACAGGGCTTGATCTTGAAATTGTGCTAACCGCTGCAAGAGACCAGGATATTGATCTGTTTGCGCTGGAAGAAGGGGAAAGCGTAGAATTCTATGTAGAAGCACCGTCTTTGATAGTAACTTATGCAGCATCAACGAAAAAGAAAGTAACCATCACCCGTGGTTCCTGGTATTACTACGCAGACTATGGACTTGGCTCCTATCAGACAGCACCATATAAAGTAAAATATGGCAATGTTAGTGCAACAGCTTATTGCGTACAGCCGTCCAAACGTGGTCCAGATGATGGAACATATAAAATTACAAAGTTAAGTGATGGAAAGAGTCTGGCAAAGGTTTGCTATTATGGAACTAAGGCCAGTGGAGATGATGGATTTTTTGCAGAAAAGCATCCGGATTTTTCAGCAGGAAAACGCTTTATTATCACCCATATGGCAGCTGCATATGCAAATGGAAGTAGCGATGCGTTCAGCGGCACCAATAGTACAGGAAAGTCACTTGCAATGGAGCTTTATAATTACTGTATGTCACAGCCGGAGATTCCGGAAGTAGATATGGCATTTTCCAATCCGAATGTAACCGCATATGTAGATGGAAATCAGCAGAGAACAGAAGAGGTTACTTTCCTTGCGAATACTCTCCAGTCTATTACCTTTAAGCTTCCAGCAGGTGTGAAGTTCCATAATGTAATAACTGGCAAAACCAGTGCAGCAGGAGCAAGCGTGGAGATCAATGGTGGAACGAAGTTTTATCTTTCTGCACCGATCACACAGGCTGCTGATGTAAGTGCGACATTCTCAGCAACCATGAAAGGTACTATCGTGAAAGACTATTCTGCTTATAAGATCAGTACCGGGGGCGATTTACAGGATCTGGCATTTGTTTTTGGCGAGGCCGTTGACGATGAAAAGTACGTGGATTTTTCTGTTACATGGGTAAGTCAGGCAAGCGTTTCGATCGTAAAGAAAGACAAGAAGACGAATGCAGCTGTGGCCGGGGCAGTATATGGACTTTACAGTGATCCAGACTGCACAAACCTGATTATGGAAATGCCAGCTACTGATGCTAACGGAGCATCCAGTGTTACCTTAAATAAAACACAGGATATGATTTACCTGAAGGAGATTTCAGGACCGACCGGATATCTTCTGGACACAGCGGTGCATAACATTCAGCTGGTAGTTGGAAAGACATCCAATCAGGTGGTTACAGATGAGGAACAGAAGGCGAACTTAACCATCTATAAAGAAGGTGAGGTGCTGACAGGTGCAAATGTCACAGAGGAAGGTGTTTCTTTCGTTTATGAAAAGAGGAGACAGAAAGGGGCAGTTTACAACGTTTATGCTGCAGCGGACATTAAACGTGCAGATGGAACCGTTGTATATAAACAGGGCGCACTGGTGAAGGAAAATCTTGCCACTGGAGATGATGGCAGTGCAACCTTAAAAGGACTGTATCTTGGTACTTACAGAGTAACAGAGATGAAAGCTCCGACAAACCTGATTTGCGCTGGTGAATCAAAAGAAGTAACCCTGAGCTACGCAGGACAGAACGTAGAAGTGGCAGTTGGTGATCTGACATTCGTAAATGATCGTCAGAAAGCAAAAGTATTTGCAGAAAAACAGGATAAGGATACGAAAAAGCCACTTGCAGGAGCAGTATTTGGACTGTATGCAGGCAAAGACATCAAGAACCAGGACGGACAGGTTGTGGTTGCAAAAGATACCCTGATTGCAAAGACTACTACAGATGAAATGGGAAGCGGCGCTTTTGCTGCAGATCTTCCAAACAACAATAGCTACTATGTGAAAGAATTACAGGCACCGGTTAATTACTTTAGAAATTCTGATGAGGTGTACAGTTTTGATTTCCAGTATACTAATGACAAAGAAGCGACCGTTTCCTTTTCCCATACTTTTTCCAATGAGCATGTGAGTGCATCGATTCATCTGGTAAAAAAGGATAAGGAAACCGGAAATGTGACACAGGGCGATGCGAAATTTGCAGGAGCCGTGTATGGTGTATATGCCCGTGAGAACATTGCTCATCCGGACGGAAAGAGCGGCGTTCTCTACAAAAAAGATGCACAGGTAGCTACCATGACCGTGGATGATTCTGGAAATGCAAGGGTTGAGAATCTGTTCCTTGGAAAATACTATGTGAAAGAGATCACACCACCAACAGGATATCTTCTGGATGAAGAGGAACATGATGTTGACTGCAATTATGAAGGAGATCAGGTAAAGAACATTGAGAGAACAGCAGAATCTTCTGAAACAGTAGTAAAACAGCCGTTTGAGGTAATCAAGGTTGCCAATAATGGAAAGACAGATGCGGATCTCTTAAAAGAAGCCGGATTTACTGCATATCTTGCAAGCAGCCTAAAAGTAAAAGAAGATGGTAGCTATGATTTTACTGGTGCGAAGCCGGTAGTGATTACTGAATATGGAAAGACAGAAATGTTCACAGACGCAAAAGGATATGCAAGGAGCATCCCACTTCCATACGGTAAATACGTGGTAAGAGAGACAACTACTCCTCATAATTATAAGCCGGTAGATGATTTTGTGGTAACTATTTCAGAAAACCATCCGAATGAGCCGCAGACATGGAGAGTTCTTCTGGATGACGAATTTCATGCAAAACTGAAAATCATCAAAAAAGACGATGAAACAAAGAAATCGGTTCTGGTTGCAGGTACAGAGTTTAAGATCTTTGATCTGAATCAGCAGAAATATGTAGAGCAGGTAACGACATATCCGACTGTGCAGAAGCATACTTCCTTCTTCACAGATTCAGACGGCTATCTGATTCTTCCGGAAAGTCTTAAGATCGGAAATTACCGTATTGAAGAAGCAACTGCACCAGATGGTTATACGCTTAGTAAAAACTATGTGGAAGTCAGCGTGGATTCCAACACAGCGTATCTGCAGGATGCAACAACCGGTGATGCGATCATCGAAGTAGAATATGAAAACCATCCGGTAAAGGGTGAGTTATCTATCTACAAAAAGGGTGAGGTACTTGCTGGTTATGATGGAAAAGATTTTCAGTATGAAGAAAAGTACTTATCTGGAGCAGAATTTGAAGTATATGCTGCCGAAAACGTCTATACAGCAGATTATCAGAAGGATGCAGACGGCAACCGGATTCTGGAATATGCAGAGGGTGAACTGGTAACAACCGTAACGACAGATGATTCCGGACTGGCAGTTGTGAAAAATCTGCCCCTTGGTAGTTATCTGGTAAAAGAAGCAAAAGCACCGGCTGGATTTGTATTAAATGCAGTTCCGCAGGAAGTTTATTTTGATTATGCCGATCAGAATACTGCAGTAATCAAAGAATCTGTTACCTTTGATGATGACCGCCAGAAAGTGGAAATCACAGTAGAGAAACAGGATGCAGAAAATGAAGCTACAATCGCAGGAGCTGTCTTTGGCATCTATAACACAGAAGATCTGAAGAATGAGAAAGGTGAGATCATTGTAAAGGCAGATACACTTCTGCAGGAAATGACTTCTGATGAAGATGGATCGGCAGTATTTACCGTAGATCTGCCACTTGGCCAGTATTATGTAAAAGAACTGAAAGTACCGGCAGGATTCGTTTCATCTGATGAAATTCTGACTTTTGATGCTTCCTATCAGGGACAGGATATTGCAGTAGTGAAACTGAAAGAGGTAAAGAAAAATCAGCCGACTACGGTAGAAATTACAAAATCCGATATTACTACAGGAACTGAGCTGGAGGGTGCAAGTCTGAAAATCCTTGATAAAGACGGAAATGTGGTGGATGAATGGACTTCTGTAAAAGACCAGCCACATGTAATCAAACGTCTGGTTGTTGGTGAAGAGTACATTCTGAGAGAAGAAATTGCACCATACGGTTATTTGAAAGCAACAGATGTAAAATTCACACTGGAAGATACTGCAGAGGTACAGAAGGTGGAAATGAAAGATGAAGTGCCGACAGCCCTTTTGATCATCAACAAAAAGGGAGAGTTTCTTGATAAAGTAACTCTTCTGGATAATGCAAAAGGTACTGTAGAGCATCTGTTTGAGTATATTTCCGGTAATCTGACTGAGGTTACTTTTGAGGTATATGCGGCAGAAGATATCAAAGCTGCCGATGGTATTAGTGAAGACTATTACAAGGCAGATGATCTGGTGGGAACCATTATTACAGATGATACAGGTATTGCACAGCTGGGAGGTCTTCCGGTAGGCAAGTATTATGTGAAAGAAGTGGCAACCGCTCATGGTTATGTTCTGGATGATGAGATCAGATATGTAGACCTGAGCTATCGTGATCAGGATACCCCAGTAGTCACTTATGATGAAGACTGGCAGAATGCCCGCCAGAAAGTAACAGTACAGGTTCTGAAAAAGGAAAAAGACAGTGACCGTGTACTGAAAGGGGCAATCTTTGGGCTGTTTACAGCAGAAGATATCAAATCCGTATCCGGTAATGTTCTTCTGGAAGCTAATGAAATTATCGAGCAGAAGACAACAGATGAAAACGGAAGAATTACTTTCCTTGCAGACCTGCCAGTAGATGGTAAGTATTATGTGAAAGAACTGCAGGCTCCGGATGGATTCGTAACAACAGAGGAAGAACAGGAGTTTACCTTTGAATATGAGGGCGAGGATGTCACAGATGTCACTTATGAGTTCACCTTTGAAAATGAACCGACCACAGTAGAACTGACAAAATCCGATCTGACAACCGGGGAAGAACTTCCAGGTGCACATTTGAAAGTAACGGATGAAGCAGGAAATACCGTAGATGAGTGGACTTCCACAAAAGAGGCTCATGCAATCAAAGAGCTGGTAGTTGGAAAGAAATATAAACTGACAGAAACAAAACCGGCTGACGGATTTGTCACTGCAGAAAGTATCGAATTTACGATTGAAAATACTGCTGAAATCCAGAAGCATGAGATGAAAGATGATGTGACCAAGGTTCAGATCAGTAAAACAGATATCACTGGTGATCAGGAAATTCCAGGCGCAAAACTGACCATTCTTGATGAGAATGATCAGGTCGTGGAAAGCTGGACATCCTCAGATAAACCGCACTATGTGGAGAAGCTGCCGATTGGTAAATATACACTTCGTGAGGAACAGGCTCCGAAAGGGTTTATCCTGACGAATGATGTGACTTTTGAAGTGGCTGACACTGAAGAAATTCAGACAGTATCAATGAAAGATGATACAGCCAAAGGTAAGGTAATCATCAATAAAACAGATGCAGATACTGAAAAGCCACTGAAAGGTGTGGAATATGAGCTTCGGGACAGCAATGGAAAGGTACTGGAAAAACTGGTAACGGATGCTGCTGGCCATGCGGAAAGTGGGTTGTATGAGATTGCAACTTATAAGAATGGAAAATTCAGTGAAGCAATCAAGTATTATCTGGTGGAAACAAAGACACTGGATGGATATGAACTGGATCAGACCGAGCATGAGATTGTGTTTGAGTACGCAGATCAGAATACACCTATTATTGAAGTGAAAAAAGATCTGACCAATAAAGAAACACAGCCGGGAACACCGGGCACACCAACCAGTGGAAATCCAAAAACAGGTGATGAAACGAATCTCTGGCTTCCGGTAGTGATGATGCTTAGTGCAGCTGCAGTAATGGCGGGGGTACTTGTTTCTGGAAAAAGAAAGAAAAAACAGAATAAAAGTGAAAAAAGCACTGATTAAGCAACTGCTTAGTCAGAAATGCTGATGATTACGGCGCTCTCTGGAACGATATCCGGGGAGTGCCTTTTTTATAAAGAAAACGGAGGATATCAGAATGAAGACATTTGGAAGAAAAAGCAGCTTACAGGAAAGAGAAAAGAGAACATTAAACCGCCTGCTGGCATATCAGAAAGAAGCAGAGAAGATTATTAGAAAGCAGCCGAGCCGTCACATGATCAGAAAGGGGTAGTATAGATGTTGAATTTTAAAGAATTTCAGGAATATATAAAAAGCAATGTAAAAGATTACTTACCAGAGAATTATAAGGATGCGGATATTCAGTTTACGGATGTGGTAAAAAATAATGATGTACATTTGACGGGGGTACTGATAAAAAAAGAAAATGAAACACTCACGCCCAATATTTACATCAATGAATTATACGAAAAGTACAGTAGAGGTATGAATCTCGATGAAATTGTAGGAGATATTGCAGATCTGCGAATTGAACATGATCCACCGGAGGAGGCTCAGTCTATTGGCAGTATTTTTACGAACTATGAGATGGTGAAACAGAGATTGGAAATCCATCTGTGTGATATGGAACTGAACCGGGATAAATTGAAGAATCAGGTTTATACAGAGCAAGGTGATTTTGCTGCGACATATCATATTAAGATAGGTGGAGATGGAATGTTAAGGGGATCTGCAGCAGTAACTCCAAACCTGCTGAAAGGCTGGGGAATTACGGAGGAACAGTTGCGTGAGGATTCATTGCGAGCGGAACATTCAAAAGGTGCAGTGTTTACGGATATCGAGGAGCTAGTTGCGGAAAAGACGTTTGGTCTAAAGTCTACTAACTTGTTAGATAAGCAGAATGACGTTATTGACAACGAAGTGGGTTTTTCTTTTTATTGCTTGACCAGTGAAGAAAAAAGATATGGTGCGAGTATGATTTTACAAGAAGATGTGATGGGCAAGGTAAGCAAATTAATGGGGGGAGATTTTTATATCTTACCGTCCAGCATCCATGAAACACTTATCGTTCCAACTACTACCCAAATGACACTGGAAGATATGAGCATTATGGTGCAGTATGTAAATAAAGAAGCAGTGGAACCAGAAGATAAGCTTTCAGATAAAGTTCAGTTTTATGACAGTAAAGAAATGGTCATCGAAAATGCCAAGAAGCGTGAAAGCAGGCTTGCAATGGAAAAGGCAAGCACAAAAGAAGCGGGTATTCATAAAAAACTTCAAGAGAATCGGCAGAAAAATATGAAAGTACCATCTGAAGGAAAACGAACAAGTAATCGAGATTTAGCAGCATTATAAATAACAGCAGTGGTTGCATGAATGTGTGGCCGCTGCTCTTTTTTTGGAGGAAACTGAAACAATGAAGAGATGGCGATATGTTTTGCTGGTGCTATGCACTGCAGTTATTTCTATCAGTGGGACATATTTAATGAACTACTTTATGAAGTCAGAGGAAAACAAGCAGAAATATGAGGATATATCAGAAATTGGTTTCCCGGAGACAGAGGCAGATCACGAGGAAGAGAACGATCAGCAGGACGTGAAACAGTCGGAAGATGATTTTGATTACCAGTCACTTATAGCAATGAACAGTGACTGTGTAGGCTGGATTCAGATACCGGGTACAGATATCAACTATCCAGTTGTGCAGGCTGCAGATAACGAATTCTATCTGACACATAATTTTAACCGGGAAACAGCGGCATGTGGTGCTATTTTCATGGATTACAGAAATGATGTAGATGCCAAGGCAGAGCATTTAATCCTTTATGGTCACCAGATGAAGGATAATTCCATGTTTAAGCAGCTGAATGGATACAAGGAAGAAATCTTTTACAAAGAACATCCTAATATAAAACTATACCTACATGAGCAGAAATATGAATATGAGATTACCGCTGTGTATGTTACAGATGTAGCCAATGGGGGAGGGTATTACAATTATCTGCATTGGAATACACGAAAAGAACAGCTTAATTATTTGCAGCAGAAAATGGCTGGTTATCAGCTTTATGATACAGGGAAAAAAGTAATGGATACTGACGAACTGTTATCTTTATCCACCTGTGAGTATTCCAGTGACAATGGCAGACTAATTATACAGGCCAGAAGAAAGGGGGCACAAATAAATGGCAAACAAATTATATGAAATGCAGAAGCTGACTGCAGATGTTTCAAGAGATGTAGCTGCCAGTCCAGAGGAATGGATGAAGTTTCTGGACACAGCGGCCAGATTATACCGTTATACTTTTCCGGAGCAATTACTGATTTATGCACAACGTCCGGAAGCAACTGCAGTGGCTTCAATGGAGATCTGGAATAAAAGAATGTACCGATGGATTAACCGTGGTTCTAGGGGAATAGCTCTGATTGATAATACGTCGGGACCGAGAATGAAGCTACGCTATGTATTTGATATCCAGGATACCCATAAGGTAAAGAATTTGGGACGAGATCTAAAGCTATGGGAAATGATACCTGCAGGTGAACAGCTGTCAGCAGAGTATCTGCAGAATCAGTTCAGCCTGGAAGAAGTAGATGGAGGGCTGGCAGAAACACTCCGACAGGCAGCCAGAGAAAGTGTGCAGGAATGGCTTCCAGATGCCTTTGATGAACTTTTGCTAAATGTACCGGATACCTATTTGGAAGAACTGGATGAACAGAATCAAAGGGTCGAATTTCAGGAATTAATGGAGAACAGCACCTGGTATGTATTGCTGAAACGAAGTGGTCTTGATGTGAAGGAATACCTTGGTGACGAGGATTTTCAGAAAATCACAGATTTTAACGAACTGAAAGTAATGGTACATCTGGGAACTGCCGTAAATGAGATATGCAGGCCGATACTTATGCAGCTGGGAAGATATGTACTGACAGAACTGGAAAATGATCTGGAAACGGTTGCAAAAGAAAAAGAAGTAGTTTATAATGAATTTAGCACGTTAATTCGCGAAAGCAATAATATAACGGAAGATGACAATAGACAAGAAAAAGAGGAGGATATCGAGCATGAAAGCAATCACTTACAGTCAGAACGGAAGTTATCAGATACCGGACATCAGCATGAAGGAGAGCAGCGGAATGATCGGGAAGTACGGAATGATGCGGAGAGAATATCTGAGGAACCACAAAATAGCCAGGTTCAATCTGATGACACTGCAGGGAACACTGGACGATCATCTGGCAGCAATCGACAGCGAAGCCAGACAGAAAGTGGAAGACCTGACCGAACAGCTTCTTCAGCAGAATCCGGCACCGGACAAAATGGCAGACGGACTGGCATGGACACGTCATATGAATCAGATCAGAGCGCAGGCAGAGGAGCTGGTAATTCAGGAGGTTATTTACAGTTAAGTCTGTTCCAGACAGAAGAGGAGCAAATTGAAGAAATAAGGAAAGCAGCAGCTGAAGTAGAACAGCCAGCTGCTTTTTTTATTACAGATGAAGTAGTGGATGATGTACTCCGGACAGGAAGCGGCAAAGACAATACGTTGTCTTATATTACAGCAAAACTTGTAGAAGATTTGGAACATGACGAATTACGACAGTATTTAGTCTTGCATTATGGCACAGGTGGTAAGGGATTTGATTTTTCCGGACAGAAGATCAGTGTGTGGTATGACCAAGATGGTCTACGATTCCGAAGAGGAGAATCAGCAAGAAAGAATTTTGACCGCATGGTTACCTGGGAAGAGGCCACAGAGCGTATCCAGAATATGTATAACGATGGAACCTTTGTATCCCAGAATATTATGCTCGGCTCTATTGAAGCAGAAATTAACCGTTTATCTGGTTTATTGGCATTACATTTCAGAGACACTGGAAGAGGCGAAAAGTATTTTTCTTTTCCCGAAGTTCAGGAATTAATTCGTGGTGGTTTAGAGGATCCGGAAATAACCAGAGAATACTATCAGCGTCTGGTTTCTTTAGAAAAAGATATGGAGAATCATCCGGATCAATATCTGGGATATCAGATTAGAAATAATGCCCGCTATAAGCAAGATGTATATGATCTGGATCGAACATTATGCTGGACTAGACAGCAGGAAAAGGTCGATATTCCAAAACTTTCTTTTATTACTCAGGATGAAATAGATTCTGTACTAAGAGGTGGCGGCTCTGTTGCAGGAGGAAGACATCGGATTTATGAGTATTGTCTGGAACATCATGACACAAAAGAAATAACAGAGTTTCTTAAAAACGAATTTGGCACAGGTGGAAGTTCTCCGGGAATTACAGGAGCGGAATCATCTGAAAGATGGAATGATGCAAAAGGGTTACAGCTGAGCAAAGGAAAGATTTCCAATCCAGATCTCAGCATTTTGTTGAAATGGAATAAGGTTGCAGAGCGTATCCGTCAGTTGGTCAGAACGGAAGATTATTTATCACCAGAAGAATATGCTGCTTATCAGGAAAGAGAAGAGGCACAGCAGCTGGCAGATATGCAGGAGCTTCAAAGCCAGTTACCGGATGTTGAATTGCCGGAAGATGCAGAAACGGAAGAACCATTGTTTCCTGATCAGCAGGCAATAACAAACGAATTGCCTGCTCAAGAGGAATCAGAAATATCAGAACTAATCCCGGCGGCAAATTACCACATTACAGATGATACTCTTGGACGGGGAACTACGAAAGAAAAATTTCGTGCAAACATCATGGCTATTCAGTTGCTTAAAAAATGCGAAAGTGAAAACCGTCATGCAACAGCAGAAGAACAGGAGATTTTATCCCGGTATATTGGTTGGGGCGGCTTGGCAGATGCTTTTGATGAAAATAAGCCTGCCTGGGAAACCGAATATCTGGAACTGAAGACAGTATTAACCCCGGAAGAATATGCCGCCGCAAGAGCATCTACCCTGAATGCCCATTATACACAGCCCATTGTCATTGAGAGTATGTATCAGGCATTGGAAAATATGGGATTTGAAAAGGGAAATATTTTAGAGCCTGCAATGGGAGTTGGAAATTTCTTTGGTATGCTTCCAGAGAAAATGGAAGATTCAAAGTTGTATGGTGTAGAACTGGACAGCATCAGCGGAAGAATCGCCAGTCTGTTATATCCAGATGCAAATATCCAGATAAAAGGCTTTGAGAAGACGGATTATCCGAATGATTTTTTTGATGTAGTAATCGGTAACGTACCGTTTGGAGCTTATAAAGTAAATGACAGACAGTATGAAAAATATAATTTCTTTATTCATGATTACTTCCTCGCAAAATCCATAGATCAACTTCGACCGGGTGGTGTGGCTGCACTGATTACCACAAAAGGAACGATGGACAAAGCATCACCGGAAGTGAGAAGATACCTTGCTGAGCGGGCAGAACTGCTTGGGGCAATCAGACTTCCCAATACCGCATTTTCAGCCAATGCAGGAACAGAAGTAACGGCAGATATTCTGTTTTTCCAGAAGAGAGAAAGTATTGCCCATGAAGAGCCGGAATGGGTCCAGCTTGGTAGTGACGCAAACGGAATAAGGGTAAATCAATATTTTGCAGAGCATCCGGAAATGATTCTTGGAAAAATGGAAGAGGTTTCAGGTCCATATGGTATGGAAACAACCTGTTCACCGATGGAAGCAGCAGATCTGGAAATTCAGCTGTCAGAAGCAATCAGACATATTCAGGGAACTATGACACCTGCACTTGACCGGGAATCAGAACTGGATGAAATGATAGAAAGTATCCCGGCTGATCCGAACGTAAGAAATTACAGCTTTACAGTGGTTGATGATCAGATCTATTATCGTATCAATTCCCTTATGAATCCGGTTAAAATGCCGGCAATGACAGCAGAGCGTGTAAAAGGAATGATTGGTGTCAGAGATACCGTAAGAGAATTGATTGCCATGCAGATGGATGAATATTCCAGTGATGAGGACATTGCTGCTCTTCAGAAATGTTTAAATGAAGTTTATGATGCTTATACGGAAAAGTATGGTGTCATTGGAAGTAATGCCAATAAAAGGGCATTTTCGGACGATTCATCTTACTGTCTGCTGTGTTCTCTGGAAGATCTGAATGAAAATGGAACCTTGAAGCGTAAAGCGGATATGTTCTATAAGAGAACCATTAAACGTGCGGTAGCAGTGACAAGCGTGGAAACATCCAGTGAGGCACTTGCGGTATCCATGAACGAAAAGGCAAGGGTTGATCTTCCTTATATGGCACAGATTACCGGAAAGACCGAAGAAAAAATAGAAGAAGAACTGACAGGAGTAATCTTTAAAAATCCTTTGACAGACCAGTGGGAAAATGGGGATGAGTACCTGTCTGGAAATGTCAGAGAGAAACTTCGGATTGCAAAGACATTTGCTGAAAGTCACCCGGAATATGAGAGCAATGTCAGGGCATTGGAACAGGTACAGCCGAAAGAACTGGAGGCTTCTGAAATTGAGGTGCGGATAGGAGCAACCTGGATAGAGCCGGAAGACTATCAGGATTTTATGAAGGAACTGCTTCATACCCCGTGGTATCTGCTAAAGGATAATGGGATTAAAGTACAATATTCCAATGTCAGCGGAGAATGGAGAATCAGCGGAAAAAATGCAGACAGCACTTCAAATTCACTGGTTTATGCTACCTATGGAACTGAGAGGGCAAATGCTTATCGCATATTGGAAGATTCCCTGAATCTGAAAGATGTGAGGATTTATGATAAAGTAGTAGATGATGATGGAAATGAAATTAGAGTATTAAACAAAAAGGAAACTATGCTTGCAACACAGAAGCAGGACGCCATGAAAGCCGCTTTTCAGGACTGGATTTTTAAAGACCAGGATCGCCGTGAGAGGTTGGTAAAGGTATATAATGAGCGCTTTAACAGCATCCGTCCCCGTGAATATGATGGAAGCCATTTGACATTTCCTGGCATGAACCCAGAAATAGAATTGCGGCCACACCAGAAAAATGCAGTTGCTCATCAGCTGTATGGTGATAATGTATTACTAGCACATGTAGTAGGTGCCGGAAAGACTTATGAAATGGTGGCTGCAGCTATGGAGAGTAAGCGATTGGGGCTGGCACAAAAGAGCCTTTTTGTAGTACCTAATCATCTTACCGAGCAGTGGGGAGCGGAGTTCTTACAGCTGTATCCAGGAGCAAATATTCTGGTTGCAACCAAAAAGGATTTTGAACCGGCAAACCGGAAAAAATTCTGCGCCAGGATTGCAATGGGAAATTATGATGCTGTGATTATCGGACATTCTCAGTTTGAGAGAATCCCTATTTCAGATGAACGTCAGGAAATGATGCTACGCAGGCAGATAGATGAACTGGAGATAGCGATTCAAAGTGCAAATGAAGAGGATGGTGGGCGTTATACCGTAAAACAGATTGAGAAGACACGAAAATCTCTGGAAGTCCGGTTGGAAAAGCTGAATCAGAAAGATAGAAAAGACAGGGTTATTACATTTGAAGAGCTGGGAGTTGACCATCTATATGTAGATGAAGCACATAGCTATAAGAATGCTTTTCTTTATACAAAAATGCGGAACGTTGCTGGTATCGCACAGAATGAGGCACAGAAGTCTGCGGATATGTTCAATAAGTGTCAGTACCTGGATGAGATTACCGGTGGCAAAGGCATTACCTTTGCTACGGGCACACCGATCAGCAACAGTATGACGGAGCTTTATGTGATGCAGAGATACCTGCAGTATAACAAGCTGCAGAACATGGGGCTTGGATTATTTGATGCCTGGGCTTCTACATTTGGTGAAGTGATTACCAGTATTGAATTATCACCGGAAGGAAGCGGATACCGGGCGAAGTCCAGATTTTCCAGATTCTATAATATCCCGGAGCTGATGAGCATGTTTAAAGAGATTGCGGATATTAAGACAGCCGATCAGCTGAAGCTTCCTGTACCGGAAGCAGAATACGAAACGGTTGTGTTGAAACCGTCAGATTACCAGAGGGATATAGTGAAAAGCCTTGCAGAGCGTGCAGAAAAGGTTAGAAATGGATTTGTAGATCCATCGGTTGACAATATGCTGAAGATCACAAATGACGGACGTAAGCTGGCACTGGATCAGCGTCTGGTGAGTGATCTTTTACCTGACAATCCAGAAAGCAAAGTGGCTATATGTGCGGAAAAGAGTTTTCAGATCTGGCAGGAAACAGCCAGTCAGAAATCAGCCCAGTTGATTTTCTGCGACCTCAGCACACCAAAGGGGGATGGGACATTCAATGTGTATGACGATCTGAAGCGGAAGTTGTTGGAAAAAGGTGTTCCAGAAAAAGAAATTGCATTTATCCATGATGCCAATACAGAGACAAAAAAAGCGGAGCTGTTTAGCAAAGTAAAAGCTGGACAGGTTCGTTTTTTATTAGGTTCCACAGCAAAGATGGGAGCCGGTACTAATGTACAGGATCGCCTGATTGCACTTCATCATTTGGATGTTGGGTGGAAGCCATCAGATCTGGAGCAGCGAGAAGGCCGGATCATCCGTCAGGGAAACCATAACAAGAAGGTAAAGATTTTTCGGTATGTAACAGAATCAACATTCGACAGCTATATGTGGCAGCTGATTGAGAATAAGCAGAAGTTCATTTCTCAGATCATGACCAGTAAAGCACCGGTCAGAAGCTGCGAGGATGTGGATGAAGCAGCACTCTCTTATGCTGAGGTAAAAGCACTTGCAACCGGTAATCCGGCTGTAAAAGAAAAAATGTCACTGGATGTGGAAGTGGCAAAACTGAAACTGTTGAAAGCAAACCACCTGAATAACGTGTACCGCATGGAAGCGGATATTTCCAGAAATCTTCCACAGAAGATAGCGAAGCTGACGGAGATTATCGAGGGATATCGGGAAGACATTACACATTATGAAGCACATAAGATCACAGATCCGGAGGCATTTGAGATGGAAATTGGTGGAAAAATATTTACAGAAAAGAAAGAAGCAGGTGCGGCATTGCTGGCTGTCTGTAAGCAGATTCAGTCTGTAAATGAGGCAAAGGACGTGGGAAATTATCAAGGCTTCCATATGATGGCACGTTTCGACAGCTGGAATAAAGAATTTATTCTTTCAGTGAAACACACAGCAGTATCTTCGCTTCCATTAGGTTCAGATCCACTTGGAAACATTGCCCGTATTAACAATTTATTGGAAAGTTATCCGAAGAAGCTGGCAGATGCGGAGCAGAAACTAGAAACAGTAAAAGAACAGCTGGAAAATGCAAAACAGGAAGTGGTAAAGCCATTTCCAAAAGAGAAGGAGCTGAATCAGATGATGGAACGTCTGTCAGAGTTAAATGCACTCTTAAATATGGACGAGCAAGGAAGTTCCGAAGAGCCTGAGAACAGCGGAAAGCAGAGTATTCACGATAAACTGAATGCAATAAAACAAAACGGTCAACAGGAACATGATCATGATAAACCAGCAAAGGGAAATGATATTGATCGTAGTTGACAATAGAGAAAAATAACTGGAACCGGTGGAAGAAAACTGCCGGTTCTTTTGATATGGAGGAAATACAAATGGCATTAAGAAATTATAATACAAGAGAAGAAAACGAAATGCAGGATCTGACTCAAAAGCAGATTGATCTGGCAGGCTTCAGCGAAAAAGGATTTTCACAAGAACAGATCAATCAGATCTATGAGTATGCTCAGATGGTGGGGGATGAGTTGAAAGTCCGTAATCTGATATGGAGTATTGCTGGGGCAAATGACCAATCAGATCAGGAACGAATTGTACAGCTTATGGATGATGCCAGAAAGGAAATAGAGATTTATCCGGATTCCGAAGTAACGATGAGTGCGTTGCATGGATATGGATATCTGGCTGACGATATGTATCCGCTTAGCAAAGAAGCAGCATTGGATTTGCACATGCGAGGACTGAAAATCTATTGCCTTCAAACAGATGGAACAAAGAGCGAGTACGCCAGTAGAAAAATGATTCAGGAGCATGAAGGGCTTTTCGGTGTCGAAAAAAGAGTATGGGATGCTTTGGAAGAAGATGAACCAGTTTATACAGAAGATATTGAGCCATTGCATGATCCTATGACAGTGATTGATAAAGGTACTGCTTTAAAATATTATGATGCAGGTGCAACGATTTATCTCATTACACCATTTTCACAGCTGATAGCGGCAAGCGAACGGATGGAAATTGAGAGAGGGGCTGATCATTTTCAGCTGTCAGTATATGAGCAGACATTGTTACAGGATTTGGAAACTGAGATGGAGAATCATCCGCAGTTGCAGTCATTAAAAGAAGCAAGGCTGTTACTTGGAAATGAGCATCGCTATGGCATTTACCAGTTTAAGGAAGGCTCTTTTGCAGAGACGTATGCTTTTATGAATATGAACTACATCATGGATCATAATATTACGCTTCATAAAGAAAATTATGAGCTTGTTTACAGCGCAGAAATGCTTCCAAGTGATTCACTGGACGGGCTGTATGAGCGATTCAATATCGACAGGCCAAGAGATTTTACCGGGCATTCTATGTCAGTGGGAGATATTATCGTTGTAAATGACGAAGGAAATCTGACGGCATATTTTGTTGACAGTATCAGTTTTAAAGAGTTGGATCAGTTCATTAATCTTGAAAAAGTTTTGCCGGAGAAGGAATCAGAAATACCGCAAAAAGAAGAATATAAGCCACTGACAAAAGTGGAAGAACTGGAGGAGCAGAATTATAATATGGTTGATAATGTGTTGAACAACGGATTTGGAGAGAAAGAGCGGAGAGAAGAAATCAGAAAAGCAGCAGAGAGCTATCAGCAGAAAACGGGAGCAACTATCACATTCTTTGCAGCTGTATGTGAGGAGTTTCCGTCTATGGGAAATTATTTTGACGGGCTTACCGTTGAACAGGTCACGGACAGATATAAGCAGATCTTGGCAGATCCGAGATTAAGCTATATGGGAAATGGAATGGGATTTGAGTTACACGATTCATCCCTTCCAGATTATCTGGATGGTCCGATGACTTTAATAAAAGGGCATACGATTTATGCGGATAACATTGATTCAATTTCATATTACCGTGAGCATCCATTGGTTCTGGAAGCAATACAGGAGCTTAGAGAGCGGTTCCCGGACTTCAAATATTTTATGACAGCCCAGGAAAAGCAGGATATTTATCCGGAGCATATGACAGCGGAAGCAATCGCTTATGCGCTGGTAGACTTGGCAGAAGACTTTGATACTTATGAGTTCCGGGATAACGTTGATGATAAGGAAACACTGGTCAAAGAAATAGAATATGATCTGTATGCAGGACGTGGGAAAAAAGAATATTCCGGATTTTTAAAAGATGTGATGGACGAAAGTGATGAACTAAGTACAAAGGCACAGGTTCTTTTGCAGAGAATCAACGATTATTCCATTCCTGAAAAAAAGGATTTAGAGCCAATGGTAAAAATTGTATTTAGTGAATACAGAGAAATGGAAACCGGAAAGTATCTGCCGTTTAAAGAAGCAAATGAAAAACTTGGAGCATTGGATCAGACTTTCTTGAAGGAAAATCAGGCAAATGATAAATGGGATGACCTGTATTCGGTTGGATATATGGTGCTTTGTTCTATAGATTCAGAGATTCACAAGGTAACAGGAAAGATCATGCTGGGTACCGGTGAGGGCGATATCATTGAACATATGAAAGGAATCGAAGATCAGCGAGATGTCCAGGAATACATCTTACCTTACCTGTATGAATATTGTGGACTGGTAGAAAAATCTCCGGAAATTACTGCAGATGTAAATGAGAAAGAGCCAGCAGCTAATCATAAAGAGGTACAGTCAAAAGCCGTTACTGTAAAAAGCTCCGATAGATCAGCAGGAGAAAAAAAGAAATCCATCCATGATCGTCTGAAAGAGAACAAAGAAAAACTTGGTCAGAAGTCGGGAAAAGATAATCCACAGAAAGGGGTTGAGCTGACTTAAGGAACGAAAGCTAAAATAGATGAGAGGATACCAAACTTGAGAAAATCGAGTACGGGTATCCTCTTATTTTTTTGCTTAAATGGATTGCTCCGGATTTTCAGAGGATAATTCTGGAAGAATATCAGCATCCTGGAGCATAGAGGAAAAGTTGCTTTGTACAATATGCAGAGTTTGCAGATCTGCCTGAAGATGTGTGAGTTCTTTCTGGGTAGCTGCCAGTTCTGTTTCCAGTTGCTGAAGCTGCTTCTGCAATTTTTCCTGTGAGGGCAGTTTCTTTATCCCAAGATCAGATAATTCCTGAAGGGTAGTATCATGCAGCTGGTACTCTGCCTGATGTTGTTTCTGATATGCTTTTTTATCAGGAGCATCTTTTTCAGCAAGTAAAACAGTTCTGCAATGGCGGTAAACATCACAGCGTTTTTGGAGCAGCCGTTGTGCATCCAGCTGTTTATTCAGGCACTGTATTTTGGATTCTGTAGCTTGAATTGCATCGGCGGAATCAGCTACATGATTTTTGAAATCTTCATAATTCAGCAGATTATGTTCGGATAGATAGTTGAAAGTCCGGGCAGCTTCTTTCAGATTATTCAACTTTGCCCAGTGTTTAAATCCTGCTTTATTATGATCGGACAGGTAAGTGGTCATTTCAACGAAAAGCCGGACACGGTTATTTTTTTTCTGAGGAGTGCGAGCCTTGCAACGATTTTTTTCAAGACGAACCAGTAAATGATCATCTGCATAATAGGTTCCCAGTGTCTTCACATTGATGAAATTGACAGCTCCGGGCGCACGGAACGCAAGGTACTTTCCCTGACGAGTTTCATAACCGGCTTCTTTCATCTTCAAAAGAAATTCATCGTAAGTCACTGATGTCCAGATGGCACGGTCAATCTGATATTTCAGCTTTGCTTTCCAGCTCTGGCCTCTTTTATATTCCATATCTTCTTTATAGGAACGTCCTGCTTCAGAAGTTGGCATAGAAATAGACAGTCCATGTTCTTTACAGATGCGGTTACTGATCTGGCAGATCTTGTGGTAGGTGCGTTTGTTGGAAACATATTTATGATAATCCGTGAAGCTGGTAGCATTAAAAATCAAGTGGCTGTGAATATGTTTTTTATCTGTATGCGTGGTAAGCACATATTCATATTTTCCC
>OLQE01000874.1_pt1 | contig 19796 bp, 12 predicted proteins | sample 1643161 | NCBI WGS metagenome assembly OLQE01 (sample SAMEA3136650, study PRJEB25190) | human gut metagenome | reverse complement strand
CCAGCTACGAGCCCGTGGCCATCGAGATGCCCTTCGCCGAGGCCACCGATGCCGAGATCGACGAGCAGGTCGAGGCCATGGCCGAGCACTACACCGACTACGAGGACGCTTCCGCCGCCACCAAGATGAAGCCGGAGAACTACGCCGACCTCACCATGAAGGCCACCGACGCCGACGGCAACGAGATCGCCGCGCTCACGAGCGAGTCCCGTCTGTACGGCCCGGGTACCGGCATGTTATCCGAGGCCTTCGACGAGGAGATCCTTGGCATGAAGAAGGGCCAGACCAAAGAGTTCACGCTCGAGGTTCCCGAGGACGAGACGGCCGTGCTTCTGGCCGGGCAGGCCGGCAAGCCTGTCACCTTCGAGGTCACCTGCAACGTGGTGAAGAAGAAGGTCACGCCTGAGGTCACCGACGAGTGGGCCAAGGAGAAGATGGGCTTCGAGTCCGTCGAGGACATGCGCGAGCGCATCAAGGAGTCGCTGAATGCGCAGAAGGGCTCGCTGATGCCGCGCATCAAGGAGAACAACATCATGGTCGAGCTGCGCGACCGCGTCGAGGGCGATGTGCCCGAGTCCCTGGTCGAGCAGGCCGAGACGTCGCTGCTCCAGGACTTCTTCGGCCAGCTGCAGCAGGCCGGCATGACCTTCGACGCCTACCTGGCCAGCCAGAACATCACGCCCGACCAGTTCAAGGCGGACCTGAAGGCCCAGTCCGCCGACCAGGTGAAGGAAGAGCTGGCGCTCGAGGCGTGGGCGCGCCACAACAACATGGAGATCACCGATGCGGACGTCACTGCCGAGTTCGCCAAGACCGGCGTTGAGGATCCCGCGGCGCTGGAGCAGGAGTGGCGCGACGCCGGCCGTCTGCACCTCATCCGCACCGCTCTTTTGCGCCAGAAGGCCATCGAGGATCTCATGGAGAACGCGAATGTGACCGAGGTGGACTTCGCCGCCAAGGCCGCCGAGGAGAAGAAGGCCGCCAAGAAGCCGGCGAAGAAGAAGGCCGCCAAGAAGGACGAGGCCGAAGAGGCCGCCGAGTAGCTTCGAACAAGATGCGCTTTCGGAAGGGCGGGCTTATCCCGCCCTTCTTGTTGGGGGTCTCCCAAAAGCGGGCTACGGGGTACAGCTCAGTCGCTCAGACAGTCCTCGCTCGGCAGAACAGGACATTTAGTCCTGTTCTGTTCGCTGCGCAACCTGCGCGCGGGGCGCGCCCCCGCCGGCGAGCCGCAGCGCCCTGTCGTAAGGAAAAGTTACGCCCTCCTTACGCTTTCGTCAGCTTTTGCTATGGGAAGCGTAATGGAGGGCTTTCCTATCATTTCTCCTGAACGGAGACGAGCCGAGTTCAGGAGATGAGTTCAATGGAGAATATCGATGCCCCCGACGTGCTGCCGGTGATCCTCGGCGGAGACATCGGCGCCTACAGCCTCGCCCGGGCCTTCCACGAGGCCTACGGCATCGTGCCCTTGGTGCTCTCGCAGGCCGACTGCCATATGTGCGGCGACTCCTCTATCCTTGTGAACCGCGTGGTGCCGCATTTGGAACGGCCGGCGGTGCTCCTCTCCACCTTGGCCAACACTGCCGAGTGCTTCGGCAACCGCCCGCTGCTTCTGCTCGGCTGCGGCGATTGGTACGTGCGGCTCATCGTCGAGAACCGCGCCGTGCTGGAGAAGTCCTTCATCATCCCCTACATTGGCGAAGACCTGCTGAACCGGCTCACCGAGAAGGATCGTTTCTACGCATTGTGCGCCGAGGTCGGCGTGCCCGTGCCGCGCACTGTGGTGTTCGACGCCAGCGCAGACGGCGACGACCCGGCCACCGTGACACTTCCCTTCCCCTTCCCCTTCCCCGTGGTGGCGAAGCCCGCATCCTCGGCCGCCTACCACTACACCGACTTCCCCGGCAAGCAGAAGGTCTTCTTCCTGCGCGACGCGACGGAGCTTCGGGCGACGCTTGCGGCCGTGCAGAGCAGCCGCTACGAGGGGAAGTTCCTCATCCAGGAGATGATCCCCGGCGACGACACGAGCATGCGCATCCTCACTACCTACTCCGACCAGAACGGAAAGGTGCGCTTCGCCTCCTTCGGCCAGACGCTTCTGGAGGACATGCGACCTATGGGAGTGGGCAACCCGCTCGCCATCGTGAGCCGCACCGACGAGACGATCGTGGCCGAGGCCGCGCGCCTTCTGGAAGCTGTCGGCTACACCGGGTTCGCGAACTTCGACATCAAAGTGGATCCGCGCGACGGCAGCCATCGCTTCTTCGAGATAAACACGCGCCTGGGCCGCAGCAACTATTACGTGACCGCCGCCGGCGACAACGTGGCCCGATGGCTTATGGACGACCTCGTGTTGGGCCGACCCCTGCCCGAAGGGCTCACGATAGCCCGGGGCGAGTCGCTCTACACCGTGGCGCCCAAGGCCATCCTGCTCGACTACATCCGCGACGACGCCCTGCGTCGGGAGGTGCGGGGGCTGTACGCGCTGGGCCGCGATGCCGACCCGCTGGACTACCCGGCCGAGAAGAGCCTGCGTCGGCGCCTGTATCCGCTCGTTTTCGCGTTCCGCCAATGGAAGACCTGCCGGGCCGCCATGGCAGATAAGCGGGCCCGGGAGAAAGCAGTGGAAGATTTGGAAGGTGCCGAGCCTTTCAGCGGTCGCGGCAAGAAGGGAACCGCCCCCTGCGGGGACAGCGAGCGCGTCGCCTCCGCCTCCTCCGAGCCTTCGCTGTCAGACGGCTTGACGGCTTGCGCGAAAGCAGCATCATGAGCGGGCGCTTGGTAGGCGTGCTCGGAGGCACCGGACCTGCGGCCACGGCCTACTTCCTGCAGCGGCTCGTCGAGCGCACCGAGGCCCGCTGCGACCAGGACCACGTGCGCACCCTTGCCTTCAACGACACAGCCATCCCCGATCGCACGGCATTCCTGCTGGGGCGAAGCGACCGCTCTCCCCTCGCGGCGCTCATCGAGGACGGTCAGCTTCTGGAAGCCTGCGGCTGCGATCTTCTGGCGCTGCCCTGCAACACGGCCCACGGCTTCTTCGACGAACTGCAGGGCGCCTTGGGCATCCCCGTCGTCCACATGGTGCGCGAGACTGCCGCCGCCGCATCCGCTGTGGGCTTGGCGCGCATCGGCGTGCTGGCCACAAGCGGCACCGTGGCCGCCGATCTGTACGGGCACGAGGCCGCACGACTCGGCGTGGACTGTCTTTACCCGGATAGCGCCACGCAAGCGCGGGCGAACCGCATCATCTTTGACGAAGTGAAGGCGGGGCGATTCGTAGAGCCAGCGGCTCTCGAGGCGCTGGCGGCCCCGCTGCGCGCAGCGGGCTGCGACGGCGTCGTGCTCGGCTGCACCGAGCTGTCCTTGGCTTTCGGCGGCGTGACGCGGGCGGCAGGACTTCCCGTGGTAGACGCCCTGGACGTACTAGCCGACTGCGTCATCATGCGTGCCGGGCGGCCACCGAAAACCTCGAAAAACTTGTCACTTCGAAACTAGCCTTTTGACCTGAGATTTCCTTCGATATCACCAGATCAGAAGCTTGGCAAGTTTTCCACGTTTTTCGGCACGAGCTTTCAGGAAGGATCCCTTATGTGCGGCTTTGTCGGCTTTATCGACGAGAACGACCAGACTTACGACCACCGCGCCACCATCGTCGCGATGGCCAATGCCATCGCCCATCGCGGGCCCGATTCGGAAGGGTATTTCAGCGACGGACACGCCGCCTTGGGCTTCCGGCGCCTGGCCATCATCGATCTGGCCGGTGCGAACCAGCCCCTCTATAACGAGAATCGCTCGCTCGTGCTCGTCTTCAACGGCGAAATCTACAACTACCAGGAACTACGCCGGCAGCTGATCGCCGCAGGTCACACCTTCTCCACCCAGGGCGATGCGGAAGTGATGCTCCACGGGTTCGAGCAGTGGGGCGAAGGGGTGCTCGACCGTTTGCGCGGCATGTTCGCGTTCGCTCTGTATCGCCCAGCCACAGGAGAGCTTTTCTGCGCGCGCGACGCCTTCGGCATCAAGCCCCTCTACTACGCCGCGGAAGGCGAGCGCATCCTGTTCGGCTCCGAGATCAAGGGGGTGATCACGCATCCGCGCGCGCACCGGAGCCTGAACGAGCGGCGACTCGCCCATTGGCTGTGCATGGAGTACCTGCCCGACGAGGAGACCCTGTTCGAAGGCGTCCGCAAGTTGCCCGCCGGCCATTGGCTGCGATGGCGCGACGGGCGCGCGGAACGCGGTCGCTGGTTCGTCCCGCGCTTCGCCCCCGACGCGGGGCGCAGTCTGGAGGAGAGCGCCGAGGCCATCGAGGCTACCTTGCGGGAGTCGGTGGCGGCCCATGCCATCGCCGACGTAGATGTGGGCTGCTTCCTCTCGGCCGGGGTGGATTCCAGCCTCGTCGCCCGGGAGGCCGCACGCATCATGGAGGCGCGCACGTTCACCATCGGCTGGGGCGAGGGGCGCTTTTCGGAATTGGAGGCCGCTGCAACCTTCGCCCGGGCCACCGGGTTGCCGAACGAGGGGTGCATTCTCGGCGCCGAGCAGTTCTTCGCCTCGGTGCCCGCCGTGCAGTACGCCATCGAGCCACTACCAAACCCCTCGGCCGTGCCGCTGTACCACCTGTGCGCGATGGCGGCCGAGTCGGTGAAGGTGGTGCTGTCGGGCGAGGGGGCCGACGAGCTGTTCGGCGGCTATCCCTACTACCAGGAGTGCCTCGCCTTTGCGCCTTACATGGCCGTGCCCGTACCCGTGCGCCGGGCCGCGAGCGCCGCCGCGCGGCACCTGCCCGAGGGCACCCACGGGCGGCGCTTCCTTTTGCGCGGGGCCCATGGGCTACCCGAGCGCTATATCCGATTGGAGTACAATTTCGCCTGGGCCGAAGCGCTGGGGCTCTTGGCGCCGGAGGTGGGCGCCCGATGCGCGGCGGCCCCGGCACCCTGGGAGCTCACAGCGCCCCTGTTCGCGGAAATCGTAGGCAGCGGGAAAGCGTGTGGGGATGCGCCCGACGAGGTCACGGCCATGCAGACCGCCGACATTCTCACCTGGCTTCAGCAGGACATCCTCCTGAAGGCGGACAAGATGTCCATGGCGTCGTCGCTGGAGCTGCGCGTTCCCTTCCTCGACCGCGAGGTGTTCGCCCTGGCGAGCACGCTTCCCGCCGCCCAGCGCGTCGGCCGCCACGAGACGAAGATCGCCCTGCGCGCCGCCGCGGCCCGCATGCTGCCGCAAGCCACGGCCGCCATGCCCAAGCAGGGCTTCATCACCCCGCTCGCCCAGTGGCTGAGGGAAGAGCCGTGGAACGCCCAGGTCCGCGAGGTGCTGAACAGCGAGCGCGCCCGTCGCTTCTTCCACACCGAACGTTTGAATGCCCTGCTCGACGAGCACCAGTGCAGCGCTTGCTCCCACATGAAGAAGATCTGGTCAGCCTACTGCTTCCTCATCTGGCACGAGCAGTACTTCGGCTGAATGCCTCCCACGCTTCAAGGGCGGACCAAGGTCCGCCCCTACGGATAGAAGGCTCGCGCAACGCAGAACAACCTATCGCAACACCCCGTAGGGGCAGACCTTGGTCTGCCCTCCCGACCGCGGGAGACAGCCGGTTTCGAACGTTCTATTTTCCGCTCTTCAGACTGTCCGGAGCGCGGTCGAGGCCGGCGTCGGCGAAGCCCTCGGAATAGGCGCTCGGAATGACCACCGTGCCGCCGGAGTTCTTCACCGACTCGTACAGCAGGTGCATGGTACGCAGCCGCACCGCCAACTCGTTCTCGTCGTACACATTGGCGGCGTCCACCAGCATCGAGGAGATGTCCTTCTCAACCTCGGCCAACACCATGCGGGCGTTCTTCTCGCGCTCGGCCTGGGCCTCGGCGGACATGGCCTCCTGCAGCTCCTGCGGGATAACGATGTCGCGAATCTCCACGGACATGACGGTGATGCCCCACACGCTCGTGCGCTCTTCGATGACCTCCTGCAGCTCCTGGTCGAGCTGGTTGCGGCGGATAGCCACCTCCGACACGCTCGCTCGTCCGATGGCATCGCGCAGGGCCGTCTGGGCCGCCAGCGACACGGAGTTGTAGTAGTTCTCCACCTCCAGGCACGCCTTCTTCGCGTCCCACACCATCCAGAACAGCACGGCGTCCACATTGATGGGCACAAGATCGCTCGTCAAGGTCTCCTCGGCGCCAAAGCCGGTGACCATGATGCGCTGATCGGCCTTGAGCGCCGTCTGTTCAATGAAGGGAATGGTGAAATACAACCCAGGCCCCGCCATGCGGTCGAACTTGCCGAAGCGGAAGATGACCACCTTCTCCCACTGCATGGCGATGTGCACGCACATGGTGGCAGCCCAGGCCACTACCAGCGCGCCCAAAAGCCACCAGACGTTGAATTCCCCCATCAGCGCGAACCCGCCCACGAACACGCAGGAGAACACCACCACAGCGATGAAGGCCGAGAAAATAAGCGGCCCGTTTTGGGAGGTGCGACGGTCGACGTTAGAATTGTATTTCTCGATGCCGGCGGCGCGACGGGTGCGGCCCTCGCGCTCGGTCTTCGCAGTGCGGTTTAGCATGGAACTCTCCCCTCTTCGAGGATCAGGACTTTTCGTCCTTCAAACGGTGGGCCACGTCCATCATGCGCAGGGTGACCTCGTCTATGGTCATTCCCAGGGCCAGACAGCGCCGGATGCAGCCCTCGATCTCGGTGTCGGCGATGGAACGCACGTCATCGGCCTTCCCGCCGATGTCGCGCACGAACACGCCCCGGCCGCGCACGGACTCGACGTAGCCGTCGCTTTCCAAATTGACGTACACCTTGCTCACGGTGTTGTAGTTGATGGCGGCCTCGGCGGCCAGGGTGCGCACGCTGGGCAGCTGGTCGCCCGGCTGGTAGTGGCCCGTCTTGATGAGATACACGAACCGGTTGCGCAGCTGCACCCAAACGGGTAGTCCGCTTGATTCGTCTATCTCGAACAGGGCCATGGGCTCTCCTGTGCCTTCCTGCTTGCGCGCCCATCGGGCGCGTCGGTTTCACATCGGCTCGCATTGTATCACCCGAGCCAGTGACTTCCGGCCAGCACCAGGCAGAACCGTAGAATCAGTCCTCCGAAGAGGCAGAGCACCTCGGATGCGGCCACGGGCGCGACACGGCCCGTGAAGGGGCGCAGCGTTTCAGCGGCGAAGGGAACGATGATGCCGCCCAGCACGAACCCCGCGAAGAACCAGGGGGCTTGGCCATCGGGCGAAACAAGCTGCGCGAGGCCCGGACCGGCGAATGGGTTTATCGCGGCCAGGGCGAGAAAGACGACAAGCGCTAGAAACTCGAGTCCCAGGACCACCAGATGCGCCCGGTGCAAGCCGCCTATCCAGCCGGACAAAAGTGCCCAATCGCGCACAAAAGGCGCCGCGAGAAGCACTGCAGCCATTCCCGAAGAGAGCGACGAGAGCGCGAACAAAGCCGGGAGCGCCCCATTGCTCCAAAGGGGCACGGCTTCCATCCACGCCAGGTACAGGCCGGTATATACCATCAGCACCGTCGCCAGCACCGCACAAAGCGCTTCCACCCCCTTGCGCGCCCATGGGGGCGCAGGCCAGCCGAGAGCATGAACCGCTGCCAAGCAGCCTGAGGCGAGCAGTGCCGCCAACAGCACGAACGAGCCCACCGACAGCAGCGATGCCGTCGGGCGCAGGAACAACAGGAAGAAGCGGTGGGGGCTACCAAGATCAAGAAGCAGGCAGAATGCCGAAAGAGCCAGAAGCCCGAAACTAGCGAGGTAAAGCTTCCCCGCCAGATCCCAGAAGGCGCGGCTCTGCTGGAAGGTGCGCGTTTCCGTGCGATGGAACAGCAGCGACCATACAGCCGTCACGAACAGCGCGGCAGCCCCGCATCCGCCTAGAAACAGGTACAGCACCACGAACGTCCCCAACATACGCGCCTCCCCTCAAAGGCACCGACGCTACTTCCTCCGCTTGAACGCGCTGGCCTTTCCGTCGAAGCGAATGCCGAAACGCTCGGCATAACAGGCAATCAGGCCGAAAACGAACGCTCCGACACCACGGTAGTAATCGGTGCGCGCGTATTTCTCGACAGCATAGCGCCACGGAGCCAGCCAGGGAAGGACATGCTCGGTCAGGAACGCGTCCTGCTCGTCAGCGAGTGCAGCGCCCTGCTGCATATCGCCGGCCTCGACGGCCTCGCGCTCCTCGGCCATCAGGCGCGAGAGAAAGCCCAGCATGAGGCCTAGATGGTCATCAGGCTCGCGGTGCAGTCGCTCAATCTCAAGGCCATGGCGGCGATAGGCCTCGCGCACGGCGATGACGTTCTTACCGAACATATGGCTGTTGGGCTCCACGTAGAACGACTCTAAGCACGACGCCTCGGGCGTGCCCAGGCCGACAAACAGGCGCAGCCATTCGCGGCGCAATTCAGCCACGGCTTCGGCGAATGCGGGGCTTTCCACGAGACGCGCGGCCGCTTCGTCGGCGCTTGCCTCCTCGGGCACCTCGGATGCGTTCAGGGCGACTGCACACCACCCGTCAAGAAGATGCAGGCCCTGCCGCTCATCGTCGTTACCTTCGCCAAAGGGAGCGCTCGCGAACTGACGGCTTGCGACCTGCTCGGCCACCGGCGCGATCTCCGGCTCAAGGTACAGCAACTGCGAGGCGACAGCAAAGCAGACCTCGGCCGCAGCCAGCGTATCGGAATCAAAAGGAGTGTTCATGGGGCACCTCGGAAAAAAGAAAGGGCGGGGCACCGGGCAAATCGGGAGGGAGGGGGGTGAATCTGTCCGGTGCCCGCCTTAACGTGGGATTATACAGGGTTGGAAAGCATTCTTCTCGGTATTGGAAAGGTTCATGAAAGGGGCACAGATCCTGCCGCAACGGTTACTGCTTCGCGCAGCGATCTGCGCCCCTCGCAGTCCTCTCGCACCGAGCGAGTATCTTCCCGGAAACCGCTACAGCTCTTCCTCGAGATTGACCACTGAGCCAGTGCCCGATCCCGACTTCTGAGCGTCGCGATGAGGCGTCAGGATCAGGTTGGGGCCCGTGGTGTCGGCAGGCAGCGGCTCCACCTCAACATCTCCCTCGCCGTACTTCTCGATCATCTCCTCGCGAGTGCCGAAGTCCAGCGCGCGCATGGGACAGCCGGTTACGCAGATAGGCTTGCCGCCCGCGGCCACTTCGCCGCGGCACATGTCGCATTTCAACATGTAGCCCTCTTCCTCGCCGTAGGTCGGCGCGCCATAGGGGCAAGCGGTCTCGCAGGTCTTGCAGCCGATGCACACGTCGTGATCGGTCCAAACGATGCCGGTGTCGGCATCCTTCTGCATAGCACCCGTCGGGCAGTTTTCCACGCACGCCGGGTCGGTGCAGTGATTGCACGCCAGCGAGATGAAGTACCCGAACACCCCGTTAGGAACGTAAGCCTGAATGGCATTATCGAAATCCCACGTGCCTCCTTGGTATTCGTACACGCGACGATACAGATTGTTGACGGGCAGCTTATAGGTTTCCTTGCAGGCCACCTGGCACGTCTTGCATCCGGTGCAAACACCGGAATCATAATGAAAGGCATACTGAGTCATCATGCACCCCTTATTCCTCGACGCCTACGGGAAGAACCAGCGGCCGGTTCTTATCGGGAAGAAGCTCGATATCGCCCGTGTACTTCTCGACACGCACGAGTGTTCCAGTGTAGGACTGAGACCCCTGCCCAGAGGCAGCCGGCGCCTGCAAGATATTAGGACAACCTCCGAGATCGATGCCAGTGTCGGGATCGATGTTCATCCAAGCGCCGTCTTGCAGCGCGACCGCGCCGGGTACCACAGTTGGCATAACCTTAGCGGGTCGAAGCACCTGACCGTAAGGACTAGTCATCAGCACCAAATCGCCCGTCTTAATGCCAAGCTCCTCAGCATCCACCGTGCTCATAAAGCACTCTTGGGGAAATGCCTCGCGCAATGAGACCACGCTATCATTCACAGTGTGGGCGCGGCGCAAAGAGTGGGGCGTCCAAAGAAGCAGCGGGTACTCCTCGGTCTGCGTGCCCTGACCTTGATTCGGATCGCCGATCTGCCACTTGGCAATAGGATAGATCGTCGAGAATCCGAATGCATTCACCTTACGCTCCAGCGTTCTACAGTAGATCTCGAACTTGCCGCTCTCGGTTGCGAGCGGATTGGCTTCCGGATCCTCCACAAAGGCAGACCACGGACACGTGGTAAAGGCATCGCCGTCTTTACGCTGAACCTTGTAGAGGCCCTTCTCCTTAAACTCAGAGAACGAGATCAGCCCGTCTTGTGGCTTGCCATCGGCATAGCCGATGCTGGAAATGTCCTCATCCGTGAGAGAAATCAGTGGCTTCGGCTCCATGGTCTGAGCATCCACGAAGAAGGCGCCTGCCACCGACTGATAGGTTCTTTGTTGTTCGGACGCCGTATCGACCGAATCAGGGTCGATACCCATACGGTCGGCAAACATACGCGCAACCTCGAACTCCGTCTTCGCCTCATACAAAGGTTCGATCACAATGTCAGACCAGTAGAGCGTCTCGCCATTGCCCGACCACGCCTTTGGGCTTTTCTCCCACATCGATGCATAGGGCAGCACCAAGTCGGCATACTGGGCCGTGGCGCAAAACCACGGGTTGCCCGCCACAACGAAGTCCATTTTCCGGAACACTTCAATTCCCTTGTTGGCATTCGGATTGGAGTTCAGCCCATTTTCACCGCCAAAGCAGGCAATCATATGGAAATCAACTTTCCGCTTACCGCCAGGCCAGACATCACGACCATATTCCCCTGCGAGAATCGATTCCCATACCTCGGAGTACTCCATCCAATCCCATGTGTCCCAGTTTTCGGTCGCATCGAAATCAGGGGTATTGCCCGTGATCTTTGCGGGATAGATGGGGTTCTCGGGATTGGCGGCAGCATTGATCCAGTCACCAGGCGCTACGTAACCACTCGACAAACCCGACCACGAGGCGTAATTGCCAGGAGTGCCCATTCCGTGCATAAAGGCAAGCGTATAGAATGCCTGCGCGAACATCTCGCCTGCGGGAATCTTAGTAGAAGACTGCGCAGCAAACAGCGCAACACGCTCGGTATTCGCAATTTCCTCCGCCAAGGCCCTTATCGTGGCCACCGGCACACCGCAAATGGCGGCCGCCCACTCGGGAGTTTTGGGCTCATTGTCGTAGGTCCCCAGCACATAGTCCCTAAAGTTGTCCTCGCTTGGCGCCCCCTCGGGCATATGCGCAGCATCAAAACCCACGCAATACTTGTCGAGGAAGTCCTGATTCTGCAAGTTGTTCTCGATCATGTGATACATCATGCCCAAGACCAATGCGGTGTCGGTGCCGGGTCGCACGGGAATCCACTCGTCAGCGATGCCCTCTGCTGTCTGGTTGAGCCACGGATCGACAATGATAATCCGGCTTCCCTTATCGCGCGCAAGCTGCATATAGTAAGCCCAGTTACCGCCCTTGTTCGCCATCCAGTTGCACCCAAAGTGAACCTGCAGTTGGCTATCACGCAAACCGTTAGCATCGGGGGCATTGTACGTACTGCCAGTCATGTACATTTCCGGAAGCGGCCAGCTGCCCAATGACACCGTTCCCCATTTGTTGTTGATAAATCCGCCAAGAGAATTAAGCACATACAAATTCGCATCGGTATAGTGGCAAATGCCCTGCAGGTCATAACACACCGTGAAAATACCCTTGATGCCATACTTGTCGATGATCTTCTTGGTCTCGGAGGCCAGGATATCCATCGCTTCATCCCAGCTGATACGCTCCCATTCATCCTTGCCGCGCATCTGGCCGTTGGGATTATCGGGACTCCAGCCTTTGCGTTTCATCGGGTACTTCACGCGATCTGCCGACATAATATTGCTGATCTGCGCGCGGCCGCGAGGGCATGCACGGCGCTGAGGAACGTCGACGGAATCCTCGTCTTCCTCGTCAGTACGCAAAAACTGGGGCACGCCATCCACAACATACGCCCTCAACAGGCAGCGGCCCGCACCGCAAGAGCAGTTATACGGGCAAGGCGCGATCCTCCACTCGCCATCCCCCGTTTCCAGGCTGACCGCGGTGTTCTCATCGCCCGTCTCGGATAGTTGGGCTTCGCCGCTCGGAGTGCAGGCGGTCAGGCCCGCGAGGGTGGCGGCACCGGCGGTGACCGTGCCCCACTTGACGAAGTTGCGTCGAGTCAATTCATTGCTCATGTTGACCCTCCCTCTTCTGATCGTACGGGAAGCTCCCTGCCAAGGTCGCTTCCTCTTCTCTCCGTATACGACCCATGCATAGGTTACAACCGTCCTATGAATATATGACGGCTATGACGCCCATACTATCATGCGCAAATAGGACAGTCAATGGAATCGGCGGCTTTGACCTATCTATTTTGAGGATAATATCACTCATCATTTGTGTTTAGTAAAGCTAACTTAGCTGCTGCAACTCTGGAATCTTGGCACTATTTTCTGGGATAAGTCCCTGCATACAGCCGATCTTTTTCCTTTTTGAACCCAGCAGAGAGCGGAGCAATTTCCCTTCTCTGCCCAATGTTGTGTTGAGAAACTAGCTGTCCTATGCTATTGTGATAAAAGAGAAAGAGGAGATCCTGGGTTCCAGGCTGTTGGAGGAGGCGTCATGAGGTTCGTCGTTGCCCTTGCCCTGTCATTTGCGCTCGTATGGCTGTGCGCCAAGCCCCTGAAGAGATACCCCGTGCCGTTCTACCTCGGTGCCGTCGCCTTGGTGGGGCTGTATCTGTGGGGCACCGGCGCGAACGTGCGCGGCGAAGCATGGTCGTATTTTCAGCCGCTCATGCAGCGCTGCGCCCTGGCGTTTCTGCTGTTCTCCATCGTGATGTTCGTGGGCGTGCTCGGCGAGAGGAGCCCCCTGCGCGTGCACCTCATGCCCATTCGCCGGCAGCTGTCCATCCTAGCGTGCATCTTCGCCTGCGGGCACATCGCCTTCTACGCCGCCTCCTACGTGCCGCGCCTGACGAGCGCGTTTACGGGAAACCTCGCGTTCTCCTTGGGACTAGCCGCGCTCATCACCGCGCTCATGGCAGTGCTGTGGGTCACCTCGGCGCAGCGCGTGAAGCACGCCATGAAAGCCGCCAACTGGAAGCGCGTGCAGCGGCTCGCCTACCCCTTCTACCTGCTTACCTACGTGCACTTGGCCCTGCTGCTCATGCCGAGCGCGATGGCCGGCAACAATGTGGCCGTGCTCTCCATCGCCGTGTACTCCATCGTCATGGGCGCCTATGTGGTGCTGCGCCTGCGCAAGGCCGCTGCCGACCGCCTGGCCGAACCAGCCGCCGCAGCCTCCGACCTCGACCTGGAAGCCGCCCCGGCGTAAACGCTTCAGAACGTCGTGGGCCTTCTAAAACGTCGGAGGAGCCAGATGCATGGAGCCGAAGGTGCCACTTGTTTGCTCGGCAATGCAGAACGCCATGTAAAGAGGCAGATACCATATGGGCTTACCCTCGCGCTCACGCCGCTCCACATTCGCCGAGGAGAGCACGCAGGCCTCCCCTATCTCGAAGTCGTGCGTGCCCAACAAATTGTTGAGAGCCGTATGCAGCTTGTAGTCCTTCCCCGACTTGACCTCAATGGGCACAAGAGCGCCGTCGTTGCGCTGCGCGATGAAATCCACCTCGCCCTTTCGGCTGCTGCAGAAATAGAACAGATCGGGGTTCTCGTTACTGAGCGCCTGGGCGACGGCATTTTCGTAGACCGAGCCGAAGTTCACCGAGGGTGCGTCGGCGATGACATCCAGCATTGTCTGGGGCGCGTACTGCGATAGCAAGAGCCCCGTGTCGGCCTCGTAAAGCTTGAACTTGTTCTCTTGGGCCGTTCGCCTAAGCGGGCGCTTCGGTTCGCTCACTTGATAAGTCGGCAGCACAACCGCCGCATCGATGAGCCACGCGAAATCGTTGGCGTAGCGATCGTACACGGCCCCGCTTTTCAAAGCGTCCATGCGAAAGCGCTTGTTCACCTTATCGAGTTGCGAGGGGACGGCATCGAATACCCGCCGAATCTGCGGTGCGCGACCTTGGGCATATTTCGCGATATCGAACCGATACTGCTCCACGATCTGCGAAACAACAGCGCGCACCGCCATCATGTCGTAGGAGGAGTCGAGATACGCACTCACCGCCTCAGGCATTCCACCAATAGTTACAAAGTACCTGAACAAGCCGGAAAGCCTCTCGTGAAGTCCTGCATCCAGCCCCTTTCGAGCATCAAACGCCTCTCTGATGTCGTCGATGATCGCCTGTGGCACGTTTTGCGACCAGCAGAACTCCTCGAAATCGAGAGGGAACATGCGCTCGATCTGCACATAGCCTACCGGGAAAGAGCGAAAGCCCTTCATTTCGGTACCCAGCATCGATCCGGAGATCACCACCCGATGACGGCCATCCTCGACGAGGAACTTCACAGCGGTAATAAGATCGGGTGCCTCCTGTATCTCATCGAGAAAGACAAGCGTCTCTCCAGGAATTACAGGCATGCCGCAAATCAGAGAGAGACGCGAGACGAAGTCTTCCGCATCCTGTGCTTCCGAAAGAACCCGAATGGCCTTCTCGTCCTCCAGAAAGTTCACTTCGGCAAGATGAGCGAAGTGTTCGCGAGCAAATTCTCTCACGATATAAGTTTTTCCCGTCTGTCGCGCTCCCACGAGCAGAAAGGCCTTCTTTGCCTTGCTTTCGTTCCAGCGTTCAAGTACCTGAAGCATTTTACGTCGAATTGCAGCCATGGAAAACACCGCTTTCATCAGGTAGTTGTTTCTAATACGGAAAGAATATCACTATATCTGTGTCTAGAACGGAAAGACATTCTCCCAAAATGTGTCTAACGCAGAAAAATCGCGATTCTAATACGGAAAAGAGCCTCTCACTCCGAGGCGGCTTTGGCGATGGCCTCCCTAAGAGCAGCGACGAGGGGCTTTTCAGGGGCGCCGAGCTTCGTGGCCAGCCCAAGGGTGAGCGTGAAATCGTCTTCATCCACAAGGGGCCGGTAGACAATTCCCTCGTGGAGTCTTTCGGCATTGTGCGCTGGCGAGAAATCGACACCCTGCCCCGATCGCACGAATTCCTGAGCTGCCTCCAAACTAAAGGAGACGGGCGTGTAACGGGGCGTGAGGCCATAACGGGCAAACCCGTCGACAACATGTCGGTAGGTCACATCCAGATCAGGCGTGGGAAATAGGTCAATCTCAGCCAAATCGGAGAAACTGATCGCCTCCTGCGTTGCAAGCTTGTGCCCTTTGGGCACAGCGACGAGGAGGCGTCCCTCCGCTAGGGGCGTGAACTCGAACACTGCGGAATCGGGACGACCCGCAACCAACGCCATATCCACCGTCCCGCGCTCCAACGTCTTCAAACAAGCATCACTCGTCAGCTCGAATAGCCGCAGATCCGCATCGCCGTAGGAGGCGCGGAACCCTCGCAGAGTCGCCAAGGTGAAGCCGGGACCGCTTTCCGGCAAGCTTGCGGTGGCGTAAGCGAAAGTGGCCGTATGGCGCGTGTTCTCATGCCACTGGCGGGCAAACCCCTCAGCTTCCCGCACGGCCTCCAAAACCCGCTCGCACTTCGGCAGAAAGCGGGCGCCGAAGTCCGTCAACTCGATGCCCTGACGCCGACGATGGAATAACGGCGCCTTCACCTCTCCCTCAAGGGACGCCACTGAAGCCGACAATGTTTGTTGAGTGACGAAGGCGCTCTTCGCCGCTGCCGAGAACGAGCCGGCCTTTGCCGCTAGAACGAAATACTCAATTTGCCGAACATCCATCACTGCTCCCCTTTCCCTTGTCTCCCATCATACCCCAAGGCGGCTAGTAAACCAGTTTCCAGCATGCAAAAGAGCGGACGCCGCGCAAACGGCGCCCGCCCGCGGGGAGGCGATAGCAATCGGCGCTGGTTCGCAGATCGCGCCCTCGGGAAGAGCGCAAACCAACTGCCGCCAAGACAACCCCGATTCTTAGCCCTGGGCGGCCGTCACCCCGGCAAGATACCCGGAGCCCACGCAGAAGCCCTGGGCCGAGCCGCCCTCGAAGTAGGGAACGGCCCAAAAATCGCCGTCGACGCCGGCCACGAACAGACCAGGGATGGGATTGGCATCGGCATCCACGGCGCGGCAGTATCCGTCAGTCTTGATGCCGCCCAAGGTCACCCAAGCCGCGATGTCGAGCTCTACTACATACAGCGAGCCGGTGTCCACGGCGCGCAGGAATTGGGCCTCCTTGAACATTTCCTCGTCCACGCCAGTGGCGCAATAGCCGTTGTAGGCCTCCAGGGTGTCGGCAAGGTTCTCCATCCCGCAGGCCTCAGCCAGCGCCTCGGCCGAATCCGCCTTCCAAATCCAGCCCTCGTCGATGCCCTGCTGAACCTTTTCGGGAAGCGCGGTCAGCGTCTTGCCCATGAAGCCCATCTGAACGCCCGGCGCCATGTTGCCGAAAGCGTCCTCGGAAATGAAGTCCATAATAGGCGTGGTGGCCAGCTCGTCGATGAGCCCGTCGTCGATCACCATGTAGTATACGCCCTCGCGCAGAAGCGGCTCGCCGCAGTACATGGTGTGCTTGGCCATGGTGCCCTCGTCCATGAAGCGCGACCCGTGCTTATTCACCATGAGGCCGCCGAACAAAGGCAGGCTGAACACCGGCGTGTCGTTGCAATCCGACAGGCTCACGAAGCGGTCGGCGGACTTCATGTTGCAGGCGCCGGACTCATTGATAGAGGTGCTGAAGTTCTTGCCCATCTGGGCACCGGCCGACTGGGCCAGCCTGATGCCCGCGCCGTCGTTGTACTGGTTGCCCGTGCCGTACATGACCGAGCCGGAGTAGTAGTCGCGCAGCATGCCCTCGTTCTGAATAAAGCCGCCGGTGGCGATGATGACGTTGCTCGCGCGCACGTCGGTCACGATAGATCCGCTTTCATAGCGCACGCCCACCACAGCGCCGTCCTCGATGAGCAGGTTGGTGACCTCGGCATCCCAACGGGAATCGACGCCGAACTTGTCGAGCATGCCCTGCAGCGCCTCGGCGCGCTCCGCCCCACTGGTGGCATAAATGTGACCGCCGCGGTTCAGCATAAGCGTGTTCTCGTCAGCGCCCTCGAAAGCGAACATGAAGGGCACGCCGCCCTCGATCATAAGATCGATGCCCTTGCCTGAGGCCGGCAGCACATTGCGCAGAAGCGGGGCGTTGGTCTGGTAGTGAGTCGACGTCCAGATGAAGTCGAACATATCCTTAGTGGTCAGGTGGTTGTTGTACTGAAGCTCGGGGCTGGATTCCACGGCCCACACGCCAGACACCATCGCGGCATTCGTGGCGCCCATGGAGGCCGAGCGATCGAGGCCGATGACCTTCGCGCCCTCCTTAGCCGCGGCAGAGGCCGCCACCAGCCCGCTCGTTCCCAGGCCCACCACGACCACGTCACAGCTCTCCTCGGTATCGGCGGCGGGAAGCTCCTCCGCTGTCGGCGCCTCGGCCGCCACATCGGCCGAACCGGCCTGCGCGGCATTGTTCGCTTGAGGGGCGCAGCCGGCAAGCCCTAAGGCCGCCAGCCCCGCCGCGCCTAAGGCGCCAAGGCCGAGGAACGAGCGCCGGGAGATGCCCTCGCCCATCGGCGCGGCATCTTCCATCGCGCAGCTGGCCTTTTCCATCGCGTTCGTGCTCTTTTCCACGGGAACCCTCCTTTGTCGTTGCCTGTTTCCCTGAGTAAAGCATACGCGCCGCCCGGCTCCTTGCATAACAAACGCTGCCGAGGGTTCTTCAGGAAGATTTTGTAGCTGCGTTCGTCAGCGAAACCCCTCCTTTTTGCACGAGATCGCCGCTTATGAGCGTCTCGAGTGGAGGGAATCTTGCATAACGCGGCTAACCAATACTAACGACCTGGGGTTTTGCGAAAAGCAACGGGCATTCAATCTAAAGCCCACATTCCCTGGACGCTTACAACTCGCAATCTCATGCAAAAACCAAGGGTTGAGTTGACTGGCAGATCTTATGCGGGCCGAAACGCCCCAAACTACGAGAAGAGTGCTGGGGAAGCTGGCTCCTGCTGTCATAGAGGCGCCGTAACTGCGATCTTGCTGCCGCAGAGGCAACGCAGCAGCGCCCCTATTACCGTAAATGCGACGACGGCCAAAGAAAAGGGAGCCCGAAGGCTCCCTTTTCGGTTGCGGCCTAAAGCGGGCCGACAAGCTCTGGCGTACGCTCGCGCTACTCGGCGGCGTAGAGGTCCTTGAGCTTCTGCAGATGCGACCAGCGGGCCATGGCGGCCTGTTCGTTCTCGGCGAACAGCTCCTCGGCGCGCTCGGGGAACTCGCGGGTCAGGCGGCTGTAGCGGGCCTCGTTCATGAGGAAGTCCTGGTAGCCGCCCGCCGGCTCCTTGGAGTCGAGCGTGAACTTCTTGCCCTCGGGCGCGGCCGGGTTGAAGCGGAACAGGTTCCAGTAGCCGCAGTCCACGGCCTTCTTCATCTCGTCCTGGCAGTTCGCCATGCCGCCCTTGATGGAGTGCATCTCGCACGGCGAGTAGCCGATGATCAGCGACGGTCCGGGATAGGCCTCGGCCTCGGCGATGGCCTTGATGGTCTGGGCCGGCTTGGCGCCCATGGCAACCTGCGCCACGTACACGTAGCCGTAGGTCATGGCGATCTCGGCCAGCGACTTCTTCTTCACGTCCTTGCCGGCGGCGGCGAACTGCGCCACCTGGCCGAGATTGGAGGCCTTGGAGGCCTGGCCGCCGGTGTTGGAGTACACCTCGGTGTCGAACACGAACACGTTCACGTCCTCGCCGGATGCCAGCACGTGGTCGAGGCCGCCGTAACCGATGTCGTAGGCCCAGCCGTCGCCGCCGAAGATCCAGACGGACTTCTTGTTCAGGTACTCTTTGTTCTGCAGGATCTCGGGCGCCTCCGGGCAACCGTTCTCGGCAGCAGCCTCGAGCGCGGGAACGAGCGCCTCGACGGCCTTGGCGTTCGCCTCGCCATCGGCCATGGTGTCGAGGTACGCCGCGATAAGATCCTTGGTCTCAGCCGGCGTCTTGTCGTTAGCTGCCATGGCTTCCAACTTGCCGACCAGGCGGTCACGCACCGCCTCGTGACCCAGCAACATGCCCAGGCCGTGCTCGGCGTTGTCCTCGAACAGCGAGTTCGACCAAGCCGGGCCGCGCCCATCCTTGTTCACCGCGTAAGGAGACGTGGCAGCCGGGCCGCCCCAGATGGACGAGCAGCCGGTCGCGTTGGAGATCATCATGTGATCGCCGAACAGCTGCGTGATCAGGCGGGCATAGCTCGTCTCGGCGCAGCCGGCGCAGGAGCCGGAGAACTCGAGCATGGGCTGCCGGAACTGGCTGCCCTTGACGGTGAAGTCCTGAAGTTCCTTCTTCTCGGCGACCTTGGCGACCATGTAGTCGAACACGGGCTGCTGATCTTCCTGGCTCTCGAGCGGCTGCATCGTCAGCGCGCCGACCGGGCAGACGTGCGTGCAGACGCCGCAGCCCATGCAGTCAAGCGGAGAGATGGCCATGGAGAACTTGTAAACGCCCTTGCCGGCGCCGACCTTGAAGTCGACAGCCTTGGTCTGTGCGGGCGCGGCGGCCAGCTCGTCGGCAGTGAGCGCGAACGGGCGGATGGTCGCGTGCGGGCAGACATAGGCGCACTGGTTGCACTGGATGCACTTGGCGCTGTCCCACTCGGGCACGGAGACGGCCACACCGCGCTTCTCATACGCGGAGGCGCCGAGCTCGAACGTGCCGTCGGCGTGATCGACGAACGCGGAGA
>OLQE01000869.1_pt1 | contig 19966 bp, 16 predicted proteins | sample 1643161 | NCBI WGS metagenome assembly OLQE01 (sample SAMEA3136650, study PRJEB25190) | human gut metagenome | reverse complement strand
CGCGGATATTGCACGCCGGAAAAGCTCTCACCGAGGGCTACGACCTTGCGCTCCATGAACTCGACTGCGGTCGGGTTGGCATTTGCCTGCAAAATCGTCAGCACACTGCGGATACCCGTGCCGAGGTCAGCAAACGGCACGAGCACGCTCACCGTGGTCTCCGGCTTGGGAAGAAGGCGCAGCAGGCACTTGGTGATAACCGCCAGCGTGCCCTCCGAGCCGATGAGCAGGTGCTTGAGCGACAGTCCGCTCGCGTCCTTCACCTGCTTGCCGCCGACTTTCAGCACCGTGCCGTCCGCAAGGACGACCTCCAGCCCGCGCACATAATCGCGTGTTACGCCGTACTTGACCGCACGCATGCCGCCCGCATTGGTGCTGATGTTGCCGCCGATGCTCGAGGCCTTTTCGCCCGGGTCGGGCGGGTAAAACAGACCGTGCTCCTCGACATACGCCTGCAGATCTTTGAGCAGCATGCCCGGCTCGACGGTGACCGTCATCGTGTCGCGGTCCAGCTCGAGCACGCGGTTCATGCGGGATACATCCAGAATGATACCACCGAACAGCGGAATTGTCGAGCCCACCAGATTGGTGCCCGCGCCGCGCGGCGTGACCGGGATGGCGTTTTCGTTGGCGTACCGGAGCACGCCGCTGACCTCCTCGGTCGAGAGCGCGAACACGAGCGCATCCGCCGTGCCGGTGCGGCGGCCGAGCGCATCGCTCAGGTATTCCGCCGGAATATTTTCTGCGAAAAGCAGACGGTCTTCATCTGAAATGATATTCTGTAAAGCCTTTTTATCTATCTGCATTGCTGTTTCCTCCTGCCGAAAATGCCGCCGGTTGTTTCCGGCGGCATTGGAAACGATTATGCATTACTTGTCTGCCAGCAGATCCTGATCCCAGCCTGCCTTGATGAAGTAGCCGCCGAACTGGTCGTTGAATACCTTCTCGGTCTCATCGGACTGGAACGCTGCTACGACCTTCTTGTAGGTCTCCAGCTTGTCCGCATCCTCGAGGTCAGCGGAACGCGCTGCGATCAGGTTCCAGTACTCCTCGATGTCCAGCTGGTCATCCTTGTAGATGGCGTCCTCGGTCTTAAGGCCGAAATCCAGTGCGTAGTTGCCGTTTACGACAGCTGCGGTAACGTCAGCCAACGTGGACGGAATTACGTTTGCCTTGAGCTCCTCGATGGTGATCTTAGTGTTGTAGGTCTCGATGTCGTCGATGGTCGGGTTGAACTCTGCGCTGTCCTTGATCTTGATAAGACCCGCAGCTTCCAGAACCTTGAGGGCACGGCCGCCGTTGGTTACATCGTCCGGAATGGCTACGGTGTCGCCGTCCTTAAGCTCATCAACCGACTTAACCTTGTCGGAGTACAGGTTCAGCGGGATGATAAAGGTGTTGCCAATATTCTCGATCTCGTAGCCGTAGTTGTCGATCTCGCTCTGCAGGTAAATACGGTGCTGGAAAGCGTTCAGATCGATCTCGCCGTTAGCGAGTGCGTTGTTCGGGGTAACGTAGTCCGAGAACTGTACGAACTCAAGGTCGATGCCCTCGTCAGCCAGCTTTTCCTTGGCCGGGGTCCACAGATCCTCGTAGATGCTGCCGACTACGCCGAGCTTTACGGTTACTGCATCGCCGGAATTGCTGTCAGATGCCTGTGCGTTATCGGAAGCTGCACTGCTCGAGCCGCCGCAGGCGGACAGGGACAGGGCGAGGGCCGCTGCGGACAGGGACAGTGCGATGATTCTTTTGAGCTTCATTTTAGGTGCCTCCATTATTGTGAAATAAAATTTTTAATTGACTGCTTTTATAATGTGAGCGACAGCTGATAATTCTCGCTCATGGTCTTGCAGGATGCGTTGAACTTCTCCTGCTCCTCCGGGGTGAGGTGCAGCTCAATGATCTCTGCGATGCCGTCGCGACCCACGATAGCGGGCACGCTGGCGTACACATCGTGCTGACCGTATTTGCCGTCCAACAGAACAGAAACCGAAAGAACGCGGTTCTCGTTGTAGAAGATGGCGCGAACGACCTCTGCGGCAGAAGCGCCGATGCCGAACTCGGTGCACTGCTTGCCGCGCAGGATGGTCCAGCCGCCTTCACGGCCTGCGTCAGCAAGAGCATCCAGGTCGAGTTTGCCGAAGGTGTCCGGATACTCCTCGCGCCACTGGGAAAGCGGCTTGCCCGCAATGGTGACAGCCGACCATGCGACCATCTGGCTCTCGCCGTGCTCACCGAGCGCGTAAGCGGTGATGGATTTCTGGTCAATGCCGATCTCCTGCGCGATCGCGCGGCGCAGTCTTGCGGAGTCCAGCGTAGTGCTGGTGGAGAAGATGCGTTCCGGCGCCCAGTTCAGCGTGTGCTGAATGTAATGCGTGATAACGTCCGCCGGATTGGAGATATTGACGATAATGCCGTCAAAACCGGATTCTTTGATGGATTTTGTTACATCTTTCAGGATGGCGATGGTCTGACCCAGCGTATCCATGCGGGTCTGATTGCCGGTCGGCAGCGGGCCTGCCGAAATGATCATAATCTGCGCGTCCTTTGCATCGCTGTAGTCACCTGCGGTGACCTTGGTGCGAACCGGAAGGTAATTGGTCGCATCGGTCAGGTCGAACGCCTGTGCGACTGCCTTTGCGTGGTCGGAGTCAATGTAGACGATCTCGTCTGCCAAACTCTGCGAAATCAGTGCGTAGCCGACATGGGAGCCGACATGGCCTGCACCGACAATAACAACTTTGCGATTGGAAATACTCATGTCAGACACTCCTTAATGCGTGTTCTTCTTGACGACCTTGCCGCCAACGAACTCCATAATACAAACAATGATGACGAGGACCAGCACAGTGACGTTGGTAACGTCCAGCATATTGCGGTCGTGGCCGTAACGGATAGCGAAGTCGCCCAGACCGCCCGCGCCGACGACACCCGCCATTGCGGTCAGGTTCAGCAGGCTGATAGCCGTGATAGTCGTGCCGCGCGCGATGGCGGCAACGCTTTCCTTCAGGTAAACGCGGAAGATGATCTCCAGCGGCGTGGAGCCCATCGAGAGAGCCGCTTCGACGAGGCCGCCGTCCAGCTCTGCGAGGGCGCTCTCCACCTGACGGGTGAAGAACGGCACCGCACCGAATACCAGCGGAACGATTGCACCCCGAACATAGATTGCCGTACCCATAATCGCACGGGAAACCGGCATTACCCATGTCAGCAGGATGATAAACGGGATGGAACGGAACAGGCTGACCAGCTTGTCCAGAATCTGATAGACGATTTTGTTTTCCAGAATGCCGCCCGGCTTGGTGACCGTGATCAGCACACCCAGTGCCAGACCGAGCACGAACGAGATTGCACCCGACCAGACCACCATGAGCAGCGTGTCATCGATGGCCGCGTAGAAGTCCGGCAGCTTTGCCATTACGTTTGGAATGATGTTATTCAGAAACTCTTGCATCCTTGATGACCTCCACTCCTACGTTTTTCTCACTGAGATAGGCGATTGCCTGTGTGATTTGATCACGGCTGCCGCTGATGATGGCTACCGTGCCGCCGATCGGTGCATCCTGCACGATGGCAATATCCGAAAAGATGATGTTGAGCACAATATCGAATTTGCGCGATACCGTCGAGATGAGCGGCTCGGATACATTGCGCTGAATGTAGCTCAGGCGCACGATAAGCTCGCCCGGATTGAGCTTGACGACCGGCGAATCCTCCGCGATGAGTTCTTCGATCTTGCGGAGATTGGATGTCGTGTGGATGAAGTTCTTGGTGATGTCCTCTCTCGGGTTGGCGAAAATGTTGAACACCTCACCGGATTCGACCACCTTACCGTGCTCCATAACGGCTACGCGGTGGCAGATCTCCTTGACGACCGCCATTTCGTGGGTGATGATAACGACCGTGATGCCGAGGGTTTCATTCAGGTGCTTGAGCAGCTGCAAGATCGACTTGGTGGTCTGCGGGTCGAGTGCCGAGGTAGCCTCGTCGCAGAGCAGCACATTCGGGTCGTTGGCCAGTGCGCGAGCGATTGCTACACGCTGTTTCTGACCGCCGGACAGCTGCTTGGGGTACGCCTCCGCCTTATCACCGATGCCGACCAGATCAAGCAGGCGCTGTACCTTTTCCGCAATCTGCTGCTTGGAAAGGCCGCTGCCGCGCAGCGGATACGCTACGTTGCCGGCTACGGTGCGCGAGGGCATCAGGTTAAAGTGCTGGAAGATCATACCGATCTTCTTGCGGGCCTGCCGCAGCTCCTTTGCCGAGAGCGACAGCATATCCTGACCATCTACGATCACCTTGCCGGAGGTCGGCCGCTCGAGCAGATTGATGCAGCGCACCAGCGTCGATTTACCCGCACCGGAAAAACCGATGATGCCGAAGATTTCGCCTTTATCGATGGTGAGCGACACATCCTGCACCGCATGAACGGTTCGCTTGCCGCTCACAAACTCCTTCGAGATATGTGACAATTCTATCAAGAAAATTCCTCCTTATTCCTCTTAAATGCGCAAAAAAGCGGGAAGCTCGCAGCTCCCCGCTTCAGAAAATACAATGAATCCACAAGGACGCGCAGCGTCAGGCAAGCCGGTTCAAAGTAATTTCGTATTCTGTCGGTCAGGCAGCATCTGAGCATAATACAGCATGTTCATACACATTCGACCCGACATTCGTGCGTTTACGATGAACATTTTGCTCGCTCCCTTCCGATTCCCTACTGGATTTGTTGGTTATAGAATAACACGGTTAATCCCCAGTGTCAACCTCGGAATTATAGGAATTTCGTTTTCTGGCGGTTTTGCCAGTTTTGTATAAATCAAGCCAGTAAAATCTATAGGATTTGACTGATATTTTCAGCAGTTTGCTGTAATTCAAAGCGGTCTTCTTGGCAGGCATATTGGGTGTTGTACTTTTTATCGGACTTTACCTGTTATATACTGTATATAACAATTCAATAGAAGGTGATCGCTATGGATAAAAAATTCTACGCACATACCCGCCCAATCAATGAAAACGGCGTTGAGCGCACAGAATATCAGCTTCTCTCCGATCATGAGCACGGTGTTGGCACGCTCTGCGGGCAGTTTGCCGAAGCATTCGGTGCACAAGCTGAAGGTCACGAAGCCGGTGTCCACCACGATGACGGCAAAGCAACCGCCGCATTTCAGCACCGTCTTCTGGATAATGGTCCAAAGGTCGATCATGCAACCGCCGGTGCACAAAACATCATGTTGTCAAACAATCTGCTCTTAGCCGCTTGTGTCATGGGGCATCACAGCGGTTTGCCGGACTTTGGCAGTACAAAAGACCCGCTCGGTGCACCTACTTTCACCGGCAGAATAAAAAAGTGGGGCACTCCCGCTATTCCGCCGCTCGACCCGGATTATCCCATTCCGCCGGTACGCCTGCCGCAGCGTCCGATCACCAGGCCGTCGTTTTCCGAGTCATTCCGCACGCGCATGCTGTACTCCTGTTTGGTGGATGCGGATTATCTGGACACCGAGCAGTTCATACAGGGCGATATGCCGCGCGGCACCGGAGATTCACTTGAAACGCTGCTCACCCGCTTACAGGCCAGGCTAAATAAATGGGACAACCCGACTTCCGAGCTGAACAAGCTGCGTCAGCAGATCTTGCGGGCGTGCGTTTTCGCCGCAGCCAATCCCAAGGGCATTTACACGCTTACGGTTCCGACCGGCGGCGGCAAAACGACCAGTTCTCTCGCATTTGCGCTGCATCATGCCGTTGAGCACGGTATGAAACGTGTGATTTATGTTGTACCGTACACCTCCATCATCGAGCAGAATGCCGATGTTTTCCGCGGTATTTTAGGCGATGAGAACGTACTCGAGCATCACTCCGGTGTACAGTTCGAGAACGATGAGGAAAACGGCAATCCCGATCCCAAGGCACTGGCTGCCGAAAACTGGGACAGCCCGCTCGTTATCACAACCGCCGTTCAGTTTTTCGAGTCGATGTACGCTAACCGTTCCTCACAGTGTCGCAAGCTGCACAATCTGGCGAATAGCGTGATTATTTTCGACGAAGCGCAGATGCTTCCGCTGTGTCACCTGATGCCGTGCGTTGCAGCCATCGGTGCTCTGGTAGAGCAGTTCGGCGCAACCGCTGTGCTGTGTACGGCTACCCAGCCGGTACTCGGCGATTTGATACAGCGATTCGCACCGTCGCACGTGGTTTCCGAGATTTGTCCGGAGATTCCGTTCTATTTTGACAAATTCCGCCGTGTGACATTCCGGCAGATCGGTGTACTCGAGGATGACGTACTCGCTGAGCAGCTGTGCACACATGAGCAGGTTCTCTGCATCGTCAACTCCCGCAAAGCAGCGCAGTCCATTTTCTCGCAATTGCCGAAGGAAGGCAGTTTCCACCTGTCCACACTGATGGTGCCGAAGCATCGCCGTTCGGTGCTCGAGGAAATCCGACGCCGACTGAATGACGGTTTGCCCTGCCGTGTCGTATCGACTTCTCTTGTTGAAGCCGGTGTTGACATAGATTTCCCCTCCGTTTATCGTGAACTGGCGGGTCTGGATTCCATTCTGCAGGCCGCCGGACGCTGCAACCGTGAGGGCAAGCGTGCCGCAGAGGACAGCATCGTTACCATTTTCTGCCGTACGGAGAAGGCTCCGCCACTGTTTGGACAAGCCATCGGTGCGACAAATACTGCGCTGGATAACAATGCCGATCCCGCTTCTCCGCAGACAATGCAGAGCTATTTCAGCGAACTGCGCAAGCTGAACGGTTCCGCGATTGACAAAATCGGCGTGATCGACGCGTTTGAACGCGGACGCGGCGGCTCTCTGTATCCGTTCCGCACGATCGCCGAGAAATTTCACATGATCGACAACGACACACGCACAGTTTATATTCCGTGGAAGGACGGTTCCGAACTCATTGAGCGGCTTTGCAATGGTGCGTGCTCTAAAAAGCTGTATCGGCAGCTTGGGCAGTATGCCGTGCAGGTGTATGATGAGCATTTTCAGGCGCTGTACGACGCCGGTGCACTGCTCCTCGCCGATGAGCGCAACGGACTGGACGACCGTAGCGCTGTGCTGACCGATGCCTCGCTGTACAGTGAAGCGACCGGACTGTCACTCCAGGCCGACAGCGGTCAGGCGCTTTTCGGATAATTTTTCGCGTAAAAAGGAAAACGGGAGAATGTGATAACATTCTCCCGAGTTTCCAAACACTTAATTGACAATATTTCTATCCACACTGATGATTCAGCGACAATTAGACTATATCAAACTCTATGTTTGTTGTCAAATGTCCAAATTTTACATTCTCTCCGTAATACATAATGTACAACGAAATTTGTAATTTACAATGAAAAAACTCTTGACTTTGTAGACGTAAGGGCGTACTATAAAATCAAGATAAGGAAAAATCACTCTATATTTTATTTTGAAAAGGAGGGGAAATATACCAATGTCAATTCAAGTTGAAGTCAGCGGTCCATACGCTCTATTCAGCAGACCCGAAATGAAGACCGAACGCGTCAGCTATGACTGCATGACACCCTCGGCGGCACGTGGACTACTGGAAAGTATTTACTGGCACCCCGGTCTGCGCTGGATCATCGACCGCATTCATGTCTGTGCGCCGATTCACTTCACCAACATCCGCCGAAACGAGGTAAAGGACACCATTAACGCGCGTTCGGTCAAGGCGTGGATTGCAAAACCCAAGGGTGAGCTGTTCCTCGCTGCGTCGGAAAGCATTCAGCAGCGTGCCGCAATAGTACTGCGTGATGTCCACTATGTCATTGAAGCGCACTTTGAAATGACCGACAAGGCTGCGCCGACCGACAATCCCGGCAAGTTTCAGGACATTATGAAACGCCGTCTGCGCCGCGGACAGTGCTACAGCATGCCCTACTTCGGCACACGGGAATTTCCGGTAAAGTTTGAGCTTTGTGAACAACTTCCGCCTTGTCCGGAGGAACTGCTCGGTGAACACGATCTCGGCTGGATGCTGCTTGACATGGATTACAGCGATCCCGCCAATATCACACCGATGTTCTTCCGCGCCAAGCTGGTAGACGGTGTCATGGAGGTTCCCCCGATTCACAGTGCGGAGGTGGTCAAATGATTTTGCAGGCGCTGACGCAATATTACGATGCCCTCAATGCCCGCGGTGAAATTGATGCGCCCGGCTGGGGCAGACCGAAAATCAGTTATGCGCTCCAGCTGCGCGAAAACGGTGAACTCACCCAGGTTATTCCGCTGCTGCATGAAGTGGATGCAGGCAAAAAGAAAGTGCTCCGTCCGCGTGAGGATATTCATCTGCCGGCGGCAGTCAAGCGTTCTTCCGGTGTTGCGTCCAACTTTATGTGGGATAATTCGGCATATCTGCTTGGCATAGACGCAAAAGGCAAACCGGAACGCAGTCTGCAATGCTTTCACGCCGCTGCCGAGCTGCACCACAAGCTGTTAGACACCGTGGACTCTCCTTTCGCACACGCAATTCTCACCTTCTTTGATACATGGCAGCCTGCCGAAGCTGCACAGCACCCTGCTCTTGTCAATGATTACGACAAAATCATTTCCGGTGCCAATCTGGTATTTTATGTGAATAGGCAGTATCCGGCAGATGATCCGGCCATCTGCGCTGCATGGCAGGCGCATTATGACAGTGACTCCGATGCACCCAAACAGCAATGTCTTGTCACCGGCGAACTGGATGAGATTGCCGCCGTTCATCCTGCCATCAAAGGTGTGCGTGATGCGCAGTCCAGCGGCGCCGCACTCGTGTCGTTTAACGCACCCGCCTTCTGTTCCTACGGTCACGAGCAGAACTACAACGCACCTGTTGGCAAGCACGCTGCATTTGCTTATACGACGGCGCTCAATCACCTGCTGGCTGACCGCGAGCATACGCAGTACATCGGCGACACCACTGTCGTTTGCTGGGCGGAGACCGCGGAACCGCAGTATACTGATTTTTTCAGCTGTCTTATGGGCAATAACACGCAAAGCTGGTCGGATAATGACTTATCCGCTGCGCTCAAACACCTTGCAGACAGCGAACCGTGTCAGGAATTAAATCTTGATCCTGACCGTGCATTCTACATTCTCGGTCTGGCACCGAATGCTGCGCGTCTGAGTGTGCGATTCTTCTATAAAAACACGTTTGGTGAATTGATGAAGAACGTCAACGCGCACTATGAACGTCTGGAAATCAAGCGTCCGGCGAAGGCGCCTGCCGGCTTTTTGCCGCTGTGGCAGCTGCTTGCCGAAACCGTCAACCAGAGTGCCCGCGACAAAAAGCCGAGTCCGGTTATGGCCGGTGCGACTGCCCGCGCCGTCTGGAACAATGACCGCTATCCGGCTGCACTGCTGAACGGTGTTATGCTCCGTATCCGCGCAGATTCTGAGATAAACTGGCGGCGTGCCGCAATTATCAAGGCATATTACCTAAAAAACAAGGACAAGGATTGTCCCGAGGAGGTTTTAACTGTGAGCCTGAATGAATCCAGCACCAATATTCCCTATACGCTCGGACGGCTGTTCTCGATATACGAAGCCGTACAGCAGGCAGCAAATCCGGGCATCAACACCACCATCAAGGATCGGTATTTCAACTCTGCCGCTGCAACACCTGCCACGATCTTTCCGATTCTCGGCAATCTGTGCCAGAAGCACCTGCGCAAGTTGGATAAAGGTCTGCAGACGTATTATAACCAGCAGATTTGTAAAATCAAGGATATTCTTAGTGAAACCTATCCAACTCGACTGAGCCTGCCGCAGCAAGGTTCGTTTGACCTCGGCTACTATCACCAGACACAAAAGCGTTACACAAAAAAGGAGGACAAGTAAATGGAACCCATCAAAAACCGCTATGAATTTGTAATCTTTTTCGACGTGGAAAACGGCAATCCGAACGGCGATCCGGATGCGGGCAACATGCCGCGTATCGACCCGGAAACCGGCTACGGTCTGGTGACCGATGTATGCCTCAAGCGCAAAATCCGCAACTATGTAGAGATGGCCAAGGAAGGCGAATCTGGCTACCGCATTTACGTTAAGGACAGTGTGCCGCTCAACCGCAGCGATGCGGAAGCCTGCGCTTATATCGGCGTAGCGCCGGACAAGCTCAAGGATGCAAAGAAGAAGGACGATCAGCTTGACAGCAAGCTGCGTGACTTTATGTGCCAGAATTTCTACGATATTCGCACATTCGGTGCGGTTATGACCACCTTTGTCAAGGGTGCGCTCAACTGCGGACAGGTGCGCGGTCCGGTACAGCTTGGCTTTGCCCGCAGTGTGGATCCCATTGTGCCGCAGGAAGTCACCATCACGCGTGTTGCCATCACCACCGAGGCTGATGCAGAGAAAAAAGGCACCGAAATGGGCCGCAAGTACATCGTACCCTACGGTCTGTACCGTGCGGAGGGCTATGTTTCCGCCAACCTCGCCCGCAAGACGACCGGATTCTCTGAGGCTGACCTTGAACTGCTGTGGACGGCAATCATCAACATGTTCGAGAACGACCATTCGGCTGCTCGCGGCAAGATGGCTGTACGCCAGCTGATTGTGTTCAAGCATGATTCCGAGCTTGGCAACGCACCCTCGCACAAGCTGTTTGATCTGGTTCATGCCGAGCACAACGAAGGCGTGATTGCGCCGCGTGCGTACACGGACTACACCATCACGGTTGACGAAGCCAACCTGCCGGCCGGCGTGACCTGCAAGGTACTGGGGTAATCTACGCCGAGGAGGACTTCCTCCAGCTCTCCGGTTTGCAGCATTTCGCATTCTGCCGTCGGCAATGGGCGCTCATCCATGTGGAGCATCAGTGGGCGGAGAATTACCGCACGGTGGACGGCTCGATTCTGCACGAGAAAGCGCACGGCGGCGGCACAGAAAGCCGCGGCGACCTGCTGATCGTTCGTGCCATGCGCATCCATTCGACGGTGCTCGGCGTGTCCGGTGAATGCGATGTGGTGGAATTTCATCGCTCGGAAAACGGCGTTGCCCTGCAGGGACGAGACGGACTGTGGTCACCGTTTCCGGTCGAATACAAGCGCGGCAAGCCCAAGCCGCACGACGCGGACGAGCTGCAGCTGTGCGCTCAGGCGATGTGCCTTGAGGAAATGCTGTGCTGTCAGATTTCCGACGGTGCGCTGTTCTACGGTGAACCGCGCCGACGGACGCCTGTCGAATTTACAGACGAACTGCGGCAGCGTGTACGCGACAGCCTTGCCGAAATGCACGACTATCTGCGCCGCGGCTGCACGCCTAAGGTAAAACCGCAGAAAGGCTGCTCGGCCTGCTCGCTCAAGGAATTGTGTTTGCCCAAGCTGATGAAGGCAAAATCTGTCTCCGGCTACCTGAAAGGAGCGATGGAGGAATGAAAAAGCTGCTTAACACGCTGTTTGTCACCTCCGAAGACGCCTATCTGACACTCGATGGCGAAAATGTTGTCGTCAACCGCGAGAAGCAGGTAACGGCTCGATTTCCGCTCCATGCCCTCGCCGGAATTATCAGCTTCAGCTATGCAGGCGCGTCTCCGGCGCTCATGGGCGCGTGCGCAAAACGCGATGTGAGTCTGTCATTCTGTACGCCGAGAGGGCGATTTCTGGCACGAACCTGCGGCGTGAGCAACGGCAATGTACTGCTTCGACGCACACAGTACCGCACGGCGGATGACCCACCACAAGCCTGCCGTATTGCCCGCATGATGGTGTTCGGCAAGATTTACAACGCGCGCTGGAGCATCGAGCGCACCTGTCGCGACCATGCCATGCGCGTGGACACAGAAACGCTCAAAGCCGCCTCCGCCAAGCTGAAAGCGCTGCTGCCGCAGGTGCAGGCAGAGACTGATTTAGGCTCTCTGCGCGGACTGGAAGGCGCAGGTGCGGCCATCTATTTTGATGTATTCGACCAGTTGATTCTCAACCACAAAGACGTGTTTTCGTTCACCGGACGCTCACGCCGTCCGCCGCTCGACCCGTGCAACGCACTGCTGTCGTTCGCCTATTCCCTGCTGGCGAACGACTGCGCCGCTGCGCTGGAAGCCGTCGGACTGGACAGCTATGTCGGTTTTCTGCACACCGACCGTCCGGGCCGGCAGTCTCTTGCCGCCGATTTGATGGAAGAACTGCGGCCGTGCTTTGCAGACCGTTTTGTGCTTTCATCTGTCAATCTCGGCAGGTTTTCCGCGAAGGATTTTGAAGTGCAGGAGAACGGTGCGGTTTATCTCTCAGAGAACGCCCGCAAAACCTTTTTACAGGGCTGGCAGGAGAAAAAGCGCGAGGAAATTCGTCACCCGTACCTTGAGGAAAAGCTGTCTTGGGGTATGGTTCCGTATGCACAGGCCCTGCTGTTGGCGCGCTATTTGCGCGGCGATACGGACGATTATCCGCCGTTTTTGTGGAAATGAGGTCCGAATATGCTGGTTGTGATTACTTACGATGTCAACACCGAAACAGCCGCCGGGCGCAAACGCCTGCGGCAGATTGCCAGGCAGTGCGTCAATTATGGACAGCGTGTGCAGAATTCCGTGTTTGAATGCCTGATTGACGCGGCTCAGTGCCGTATGCTGCAACAGAAGCTGTGCACCATTATGGATGATGAACTGGACAGTCTGCGATTTTACTATCTCGGCAACAAATATGAAAATAAGATTGAGCATTTTGGTGCGAAACGCGGCTATGAGCCGGAAGGCGTACTTATGGTGTAAGGCGGTGCGAAGTGCAAGCAAACCGAAAAGCGTCGGCGCTTCGCACCGTAATTTCCGATAGATTATATACAATAGTTTTATCGGATGTCAAATTTGCAATTGTGTTTTGCACGAATCTATGCAAAACTGTTATTGTAATTGTTTATTTTGCCAAAATCATTGGGAATAGTCTTGGTGATTTTTGCTGTCGCTCCCTTCGCGGGAGCGTGGATTGAAATAGCATCTGCGCCGGCTGCTCTCGTGCGGCGAGAAATGCGTCGCTCCCTTCGCGGGAGCGTGGATTGAAATAACCTTGCCGCCCTGATGGGCGAGGCGGTGTCCAGTCGCTCCCTTCGCGGGAGCGTGGATTGAAATTTGTCGCGCCACCGGCTCAGAAAATCGACATACGCGTCGCTCCCTTCGCGGGAGCGTGGATTGAAATCCCGGATTTGGACGATGAACAGTGCGAGGCGAAGTCGCTCCCTTCGCGGGAGCGTGGATTGAAATCGCTGTGACGCGGACGGCGCTCTGGCGGATACGCGTCGCTCCCTTCGCGGGAGCGTGGATTGAAATCGTGACCGTTTCGATATGCTGCATAAAGCCATAGCGCGTCGCTCCCTTCGCGGGAGCGTGGATTGAAATATCCACATCGTAGGGAGTGCGGATGGAAAGAGCGGTCGCTCCCTTCGCGGGAGCGTGGATTGAAATAAAGCTGATACCCTCAATGAATAAGATAGTACCGTCGCTCCCTTCGCGGGAGCGTGGATTGAAATCGTCAGCTGATGCAGCAGAGCATCCTGGACCCGGAGTCGCTCCCTTCGCGGGAGCGTGGATTGAAATCGCTTTGCTGATCTCCTGCTTTGCGATTGTGCGGTCGCTCCCTTCGCGGGAGCGTGGATTGAAATCTTTGTCCTTAATCTGATTGGCAAAATTGGAAGGTCGCTCCCTTCGCGGGAGCGTGGATTGAAATAACGGAGTTTATCCGTAACACCCCACTGACTTTCGTCGCTCCCTTCGCGGGAGCGTGGATTGAAATAATGGCACGACCTCGGCAGACGATAAAATTACGTTGTCGCTCCCTTCGCGGGAGCGTGGATTGAAATACTCAATTGATGATATTGAAAAACCAATTTTCAGTCGCTCCCTTCGCGGGAGCGTGGATTGAAATACTTCCGCTTGCGAGCTGGACTATCGAAGAAGCTGTCGCTCCCTTCGCGGGAGCGTGGATTGAAATAATGCAAAAATCGGAGTTAAAGGAGTAGGCGGAGGTCGCTCCCTTCGCGGGAGCGTGGATTGAAATGAGGTGCCAGCGGTTGACCTCCTCCACGCTCGCATGTCGCTCCCTTCGCGGGAGCGTGGATTGAAATGCGCGCGTCAATCGCAAGATAGATGCCGTCATCGGTCGCTCCCTTCGCGGGAGCGTGGATTGAAATATAAAATCGTAGTACCTGCCGAAAGCGAAGAGGGTCGCTCCCTTCGCGGGAGCGTGGATTGAAATGAATATCGCTCGATACTTCCGCCTCAATGATTTCCGTCGCTCCCTTCGCGGGAGCGTGGATTGAAATCGGTGTGTCAACGGACTACCTTATCACAGACGAAATCACGTCGCTCCCTTCGCGGGAGCGTGGATTGAAATTCAAATGAAAGGAGAAAACCAATGAAGGAAAAGCAAGTCGCTCCCTTCGCGGGAGCGTGGATTGAAATGCCCAGCGTGTCCGCATCGTTCAGCAGCTCCACGGTCGCTCCCTTCGCGGGAGCGTGGATTGAAATGACTTTAACCGCTGGAACTAACCACTCACCCGCGTCGCTCCCTTCGCGGGAGCGTGGATTGAAATGCGACCAGTTACGCGGCACTCTCGGCGGAAAGCGGGTCGCTCCCTTCGCGGGAGCGTGGATTGAAATGGTTTGGCTGATGAATGTCGAAGACAAAAAGATGTCGCTCCCTTCGCGGGAGCGTGGATTGAAATCACCCAGCCTTAGCGGTAATTCTCATTGGCCCACGTCGCTCCCTTCGCGGGAGCGTGGATTGAAATACAGGCTGCACGTTGGCAGCACTGGCGATTATGCGTCGCTCCCTTCGCGGGAGCGTGGATTGAAATTCGAGTTTGCGCCGAAAAGCTCGATCGAGTTACTCGTCGCTCCCTTCGCGGGAGCGTGGATTGAAATATCGACCCGACGACGGCGGGCGTGACGGACAGCGTCGCTCCCTTCGCGGGAGCGTGGATTGAAATCGGACGGCGTGCATTACGGTCGCTGCAATTTCAACGTCGCTCCCTTCGCGGGAGCGTGGATTGAAATTCGAAGAAGATTCCGAGGGAAATGTAACTCGGAAATGTCGCTCCCTTCGCGGGAGCGTGGATTGAAATACCTCATCCCATACACGGCGCAGGCGCTTGTAGCGTCGCTCCCTTCGCGGGAGCGTGGATTGAAATGTCTTTGCCGATATAGGAAAGGCACCGCCATTTGCGTCGCTCCCTTCGCGGGAGCGTGGATTGAAATTTTACTCCTCTGGAATGTCGGTGACATACAGCAGTCGCTCCCTTCGCGGGAGCGTGGATTGAAATGCCAGCGAGTGCGCCGCGTGAGTGGCGCGCCGCGGTCGCTCCCTTCGCGGGAGCGTGGATTGAAATGCTCTGCGCTTGGCTGCCATGTCAAGTAACTCTGCGTCGCTCCCTTCGCGGGAGCGTGGATTGAAATATTTTTTTCATCCCTGTGAGGACCGGGGCTGCCGTGTCGCTCCCTTCGCGGGAGCGTGGATTGAAATTCCTGTATAATCTCCTTCAAGCGGAAGATTAAACGGTCGCTCCCTTCGCGGGAGCGTGGATTGAAATGTCCGCTTGTCCGCGTTTCGTTCGTCCGCGCCCGGTCGCTCCCTTCGCGGGAGCGTGGATTGAAATCGTTTTGCCGTGACAGCGAAGAAAAGCGGCAGACGTCGCTCCCTTCGCGGGAGCGTGGATTGAAATATCCATATCGGAAGAAGTCTTTTCCAGTTCTTGCCGTCGCTCCCTTCGCGGGAGCGTGGATTGAAATGCCCACATTCTGCGTGATGCCGGTCATGTAACCGTCGCTCCCTTCACGGGAGCGTGGATTGAAATATCCCGTTCTACAACAACGCCGACCGGCGTGGCGAGTCGCTCCCTTCACGGGAGCGTGGATTGAAATTACGCTGACCGGCGTAAAAACAGCCTGATCTCCGTCGCTCCCTTCACGGGAGCGTGGATTGAAATTTTTGATCTGTCGGCAACTATGACTACTGCTGTTGTCGCTCCCTTCGCGGGAGCGTGGATTGAAATGTGCGACAGCTTGACCGCCTCGTCCGCTTCGGATGTCGCTCCCTTCGCGGGAGCGTGGATTGAAATCTGAATGAGAAGTACGCAAATGCAAAAGTACAGAGTCGCTCCCTTCGCGGGAGCGTGGATTGAAATGATGAGGATGTATACGCGGCACAGATGTATTGTCTGGTCGCTCCCTTCGCGGGAGCGTGGATTGAAATACGAGTTGGGCGGCTGTGTGGAACGGTGCTGTTTCGTCGCTCCCTTCGCGGGAGCGTGGATTGAAATGGAAACAGTGCTCGTCTTTCCGAGCTGTCAGAATGTCGCTCCCTTCGCGGGAGCGTGGATTGAAATCGGCGCTACATCGCGGAAATTCCGAGAAAGCTGCGGTCGCTCCCTTCGCGGGAGCGTGGATTGAAATGTGCCCTCGAACGTCGAGCCGTTCATATCCATCGGCTCGTCGCTCCCTTCGCGGGAGCGTGGATTGAAATTGTGATGACCGGCGGCGTGTAGCTGTCAAGCGCAGGTCGCTCCCTTCGCGGGAGCGTGGATTGAAATCGCTGTGACGCGGACGGCGCTCTGGCGGATACGCGTCGCTCCCTTCGCGGGAGCGTGGATTGAAATGCACCAGAGCGACGGACGTGGATCACATCGAGCCGTCGCTCCCTTCGCGGGAGCGTGGATTGAAATAGCCTGCAGGAGCTTGCCCAGAGCGCCGCAGGCGGGTCGCTCCCTTCGCGGGAGCGTGGATTGAAATGTGGATAAGCGTGTCTAAATCAGTTTTGCAAATGTCGCTCCCTTCGCGGGAGCGTGGATTGAAATGCTGTGCTGCACGATCTGACCGGGTATCTGGCGCGTCGCTCCCTTCGCGGGAGCGTGGATTGAAATATTATCCGGCGGCCGTCCAAACGACCGGCTGTAAGTCGCTCCCTTCGCGGGAGCGTGGATTGAAATTCCGCGATGGCCTGGCGGATGTCTGCCGGACAGACGTCGCTCCCTTCGCGGGAGCGTGGATTGAAATAAAACCACAAGCGTTACGAGGCCGGTTATTATCGGTCGCTCCCTTCGCGGGAGCGTGGATTGAAATGGAAAGCTGCTGCTTGACCTCGCTTGCCAGCGGGGTCGCTCCCTTCGCGGGAGCGTGGATTGAAATCTCGTGTCTCGGCGTAACCTTGGGCGTGGGAATGTCGCGTCGCTCCCTTCGCGGGAGCGTGGATTGAAATACCGGTGATCTCTCAGCTGTCCAGAACGGTTGTATGGTCGCTCCCTTCGCGGGAGCGTGGATTGAAATGCTTGCCACATCATAGGTGCCCGGCTCAGCGATCCGGTCGCTCCCTTCGCGGGAGCGTGGATTGAAATGCCGCAGCCTTGCCCATAACTGCGCTGGACGCTCGTCGCTCCCTTCGCGGGAGCGTGGATTGAAATGGCTCACTCGCCGCGATCGGACGGCCTGCCACGTCGCTCCCTTCGCGGGAGCGTGGATTGAAATGCATAGAGCTGAAAGCAGGTGCAAGTCCTGCGGAACGTCGCTCCCTTCGCGGGAGCGTGGATTGAAATGTCGAACTGGTGCCGCAGTGTGCAGACCTGCCGCGTCGCTCCCTTCGCGGGAGCGTGGATTGAAATATCGAGACCGTCGAGGCGATGGACATGATGCGCGACGTCGCTCCCTTCGCGGGAGCGTGGATTGAAATTTCGGCCCCCTGTGCCGCCGCCTGTTGCGGCCGCTGGTCGCTCCCTTCGCGGGAGCGTGGATTGAAATACCATTGACCTCGGCGATCTTGGTCAAAAGCTGCTGTCGCTCCCTTCGCGGGAGCGTGGATTGAAATTTGCCTTGCTCAAAAGCGGCGATACGAGCAGCAGCGTCGCTCCCTTCGCGGGAGCGTGGATTGAAATACTCGCTGTCGCAATGGACTAAGGAGGAGCAAAAAGTCGCTCCCTTCGCGGGAGCGTGGATTGAAATAAAACGCTAATACGCGCACGCCACACGCGCACACACGTCGCTCCCTTCGCGGGAGCGTGGATTGAAATACGCTGTCGTATTTGACACTAACGGCACGGACAACATGTCGCTCCCTTCGCGGGAGCGTGGATTGAAATGATTGGTTTAGTTTGGCTGACCGTTTGATGGTCGGTCGCTCCCTTCGCGGGAGCGTGGATTGAAATGTGTCGTGTCGTGCCGTTGGTGTGGCTTGTGTTGGTGGTCGCTCCCTTCGCGGGAGCGTGGATTGAAATGCTGCAGTGGATGAGATGGAAGTGGGGCGGGATGTCGCTCCCTTCGCGGGAGCGTGGATTGAAATAATGTCTGTCTGTTTATTATGGAGTTTGCGCTCGAGTCGCTCCCTTCGCGGGAGCGTGGATTGAAATAGCACCTCCCACTCGTCCGCGTCTCGTAACTCGCGCGTCGCTCCCTTCGCGGGAGCGTGGATTGAAATATCCGAACGGATACTTTGAGGTAGTCGAAATATGTCGCTCCCTTCGCGGGAGCGTGGATTGAAATGATCTGAACGATAAACGCGTCATTATTCATGGCGGTCGCTCCCTTCGCGGGAGCGTGGATTGAAATTGCTGTTCAGCAGATTGTTAACGACCTGCTGAAGATGTCGCTCCCTTCGCGGGAGCGTGGATTGAAATCGCCGTCAGCCGCTCGAGATTGCATCGACCGACGTCGCTCCCTTCGCGGGAGCGTGGATTGAAATTTCCACCTCCTCTGCTTTCTTTCGCAGCGGCTTGGTCGCTCCCTTCGCGGGAGCGTGGATTGAAATAACTCCGTCCGATCGAGCCGGAAGAAGCGTCTGACGTCGCTCCCTTCGCGGGAGCGTGGATTGAAATGCGGCGGCGCACAGCGAAAGCGACCGTTTGCAGGCCGTCGCTCCCTTCGCGGGAGCGTGGATTGAAATACATGGCTCACGAAGTACAGGTTGATGGTGGTGTAGTCGCTCCCTTCGCGGGAGCGACGCAGATAGCCGCACCTCCATCCTCCCATCCAACATCGCCAGTCTCCATCCCTTCACGATTTTCCCCAACCCAACCAAAACATTTGCACATGTCATGACACGTGTGCTATAATAACTCCAATACCGCTATTGACAGCGCCGCACAGATTGCTGCGGCGTTTTGCCGGGAAGGAGAAAAATCAAATGAAAGCATACTTTGACAGCATCGAAAAGGAGGTTCCGGAGCAATTACAGCAGGTTTTCCTTAATCGCCGCGATACGGCTGTCATTACGATTGACATGCACGATGGACACCTGTCAACCGACCCGGACTGTCCATGTCCGTCTCCGCGAGGACGCGAGATCATCGAACCGCTCAACCATTTCATGAACGAAGCACGCGCGCTCGGTCTGCCGATCATCCATGTCCGCTCAACGCTGCGTAAGGGCGGCACAGACGAAAAACTGTTTCCGTCTGCGTGGCGCATGGTATTTCCGGTTACGGTCGGTGAGATTCCCAACATCGCAGAGCACGCCATCGAAGGCACACGCTGGAACAGAATGTCCATCGATGTACACGACGAGGACTACATGGTGACGACCAAAAAGCGCCTGAGCGCGTTCTATCCGACCGATCTGGAGCTGCTTCTGCGCAACCTTGGCATCCGCCGCGTGGTGCTCACCGGCTGCATGACCGACTGCTGCGTTATCAACACTGCATTCGATGCCGCAAACCGCGATTTCCGCGTGGTCGTGCCGCGCGACCTGACCCGCGGCTCCGAGCACCTCGAAGAGCCTGCGCTGCGCATGATCTCGCTGCATCTGGGACTTGTCGTGGATTCGGATGCGCTGCTCGATGAGTGGCGTTCGCAAAAGTAATTACTCAAGGCAATACCGCACAATTGAACAAGAGCGATTTGTGAGTAAATCTGCATTCTGACTATGCGTGGTTTTGCGGTAATGCTTTGTGTATTACCGTGAAATCACAACGACGTCAGGGCACAAAATTTCCACAAAGCGCCGCGGCAGTGCGACCGGAGCCTGCACAAGGAGCCGCCGCTTTAATTGTGCGGTATTGCC
>OLQE01000868.1_pt1 | contig 20005 bp, 24 predicted proteins | sample 1643161 | NCBI WGS metagenome assembly OLQE01 (sample SAMEA3136650, study PRJEB25190) | human gut metagenome | reverse complement strand
GCCGCAATATTGCGGCAGGCGCCTTTGGTGAACGCTTTTCTATACCCTGTTTTGATTTACCTGTACGAATTACTCCAGGATATTCCCATCAGTCGATATTGTTTTTACCTGCCACGGCAGGAATTTTCCGCTTGCCTGAAGCGCGGATTTTACGGCGTTTTCCAGCCCGCCGCAGCACGGAACCTCCATTCGCACAACCGTCACGCTTTTAATTTCGTTATTTTTTATAATTTCCGTAAGCTTTTCGGTATAATCCACTGAATCGAGCTTCGGGCATCCAATCAGCGTGATTTTGCCGCGGATAAAGGCCCGGTGGAAATCCGCAAAGGCGTATGCGCAGCAGTCGGCCGCAACCAGCAGATGTGCGTCATGGAAATACGGCGCGTTCGCCGGGACAAGCTTAATCTGCACCGGCCACTGTCCCAGCTGTGAGGATAACGGCTGTGCAGCCCCTGCTTCTGCGGGCGCGTCCTTTTTTTCGAGCGCCTTCGCGTGCGTGCCCGGGTACCCGCAGGCAAGCGGTTTTGCCCGCAGGCTTGCTTTGACGGCGGCTTCGTCGTACGCGGCCGCTTCCCTGCTTACAAACGTAATGGCCCCCGTGGGGCATACAGGCAGGCAGTCGCCCAGCCCGTCGCAGTAATCGTCGCGCAGAAGCTCAGCCTTACCGCCAACCATACCGATTGCGCCCTCGTGACAGGCCTGCGCGCACAGGCCGCAGCCGTTGCATTTGTCTTTGTCGATTTGTATCATTTTCCTTATCATAATGGCTCCTCCTTAAAAGCAGACGTTTCTTGACTTTGCGTGCTTATCATACTATAATCAGTCTCATAAGTCTGTTGTATTTCCAACGGAGGGCAAAGGATGCAAAATGATTTAAGTTTAATCCACGGCTCTGTCCTGTTTGCCGGGACAACCGTTCAGGAGACGGAAAAAATGCTCACATGCCTCAGCGCAAAACAGGCGGTGTATCAAAAGAATGAATACATCCTGCGCGCGGGGGATAAAAACAGCTGTGTCATGCTGCTTTTGGAGGGCGGCGTTTGTATCGTCCAGGAGGATTTCTGGGGCAACCGGAATATTATCTCTAAAATTACGCCGGGCGAAATATTTGCGGAGGCGTTTGCTTGTGTGCCGGGCGCGCGTTTGGGCGTATCCGTCACGGCGGAAATGAAATCGGCTGTGCTTTTTCTCGACGTACGCCGTATCCTTACGGCTTGCGGCGCGTCCTGCCCGTTCCACAGCAGGGTCGTCCAAAACCTTGCGTCCTGCCTGGCGCAGAAAAACCTGCGCCTGACGGAAAAACTTACGCATATTACACAGCGAACCACCAGGGAAAAGCTCCTGTCCTTCCTGTCGGCGGAATCTATAAGGCAGGGGGCTTCCGGGTTCGATATTCCGTACAACCGGCAGCAGCTGGCGGACTACCTTTCCGTCGACCGCAGCGCAATGTCGTGGGAGCTTTGCAGGCTGCGCGACGAGGGCGTTTTGCGGTTTCATAAAAACCACTTTGAATTACTGTTTTCGTGAAAAATTTTGAACTCCTTGTTGATTTTAAAGGCTATGTAGATTACTTCTACCTTCAGGATTGTGTTTCTTACGATTATAGCAAGGTGCATTTTTGGATTGGAAACGGCGAATTCACTAGTAAACCTTTGCCGCAGACAGCCGAAGAATATCGACAGTGGATAGCAAAAGAGCTGGAGCTTGTAGAAAGGAGAAATGCAAGAATCCAGGCAGCCTGCAGTAATTGAACCGGCATAAAACAAATATTTTTAAAAAAGCCTTGACTTGGAGTGCACTCCAGGTGTTATGTTTGTATCAGGATAAAAACAAATTTAAAAAGGAGTGTTCTTTATGAGTTTTCATATGTATGTACCTACGCGCGTCCTGTTTGGCGCAGGGGAGCTTCACAGCCTTTACCGGCAGCAGCTGCCGGGCAAAAAGGCGATGCTTTTAATCTCCAACGGAAAATCCGTTAAAACAAACGGCGCGCTTGCCCGTACCCAGGAGCAGCTAGAAAAAGCGGGGATAGAGTATGCGGTATTCGATAAAATACAGGCAAATCCCCTCAAGCAGACCATTATGGAGGGCGGCGCGTTCGCGCGTGAAAACGGCTGTGATTTCATCGTCGCGCTCGGCGGCGGCAGCGTAATGGACGCCGCAAAGGCGATTGCCGTGGTTGCAACGAGCAGCGGCGACCTTTGGGACTATATCTCCGGAGGTACCGGGCTCGGAAAACCGTTTGAAAGCAAGCCGCTTCCGATTGTAGCCATCACCACGACGGCCGGCACCGGCTCCGAGACCGATTCCGGCGGCGTGATTACAAATCCGGATACGCACGAGAAAATCGGTTTGGTAAACGAGGCGCTCTTCCCGGTGCTCGCAATCGTCGACCCGGAGCTTATGCGCACCGTCCCGCCGAAGTTTACAGCCTACCAGGGCTTTGACGCGCTGTTCCACAGCGTGGAGGGCTATATTTCAGCCAACGCGAACCTTATGAGCGATATGTACGCAATCACCGCGATAGAAAATATCGGCCGTAACCTTGCGAAGGCTGTACATGATGGCGGCGATATGGAGGCGCGCGAGCTTGTGGCTTTCGGCAACACGCTGTCCGGCGTCGTTATGTGTGTCGGAACCGTGACGAGCGAGCATTCGCTGGAGCACGCGATGTCCGCGTACCATCAGGAGCTGCCGCACGGCGCGGGGCTGATTATGATAAGCAAGGCGTATTTTGCGCACTTTATCGAAAAGCATGTCTGCGGCGAACGCTTTGTCCGCATGGCAAAGGCGCTTGGCATGGAAAACGCGGATAACCCGGAGGATTTTATCACTGCTCTTGCAAAGCTGCAGGAGGACTGCGGCGTGGCGGACTTGAAGATGTCCGATTACGGCATTACCAAAGACGAGCTTGAAACGCTCGCCCATAACGCGATGGACTCTATGGGAGGCCTGTTCGAGTGCGACCGTTCACCGCTTTCGGTTGCGGACTGCGTAGCAATCTATGAAAAATCCTATAGATAAGCCGGCGTTCCATAGTGCCGGAATTCAGTTGGCCATAGGGGGAATAAATATGGAAATGGAAAAAAGCCTTGGACCGGGCGCGGTCTTCCCGATGGGGGAGAAAAACGAAGCGTTCGCGCGGTATTTTACCGGCCAGAGCTATTTGAATATGCTGACAGCCGAAGGCGTTGCAATTGGGAACGTCACGTTTGAGCCGGGGTGCCGCAACAGCTGGCATATCCATCACAGCGGCGGGCAAATCCTTCTGGTGACAGGCGGCAGGGGCTATTACCAGGCGTGGGGAGAAGAGGCGAAGGAGCTTCACCCGGGCGACGTGGTAAATATACCGCCGGAGGTAAAGCATTGGCATGGGGCCGCCAAGGACAGCTGGTTTTCCCATCTTGCGGTTGAGGTTCCTGCACAGGGGGCAAAAAACGAATGGCTGGAGCCGGTACCGGACGAAGCCTACCGTAAACTGAAATAAAAGGGAGGAGACGGCATGACCATCGCGCAGGTCAGTAAAAAGTATGACATTTCAGCCGATACCCTCCGGTATTACGAGCGTATTGGGCTGATTCCCACGGTAAACCGCCTGCCTTCCGGCATCCGGGATTATACGGAAAACGACTGTAATTGGGTGGAGTTTGCCAAATGCATGCGCGGCGCCGGCTTGCAGGTAGAAGCGCTGATTGAATATATCGCCCTGTTCCAGCAGGGCGACGGGACGATTGAGGCAAGAAAGCAGATTCTTATCGAGCAGCGCGGCCAGCTTGTGCAGCGGATTGACGAAATGCAAAGGACGCTTGAACGGCTCAATAAGAAAATTGAGCGTTATGAGCAGGGGCTGCTTCCGGCGGAAAAGAAGCTGAAGGAAGAGTTCGATTTAAAATAACCCCGGAAAAGGAAGCCCCCTGCCGCTATCTTTTCGTGAGAACGCACAAAATAAAGGCGTTGGTCTCCCTCATAAATTCTCCCATTTTGACGGTAGTTTTTTTCTTACGGCAAGGCGGCAAATGCAGTATAATATAAACAGCGGGGAAAAGCCCTGCGTTTATAATTAGATGTAAGTCCAGCTGGGAGCAGTGCGCAGTCTATTCATGGTGAAAACCGGAAAGGCTGCGCTTTTTTTGCGCTCGTTCGGGCTTCGCTTTTGCTTTGAAGGGAGAAAAACAAATGACAGAAACCAAAAAAGAGCCAAACGCTTACCTTGCACAGCAGCCTATCGGCAAGTTGCTGCTTAAATTTTCCATTCCCTGCGTGCTTTCTATGCTTGTAAGCGCCCTGTATAATATTGTAGACCAGATTTTTATCGGGCAGAGTGTCGGGTATCTCGGGAACGCCGCGACCAACGTAGTATACCCGTTTACCGTTGTGGCGCTGGCGCTCGCGCTTTTAATCGGGGATGGAAGCGCGGCGCTTTTGAGCCTTTCGCTCGGCAGGGGAGACAGTGAAACAAGCCATAAATGTATCGGCAGCGCTATTGTCATGACGGCTGTTACAGGTATACTGCTTATGGCGGTTGGCTTTGCCTTGACCGGGCCAATTCTTAAGCTGTTCGGCGCAACGCCGGCCTGTTATAGCTATGCCGTGGACTATATGCGGATTATTCTGCTCGGCATTCCATTTTTTGTGTTTACCTCTGGGATGAACTCCGCTATCCGCGCGGACGGCTCACCCGGCTATTCCATGGCGGCTACCGTCGCCGGCGCGGTACTCAACCTTATTCTTGACCCGGTTGCAATTTTTGTGTTTGATATGGGCGTGCAGGGCGCGGCGGCTGCCACTGTCATCGGGCAGGCCGTTTCCTGTGTTGTAACAGCGCTTTATTTCCGTAAGCCGAAATCGTTCCATTTTCAGAAAAAGAGCTTCCGGCTGTGCGGAAAAACAATAAAAACTGTCTGCCAGCTTGGTATATCGAGCTTTATCACGCAGACCGCGATTGTCATTGTAATCAGCGTTGCGAACAATATGATTACAGCCGTTGGGCCGCAGTCGCGGTACGGCGCGGATATCCCGCTGTCCGTCGTGGGTATTGTTATGAAGGTGTTCGGCATAGTCATCGCGTTTTCCGTCGGCATAGCGGTGGGAGGACAGCCGGTTATCGGGTACAATTACGGCGCGAAAAATTATAAGCGGGTGTTCCATGCGTACCGGCTTGTCATTCTCGCAAACCTTGTGGTCGGGCTTGCCGCAACGCTTCTTTTTGAGCTTTGCCCCCAGGTAATTGTAAGCCTGTTCGGCAGCGAAAGCGCGCTTTATAACGAATACGCATGCCTATGCTTCCGCATTTTCCTCGGCGGGATTTTGCTTTGCTGTGTGCAGAAGGCAAGCAGCATCTTTTTACAGGCAATCGGCAGGCCTGTAAAGGCGACCATTTTGTCGCTTTCGCGCGATGTTATATTTCTTGTCCCGGGCGTTATTATTTTGGCCTCGTGCTTCGGCGTTACCGGTATGCTGTGGGCGGCGCCAATTGCCGACGTGCTCGCGTTTTTGCTGGCCGCCGTTCTTGTTGTGCTGGAGTATAAAACGGTTGCGCGCAAAGAACAAGGACCAGAGGCGGCGCTTGTACCGGCGCGGGACTGACCCTTTTGTAAGGTTTACCGGAAGGGGCAAAACGGAAAGCAGGCGAAAGCCTGCTTTTTTGCTTGTAAAATTTAAGCTTGTTTTAAGTAAAGCGTGTTATCCTGCCCTTAAAATCAAAGGGAGGATAGCTTTAAAATACCTGTAAAAGCCGGATGCATGGAATAGGAGGCAGATTACCATAGAACAGCTTCAGGAAATATTGAAAAGCGGCGAAAAAAATAACTTCTTGACGAAAAAAGCTTTCGAGTGGTAAACTGGAAATTAAAAGAGCGGATGCTTCCAGACGAGTACGGGGAAAGCGTTATCCGCGGCCTTTATTCGATACGCCGGACAGGAGGCTTATCCGCGCCTCGCTCGAAAAACCTGTGACAGGGAAAAGGAAATCTCGGTACGCCAAAGGCGCGCGGGGAACTATAGGAAATGCAAAGGAAATAGGGAGTACAATGAAAAAAAGAATTGCCGGATTCATTTTAGTTTTATTAAGCTGCGCGCTGCTCTTACCGGGGTGCGGGCAGACGCCGGAGGACCTGCCGTCGGATATTCCGCCGGGTACGCAGCCGGCAAAGCAGCCGGAAAGCCATCTGATAGATGGGTTTGAGATAATCCTGCAAACCCCGGAGCTTCCGACAGGCTGTGAAATCACCGCCTTGACGATGGCGCTGCGTTATTACGGATTTGATGCGGATAAAGCCACGATGGCTTCCGCGTACCTGCCCTGCATGCCCGCAAACCAGTATACCGGGGAGGACGGCAGGCTCTATGGCAGCGACCTGAACCAGTACTTTATTGGCGATCCCTTCAGCGTGTCGGGCATTGTTTGCGGCACGGGAGCCATTGTGACCGCCGCAGACGCATACCTCGGCGGCTGCGGCAGCAAAATGAGGGCTGAGGATTTAACGGGAGCGTCCCCGGAAGAGCTTTATCAGCTTGTAGAGCAGGATATCCCAGTGCTCGTATGGGTGACGATTGGAATGCAGCAAAGCAGGGGCGATTTAGAGGGCTGGTATACAGAAAACGGCGATTATGTAGAATGGGGCCCAAACGACCATGGTGCGGTATTGATTGGTTTTACAGATGATACCGTCGTGATAGCAGACCCGCTCTATGGGCAAATGGAGTACAGCCGCGAGGCGTTTGAAGAAGCTTTTGCGTCAAGAAACCATCAATGCGTCGTTTTGCGCTGAACGGCTCCGGCGGAAATATGCAGGCACCATTTTCATATATGCTCTCCTTCTTACACGACAAAAGGAACCGGGCAACCGGTTCCTTTTGTCATAAGGGGTTGGGGGACAAATTGATTGAAGGATACAGGAGGCTGCTTTATTTTTTCAATCATGATAACCGGCTGTGCAATAGTAAGCACGTCGTCTGTTACGGCCTGGCGCGCAGCTCAAAATTTGCGGCCTGATAATGAATTTACACGTAATCCGGTATAAGCCGGAGTACACGCGCTATGCGTCACCACGCTTCCGTCGGGCATGGGGGCGCCGTAGGACATGGGGGCGCCGTAGGACATGGGGGCGCCGGGCATGGTGCGCATCCGCACTGGCAGGGCAGACAGGGAGTGGTAATCTGTAAATCCTTACAGTTATATACGTTTGTATGGAGTCCAATCAAAACAAGTTTTCTCCTTTCATTAAAACGGCACAAATATTCGTTGCCGCCGGGACAACCCGGCTTATCCTATCATATGCGTACCGTCCCGCAATGGTGAATGCCTGTCCGCAAGGCACAAAAGTATTGCGTTTTTCCCCCACACGTTTTAAAATAAAAATAGAAAATATGTTCTGCTTTGTTCTGATAAGCAAAAGGGGGAACGGGTATGATTCTTTCGGCCTCCAGAAGGACAGACATTCCATGCTGGTATTCCGATTGGTTTATAAACAGGCTGAAAGCGGGCTTTGCCCTTGTGCGCAATCCTGTGAACGCAAAGCAAATCAGCCAAATTGCGCTTTCGCCGGAAAAGGTGGACTGTATTGTATTTTGGACGAAGGATTTCCAAAATATGATGGACAAGCTTCCGCTTCTTGACGAAATGGGCTACCGCTATTATGTACAGTTCACGGTCACGCCATATGGCCATTCGGTAGAGACGGCTTTAAGGCCGAAAGAGGATATCCTCCGGACGTTTGAAGCTTTAAGCAAAAAAATCGGGCGGCGCCGCGTGCTTTGGCGGTACGACCCGATTCTCCTGACTGATTTATATGATGCCGCTTACCACAAAAAGCAATTTGAAGGGCTTTGCAGGCGCCTTTGCGCCAGTACGGAAAGCGTAACGGTGAGCTTTGTCGATTTTTATCAAAAGCAGGGGATAAAGCAGCCGTACCGTGCGCCGGACGAAGGGGAAACGGCGGAGCTTTCCCAATCGCTTGCGCATACGGCGAGGCGTTATGGCATGATACCAAAGGCCTGCTGCGAGCGGCCGGAGCTTTCGGCATACGGTATAGAAAAGGCAAGCTGTATCGACAAAGCGGTGATTGAGCGTATCTGCGGGGCAAAGCTCAGGCTCGGCTCCGACAAAAACCAGCGCCCCGGCTGCGGCTGCTGTGAAAGCATAGACATCGGCTTATACGGCACCTGCCAGAACGGCTGTATTTACTGCTACGCAAACCGCGGCGCTGAGGCCGCCCGTCGCCGTTTTATGGAGCACGACCCGCACGGCGCGCTGCTTTATGGGAAGGTACAGGACGGGGACGTTATAAAAGACCGCGCGGTACAGTCCTGCCTGCAAGACCAGCTGAGCCTGTTTGAATAAGGAAGAAGGAGCGGGAGATACTCCCGCCCCGTATTTTACTCCGCCTGCGTTTCCGGCAAAGGCTCTATTTTTTTCAGGATATTACCGGTAAGCACAGCGATAACAAGGCTTGCTATACAGGCCAAAAACAAGATGATGCTGGAACCGCCTCCGAACCGGTCAAAAAGAAAACCGTACATCGCCTGCCCGGCGGGCAGGGCGCAAATACTCATTACCGTAATCAGGGAAGCAACCTTGCCGAGCAGGTGCCCGGGCGTTACGCGCTGGGCAAACGTCTGCGCGAAAATGGTAAACAGCGCGGCGCAGCACATACACGCGATAACGCTCAGCAGGATGACGGCATAAGACACAAACGGCGCGCCGGGTGAAATGACCGCCAGGCCAATGGGCAGCAGCGCAAGGCCGGCAATCAGCAGCAGCTTATGTGATTTTAGGAAATCCACCTTTTTGGCGACAAGCCCGGCAAGGCATCCGCCAAGAATCGACCCGACGGCGAGCGCGCCCTCCGCAAAACCGTATAGCTGGCTCGACAGGCCGAGATATATTTTAATTAAATAGGGCAGGCCCACCATGATAAGGGCCGACAAGAACAGGTTCAGCGCCGCGACAATGCCAAGCAGCTTAAACAGCTGCGGGTTGTCATGCGTCAGGAAGCGCAGCGCGCCGGATAAATCCTCCCGGGCAGTACGCAGGATTTTCCCGCTTTTTTCCCTGCGTTCAAACGGGATACGCAAAAACAGCTCCATCACAGCGGATAAAAAGAAGCAGACGCCGCTGATAAAGAGAATCGTGTCGATGTGGAGAAAGCCGTAAAGAAAGCCGCCGATAATCGGGCCGAGCAGGTTCGACAGTGCGTTCACCTGCACGACCGTTCCATTGGCGCCCGCCAGGTTTTTATCGCTCGTCAGCGCGGGAATGCTCGCCTGGACGGAGGGCTGGTAGAACGACTGGATAACAGAAAGAAGCACCATCGCCGCCCCGATTGGCAGGAGGCTTTCGGAATTCACAAAGAACAGCGCGAAAACGGCAATGACGGCTGCCGTCGTAAAATCGAGTATCACCATGATGTTCCGCTTGTTCACACGGTCTGCAAGCAGCCCGCCGAACGGGGAAAGCAGCACGGTCGGAATCATAGAGACAGCGAGAATCCCGCCGAACGCTGCCGCCGAGCCGGTCTGGTCAAGCACAAAAAGCGACAGGGAAAACCGCAGGATAGAATTGCCGAACAGCGAAACGATTTGCCCGATAATCATCAGCGTAAAATCGCGGTGGAACAGTTTTTCTTTTTTCATAAATAAGACTCCTTTGAGGTTTAATACCGACGGTTGGTATGTATATATGTTAAAAGAAACGCCCGTATGGGCGAATCTTATTCTATTTCTTCTTTGTTTTCCTTTTCCTGTATCCATTCACGGCGGTTAACCGCGTCGTAATAATCGGACGCGACCTGTAAAAAATAGCTGTCAATCAACGGGATGCCTATCCGGTCGAGTACCTGCTGGTAAAAGCGTACTTTATCGATAAAGCGTTCCTTTTCCACAGGGAAGATGGCCGGGTTAATCCAAATGTTCATCAGTACGAGCAGCGTCTCCGAGGCTTCACGCGGGTACTGCGTATGTATGGAGCCATCACGGTTGCCCTCTTCTATCAGACAGGCGATTTCAGGTGCGATTTCCTCTACCGCGCATTGAAGGGATTCCAAAATCATGCGCGCGTTGTAACGGTAAACAGGGGCGGTCACAGCGTCGAGCGCTACCTTCTTTTCATTTTGCAGCTCATATAGAAACAGGCGAGACAGCTTTTCCAAAGCGGTAATGCCCGGTATATTTTTAACCTCCGTAAAAATGTCCGCCCCTTCATAGATACCTTCGCAAAGACGGTTGAGAATTTCTTCCTTGCTTTTGAAGTGGTGGTAAATCGCGCCCTTGGACATACCGATTTTGTCTACAATATCCTGTATCGAGGTTTTCTCGTACCCCTGCTGCGTAAACAGCTGATAGGAGACCTCCAGGATTTTCTGCACGGTTTCTTCCGGATATTTGTTGCGCGACACAGCGTCCACTTCTTTCATACATACGGTTGGTATGTATAGAATATAGCACGGGCGCAAACGGCTGTCAAGACAAATTTTGAATAAAGCGGCGTGATACCGCCCCAGTTGTTGACAGAAAGGGGCGGCAGGCGTAAACTTAAATGAATCAGTTGTTTTTCGGCGGGTTACACAGCCCGGCATAGATGAGGGGGAGGACGCCATGCGCCTGGTACAAATTTATTTCAGCCCCACGGGAGGCGCAAAAAAGGTGCTCGGTATCATCAGCAGTGTGTGGGACTGTGAGAAAACAGAGGTCGATTTATCAAACCCAAACAGGGATTTTTCCAATATTATGCTGGGGGAAAGCGATTTGTGCCTCATTGCCGTCCCAAGCTTTGGCGGGCGCGTGCCTGAAATTGCGCTTTCCAGGCTCAGGGAGATAAAGGGAAACGGCGCGTCCGCGGTTTTGATTGCCGTCTACGGCAACCGCGCCATCGACGATACGCTGCTTGAGCTCAAGGATACCCTTGTTCCTCTTGGATTCTGCTGTATCGCGGCGGTTTCGGCTGTCGCGGAGCATTCCATCATGCGCTGTTATGGTACGGGCCGGCCCGACAAAGAAGATGAGCGGGAGCTGCTTGCGTTCGCGCGGAGCATCAGGGAGGCTGCCGGGCGCGTCAATCCCGGACAGGGCCTTGCCGTCCCCGGCGGCTTTCCTTACCGGGAATATAACGGCGTGCCTTTCCGTCCGAAATCCTCAAAGGCCTGTACCCGCTGCGGGCTGTGCGCGCGGGAATGTCCGGTAAAAGCTATCCCGGAGGACGACCCGTCCAGTACGTTTGAAGATAAGTGCATTTCCTGTATGCGGTGTATCGCGGTTTGCCCGCGGCAAGCGTGGTCGCTGAATAAGGCGGCGCTCTTCGCCGCGTCGCGGAAGATGAAAGGGGCGTGCGCGGGCAGAAAGGAAAATAAGCTGTTTTTGTAACCGGCTGTTTGGAAGGGGTGCGTATCATGACAAAACAGGTAGCCGCCGCCATTATCAGGAAGGACGGTAAAATTTTAATCTGCCGCCGCGCGGCGGGCGGAAGCTGCGCGAACCTTTGGGAATTCCCCGGCGGAAAACTCGAAAAAGGGGAAACCCTGCGGGAATGCCTTGCGCGCGAATGTATGGAGGAGCTGGGTACATCGGTCAAGGTGGGCCGCCTTTATGAAAAGGCATGCCATACCTATCCGGAGGCCACGGTGGAGCTTTCCTTTTTTCTTGCGGAGATAACAGGCGGGACGCTCCAAAAGCATGTGCATACCGATTGCCGTTGGGTAACGCAGGAGGAGCTTTCCCAGTATGAATTCTGTCCGGCGGACAGTGCGCTGGTCAGGCGCATACGGCAAGACGGCAAACTGTTTTAGTAGGCCGCCGTACTGTCCGGACAAACGGCGATAGGAGGAGAAGCCATGACCATAATCGAAGCGGCTGAACGCCGTCATACGGTGCGTCAATATACGGGCCGCAGGATACCGAAGGATATAGTTGAGCAGCTTGCGGCGAAAATCAATCAAAATAACAGAAAATACAATCTGAAGATGAAGCTGGCGCTGGAAAATACAGAAGCGTTTGGCGCAGTCACCAGGCTTATTTTAGCGAAGGGCGTCCGTAATTACATCGTATTAGCCGGGGAGAATACGCCAGATGTTGATGAAAGGCTCGGGTACTGTGGTGCGGACGTCATGCTGCTTGCGCAGGCGCTTGGGTTGAATTCCTGGTGGGCCGGCGGTTCCTTCAGCAGAAAAGGCGCCAGAAAGAATGCCGGCGCGGCAAAAGCGGATAAGGTCGCCGGTATCATTGCCGTCGGGTACGGCGCTGTCCAGGGAGCCGCGCATAAATCCAAAAAACCAGAGGAAGTCAGCCGTTATATTGGAACCGCGCCTGAGTGGTTTATAAAAGGGGTGGAGACGGCGCTGCTTGCCCCGACGGCGCTTAACAAACAGGCGTTCCTGATAAAAGGCGCCGGCAGCAGGGTGTCGCTCATTTGCAGTAACGGTGCATTCTCCGGCATAGAGCTTGGAATTATAAAATTTCATTTTGAAGCTGGCGCTGGCAAAGAAAACTTCGAATGGGTTTAGCTGCCGGGCTGGGGACGCGCGGCGTTTCACAAAAATAAAAAAATAGAATGGAGATAAATTATGGTTACGAATCATAACATAGACAACGGAAAAGCCTTCGACTGGGGAAAGACCTCTGCCGATTACGCAAAATACCGCGATATTTATCCAGGCGAGTTCTACGAAAAAATCCGGAAAAGGGGTTTATGTGAGGCGGGCATGGACGTGCTCGACCTCGGCACCGGAACAGGCGTGCTGCCGCGCGCACTTTACGGGTCCGGCGCGCGTTTTACCGGCACTGACCTTTCGGAAAACCAGGTGCTTGAGGCGAAGAAGCTGGCTGGGGAACAGCAGATGGACATCCGCTTTTTGGCTTCTCCCGCGGAAGAACTGCCCTTTGCGGACAATTCCTTCGATACCGTAACGGCGTGCCAGTGCTTCTTTTATTTTGACCGTAAGCGGGTATACCCCGAAATCTCTCGCGTACTAAGGCCGGGCGGCAGGCTTTGCGTCCTCTATATGGCCTGGCTGCCGGAAGAGGATAAAATCGCGGGCGAAAGCGAAGCGCTTGTGCTCCAATACAATCCCGATTGGTCGGGAAAGGGGGAGCGCCGCCATCCGCTTGCTTTTGAGCCTGAGGCAAGCCCTTACTTTGAACAGGAGCATTCCGAGGTGTTCGACCTCCAGGTACCCTTCACACGGGAAAGCTGGAACGGGCGCATGAAGGCGTGCAGGGGAATCGGCGCGTCCCTGAGCGAAGAGCGGGTGAGCGCGTTTGACCGGCAGCATATGGAACTGCTTTCAAAAATTGCGCCGGAGCGCTTTACCATACGCCATTACGCCGCCATGCTTGTTTTAAAGAGCACGAAACACGGCAGCGCTGAATGAAGGCAGCCGTCAGGAATCCATTCAGGCAATGTATTTATTGCTGAATTGGGTGGAAAGTGTGACAGGGAATGAAAACGATTTATAAAACAAAAAGCGGGAAAGCCGCTGTACTGAAGCTGTATGATGAACAGTTATCTAAGCTCGGCTGCCAATACCGGGATATTTTTGTCAAAACCTCATTCGGGGAAACGCACCTGGTTGAAACAGGAAACACGGAAGGCCCCGCTCTATTGGTCTTTCACGGGGGGAACTCCACAACCGCGTATCATCTTTTAATGTGTAAATTCCTGCTTCAGGATTTTCACATATATGCGGTCGATACGATTGGGCATCCGGGAAAAAGCGCACAAACCTGCCTTTCCCCTAGGGGCTATAGCTACGGGCGCTGGGCGGGCGAGGTCATAGAAGGGCTCGGCTTTGAGAAAATCAGATGCTTCGGAGGCTCGTTTGGCGCAGGCGTATTGGCAAAGCTCATGTGCACCGCGCCGGAAAAGGTTATAAAAAGCGTATTGACGGTGCCGTCCGGTATCAACAACGCTTTTCCAACCGGCTCCGTCAAAATGATGGTTCCGCTGATTAAATACTGCTTTACAAAGGATGACCGGTACATTGAGCAGGCGGCGCTTATTATGGCAATCACGCGGGATGTATTGGATGAAGACACCTTTGAAACGGTAAAAAGCAGCTTTTCCTATGTGAAAACAAAGGTGGGGATGCCCTCAAATGTCAGTAAGGAAAGGATGGGGAAATGCGGCGCTCCGGTTCTTGTTATGGCGAGTGAGCTTGACTGCTTGTTCCCGGCGGGAAAGGTCTTAAAGCGGGCGCGGCAAATCATTCCAAACTGCACCCTGTATGAGCTCGTCGGGCGGGGGCATATGCACATACTCACAGAAAAAGAAAAGAATATGGTAATCCAGTTTTTAAAGTGAAATAAGCTTATCTTCAAGCTTATATGCCATTATACAGGAGTTGTCAGCATGAAAATGCCGGAAACGATAGAACCAGGGATGTTTGCCCCCTGTGGGATGAACTGCAAGGTTTGCTATAAGCATTGCTCCCATAATAAACCGTGCGGCGGCTGCCTTAGCAGCGGTTTGGGAAAGCCGGGGCATTGCCGCAGCTGTAAAATCAAGGATTGTATGAGGGAAAAGGGTTGTGCTTACTGCTATGAATGCGGCGATTACCCTTGTAAGCGGATAAAAGGCTTGGAAAAAAGCTATCAAACGCGTTACAACGCAAGCCTTATCGAAAACAGCCGGCTTGTCAGGGAGCAAGGGATTGAGGCATTTATGCAGCTGCAGAAAGAAAAATATACCTGCCCGAAATGCTCATGTACGGTAAGGAAGCAAGCAACCGAAAACAAGAGATAGACCGCCAGCACTACACTATTCCGAACCAAAGACCAAAAGATAAGCATTGTGGGAAAATCTAAACTTTTGGATTTTCCTACAATGCCAACTACGGCGGAATCCCTCCCACTCCTTATATCTTTCTGTATACATTGAATTTGTATTTAGTAAAATGCAGACAACACCACGGATCGGCTTTTGGTTGGACAATTCCAACCAAACACCACAGCAGACAGCAGAAAACATTCTGAACGCTAGGAAGCCGGTATGATTGTTACATATAAGGGGAAGAAAAATTTCTTTTAGGTACTTGCTTTCCTAAAACTGATGTGATACAATGATTTAATCCAGAAAAGGAGTAAAAAATATGCGGCAAGGTATTCTTAAATAAAACTATAATCAAATAGTGGGAACAAAGGATTATGATAGCTCCTTTTGTAGGGGCTTAGTTTTTTGTACCCAATTTAAGAATACTTTTGCCTTATCAATTTTGACATATCCCCAAAAACAGCAATCACAAACAGGTGTATGCTGTATATGTGTATGTCCGCAACTTATAATCCCCAGTGGTAAAAGTATTTTACTGCTGGGGATTTTTATGCCCTTTGGGGCTGTAAAGGGAGGACAATCACATGAAAATAATCAATATTGGAATTCTTGCCCATGTATGAGCTAAAAGACGGTCACACCTGCTAATATAATTGAATAATGTGATAAAGCCGCTTGTTTTGTGTGAAATAGGCGGCTTTTTAACTTACAAAGACCATTCAAGGAAACTTGAGTGGTCTTTTCTTTTTAAGGAGGAATTTATCTTTGAATACTCAAATCATCGCCGTTGCCAACCAGAAGGGCGGCGTCGGCAAAACGACGACCTGTGCCAACCTGGGGATTGGACTGGCGCAGGCCGGAAAGAAAGTGCTGCTGGTTGACGGCGACCCGCAAGGCAGCCTAACTATCAGCCTGGGGCACCCTCAACCGGACAAGCTGCCCTTTACCCTGTCGGACGCAATGGGCCGCATCCTGATGGATGAACCGCTACGCCCCGGCGAGGGTATCCTGCACCACTCGGAGGGCGTTGACCTGATGCCCGCCGACATTCAGCTCTCCGGCATGGAAGTGTCGCTGGTAAACGCCATGAGCCGGGAGACCATTCTGCGGCAGTACCTGGATACTGTGAAGGGGCAGTATTCCCATATTCTCATCGACTGTCAGCCCTCCCTGGGTATGCTTACGGTCAACGCTCTGGCCGCCGCCAACAGGATCATAGTCCCCGTCCAGGCGGAGTATCTGCCCGCCAAGGGCCTGGAGCAGCTGCTGTCCACCATCAACAAGGTCAAGCGACAGCTGAACCCCAAGCTCCAGATCGACGGCATCCTGCTGACGATGGTGGACAACCGTACCAACTTTGCCAAGGAGATCGCCGCCCTGCTGCGCGAAACCTACGGCAGCAAAATCAAGGTGTTTGGCACCGAGATTCCCCATTCGGTCCGGGCAAAGGAAATCAGTGCCGAGGGCAAGAGCATTTTCGCCCATGATCCCAATGGCAAGGTAGCGGAGGGTTACAAAAATCTGACTAAGGAGGTGTTGAAACTTGAAAAGCAGCGCGAAAAAAGTAGAGCTGGCTTCGGTCGATGACCTGTTTTCCACTGAGGAAAGCCGTGCCGATGCCCAGCGGGAGAAGGTTCTGGAAATTCCCTTGTCGGAACTTCACCCGTTCAAGAAGCATCCCTTTAAGGTCAAGGATGATGAGGCCATGATGGAAACTGCCGACAGCATCCGGCAGTACGGTGTACTGGTCCCGGCCATTGCCCGCCCGGACCCGAACGGCGGCTATGAGCTGGTGGCCGGACACCGGCGGCACCGGGCCAGCGAACTGGCAGGCAAGGACACCATGCCGGTCATTGTGCGGGATCTGGACGATGACCAGGCCACCATTATCATGGTTGACAGCAACTTACAGCGGGAAAGCCTGCTCCCCAGCGAGAGGGCTTTTGCCTACAAGATGAAGTTGGAAGCCATCAAGCACCAGGGGGCCAGAACAGATTTAACTTCTGTTCAAGTTGAACAGAAGTTGAGCGCCCGTGACCGTGTTGCAAAAGATGCAGGAGAACGTAGTGGAATACAGGTTATGCGTTTTATCCGACTCACCGAGCTGATTCCCGAACTGCTGGACATGGTGGACGAGAAGAAAATCGCCTTCAACCCGGCCTATGAGCTGTCCTTCCTCAAAAAAGAAGAACAGGTGGATTTGCTGGACGCGATGGACAGCGAACAGGCTACCCCTTCTCTCTCCCAAGCCCAGCGGCTCAAGAAATTCAGCCAGGAGGGGCATTTGAACATTGATGTGATGCGGGCCATCATGGGCGAGGAAAAGAAAAGCGATTTGGACAAGGTGACGTTCACCTCGGACACCCTACGCAAATACTTTCCCAAGAGCTACACACCCCAGCGGATGCAGGAAACCATCATCAAGCTGCTGGAACAGTGGCAGAAAAAACGCCAGAGAGATCAGGAAAGATGAAAGGAGCCGCCTATGAGGGATATTTCAGCCCGTGAGCTGAAAGGACATAACATTCTTGCCGTAGAGCGTTTTTGGGACAGCACCCGCTGGATGATCGAGTTTTCCGTCCTGCGTCCTTGCTCCTACGGCAGCCCCGGCGATGAAATGCGGCTGTTTCTTACAGAGGACGGCTATCAGGCCGCCTTACTCAGCCAGAAACGCCGGGAAATTAAAATCAGGCGGTATGCCCGTATCATCGAGGGCCATGTCCTCGACTTCAAGCCGGGCAAGCGCCGCCGCCACTCATAAATAAGCCATTACTGCGAAAGGAAAGGATTGAATATGTGTACGATTAAGGAAATCCGGGAAGCGATCCGGGAAGATTGCAGTTCCCAGCATGATATGGACTCTGCGGAGATTGACCGTGTTTTACAGGCTCTCCCGTTTTCTCAGGATTCGGAACCGTTTTCCAAGCCGAGACCGCAAAGGCCGGTATTTTGGTTCCGCACAAGAAGATATGGAAAAAAGTAACGCCGCAATTCTTTTTACAGGGTTGCGGCTTTTTTCATGCCCTGAGAAATGAAAGGAGTGAAGTCAATGGCCGTTTTTCGCATTGAACGAACCAGGGATTATACCGTGATGAGCAACCATCATCTGCGGAATGAGAAACTGTCCTTAAAGGCAAAGGGGCTGCTTTCCATGATGCTGTCCTTGCCGGAGAACTGGAACTACACCACCAGAGGGCTTGCCGCCATCTGCAAAGAGGGCGTGGATGCTATCGGCGGGGCGCTGCGGGAGCTGGAAACAGCCGGGTACATCGTCCGCCATCAGCTGCGGGACCGGCAGGGCCGGATCAGCGATACCGAGTATGTTATCTACGAACAGCCACAGCCTAAGAAGCCGGACACGCCTTCGCCGGATACGGATGCACCAGATACGGAAAACCCGTATATGGAGAAACCGGATACGGAAAAGCCCGCAGAATTAAATATAGAGAAATCAAATACTCAAAAATCAATTACTCATGGATCAAGTACCGATTCCATTCCCTTCCGGGAGAAAACGGCGGACAAGCCGCCGGAACGGAAAGGAAGGGATGCGATGTCTGTCACGGAGATAGAGAGTTATCGGGAGTTGATTCTGGAGAACATCGAGTATGACTATCTCAAACAGCGGGCCGGATTCTATCAGGATGAACTGGACGAAATTGTGGAGCTGATGGTGGAGACCGTCTGCGCCAAGCGCAAAACCACAAGGATTGCCGGGGCTGACTTCCCCCATGAGGTGGTGCGTTCCCGATTTTTGAAGCTGGACAGTTCGCACATTGAGTTTGTCATGGACTGCCTGCATAAGAACACCACGGAAGTGCGGAATATCAAGCAATATTTGCTGACTGTGCTGTTTAATGCACCATCGACCATGAGCAACAGCTATACCGCACAGGTGAATCACGACATGAACGCAGGCGGCTGGTAAAGGCCGCTGTTTTATTGCCCGGAATTTCCGGGAGAAAGGATTTTGCCATGAAAAGACCCCTTGCATATATTACGGCTCCCTGGAGCAACAACCAGTATGAGAACACCGAAAACGCTGCGGCCTACTGCCGTCAGGTGTACGACGCCGGGTATTCGCCCATCTGCCCGGTGCTGTTCCTGCCCACCTTCCTCAAGGACGAGATTCCCCAGGAACATAAGGACGGGCTGGATATAGCACGGGATTACCTGAGACGGTCTCATGTGCTGGTAGTCTGCGGCCACGGCATTGACGAGACGGTGAAGAATGACATCGCTACTGCCGACCGCCTGCGGATCACCGCCACTACCCTGGATGGCATCCTGACCGTAAAGGGCCAGGGGCGAGGGAAAGGAGGTGCGCGCCATGCCTGAGCGTAAGACTGTGGGCCAGTTGATGGAGGAAATGCGGCTCAAAGCTGGGGCGCAGGAATACAGCGGCCATGAATATATGGATTTGAACCGCTTTGCGGTTGATACCCGGCACATGATTATCTTTGATGTGCTGACAGATGATTCCCCTATTGGCTGGAAAGGCGAACGAACCCGCGTCTACTTGACCGAGGAAGGTTATCAGAAAGCACTTGAGCGGCAGAAAGACGGGCATATCAAGATTCTCAGCCATGCAAAAGTGTTTCAGGGGCATCTGCGCTATGACCGTTCCGACCAGCTGCGTTGAAAGGAGTTTGTTATGATGAAATACTTGTTGCGGCGGCTGGTGGTTCCGCCTTAGTAAGCTGCGCCACCCCTGCAAATTTTCACAGAAAGGAGGCGATGACCCATGCAGGAGGAAGTAGAAAACAGGACTTTGACGCTGATCGTCAGTGGAACAAAGTTTACCGGACGGCTTTTGAAGGCCGCCATTACCAAGTACATGGCTCACCGTAAGGAAAAGAAGCTGAATAAGCAAAAAAGCCGGGATTCCCCTATAATTTCCAAAGGCAAACAGACCGTCAAGCAGCTGGTCGGGCAGAACCAGGGCGTTTCCAATATCGAGATCACCGACCCTTCCATCAAGGAGTTTGAGAAGATCGCACGGAAATACGGTGTGGACTATGCGGTGAAAAAAGACCGCAGTACCTCCCCGCCCAAGTACCTGATCTTTTTCAAGGGGCGGGATGCGGATGCCTTAACTGCGGCTTTCACCGAGTACACTGGCAAAAAGGTGAAAAAGGCAGAGAAAACCGAGCGTCCGTCTGTGCTGGCAAAGCTGAATCAGTTCAAAGAGCTGGTCAAAAATGCCGTGGTGGACCGCACCAAGCGAAAGGAGCTGGAACGATGAAA
>OLQE01000865.1_pt1 | contig 20097 bp, 22 predicted proteins | sample 1643161 | NCBI WGS metagenome assembly OLQE01 (sample SAMEA3136650, study PRJEB25190) | human gut metagenome | reverse complement strand
ATACCAGAAAATCAGGATGGATGTTCACAATTTATTCATTCATGCGTTTGTCGTGACCAAAATCGGATTCCGCAAAAAAACTGCCGCCGGAGAATTCTTCTCCAGTGACAGTTCTCTGCGAAGTTTATCACTCTATTCTTCTATTTCCATCTAACCATCCGGATAACTACTTTACCGTAACTTTCAGCTGTGCCGTATTGGAAGTATTTCCGTCGCTGTCCACTACATAATATTCCAGCATATACTCTCCGGGCGTATTGGTATCCACCTCTCCGGAAATCTGGATACCCTGATATAATTCGTCACGGCTGTCCTTATCGTCGGTGATATCCTGTACGTAACCCAGCCGGTTCAACTCAGCGCCGCGTTCCACTTCTACCGAATACTGGGTCAGATAAAACCTCGGACTCTCCGCCGGAAGCGCTGCGATCGCCGCCTCATTCTGAGCAGCTCCGTCGTCCACCGTCTGAGCGTCTTCACCGGACGCCGCCGTCTGATCCGCAGCTGCTGCTTCCTGGGCAGCCTGCTGCGCAGCGGCATCCGCCTCCTGAGCAGCTGCCTGACCGGCATCTGCAGCATAGGAAATCAACCTGACCGCTTTCGTTACATTATTTTTGCTGTCTTTCGCCACATAAACAACAGAAGCTCCGGTCTGATCCTCATTGGGAATGATACTCTCAACCGTCACCGTACTGGTAACATCTCCGTCACGGTCATCCGCTGCAGTCACACCATTCAACAGCGCGGAAGTGTCCGAACCCGCCACATAGGTGATCTCCTCCTGCGGAACGGTGATCTCCGGACCATTCCGATCCTCCCCGATATAAACCACTACATTTCCGGCAAGCAGCGCCGCGCATGCCAGAAACAACATTGCCACAAGTCCTTTTTTCATCTCTACTTCTCCTGTTTCTTTCCGTACTCTCCATAATACTTGCCGTAATATTTTCCATATTTTCCGTATGCCTGCTTCTGCATATCCACTTTATTCAGCACCACGCCAAGAATGGGGCAGTTACTTTTTTCCAGCTGTGCCTTTACTTCCTGGGCAAAACGGTAACTGATCACACCCGATTCAATGACCATGATCGCTCCGTCGCACTCTTCCGCGATCACTGCACTGTCGATCACACTTCCCAGCGGAGGCGTATCAATGATCACATAATCGTAAACCTTGCGCACCGCCTTCAGGAACGAGCGGAAATTCTTGCCGCCCAGCAGTTCCGCCGGATTCGGCGGGAACGGACCGGAATAAATCAGATACAACTTCGGGATATTGGTGGAATATACCACATCCTTCAATTCCGACTGACCAGTCAGGTAATGAGTCAATCCCCTTACCGTCTGCTGCCCTGCCTTGGTTCGTCCAAGCAACACCGATTTTCTCAGATCCGCATCGATAAAGAGTACATTTTTCCCGCTCTCGGCAAGAGAGATCGCAAGCTGCAGGCTGACACTGCTCTTTCCCTCATTCGGCGTACAGCTTGTGATGGCGATCACTTTCTTGTCATCCCCGCAAAACTGAAGATTTGCCCGGAGAGATTTGTACGCCTCTTCGATCTGGTAGTTTGATTTTTCTTTTTTCACAGTAACCTGATTCACGACAATTCCCTCCCTTTTATCTTCTTCTCTTCGCTTTGTTCTTCTTCTTATTCTTCACTTCACCCTCGGCAAGCGGAATAATTCCGAGCGTGCTCAGGTGAAGATAGCGCTCCACCTCTTCGGACGTACGGATCGTATCATTCGTTAAATAGGAAATGATCACTGCCGCCAACGCAATCACAAAACCGAGAAACACACCAATCAGAGTATTTTTTATCTCGGAAGGACTAACCGGCTCCTCTGGGATATTGGCTTCCTCAAAAACATTCGCCGCCTCAATATTCATAACATCCTGGATCGTATCGGCGGCGATCCTTCTCAGCGCATTGGCAATGTCCCGCGCAAGATACGGATCCTCGTCCTGTACATCAATAGTAATGATCCGGGTATCGGCAGAGGTTGTAACCGTTACCTTTTCCAGCAATCCGCCGGCTGTCAGATCCAATCCCATCTGACTGATCACCGATTCCGCAACCTGGCGGCTCTGGATCATCTCCGCGCAGTCCTGGGTCAGCTGTTCACTTGCCTGCAGGTCGCTGCTGGTAACCGTATCATTGTTCTGCTGGGTCAGGATATACATTTTAGTCGTAGACTGATACTGAGGTGTCAGAAAAACCTGTGTCACCAGCATAGCCGCCAGTCCCACCGCTGCCGCCGACAGCAGGATTACCAGCGCTTTGCTCCAAAGTACATGGAACAATTCCAATAAATCAATTTCCATTTCATCATTGTTCTGCTGTGTTGTTTCCATACATTTTCTCCTATCCTATGTTTTCTATTATTTTCTGCGGATTATGGATCAGGATACGCTCAGTATAATCTCTGCCCATTTTTTTCTCCATATATTCCGCACAAGGACCTAAATTTGGAACACGTTTGTTGGTTCTGTGGCAGTCTGTGCCAACAAAGTCCAGCATATTGTTTTTCATCAGTTTTCTGCAGAAGCGCTTCACTGCAAATCCTTCCTCGCCCAAAATACTCTCAGCATTCACCTGAAGATACGCTCCGATTTCCCGCAGGGTCTCCAGATCGCCCATATCTTTCCGAATGTTGGGGTATCTTTCCACGTGTGCTATAATCGGAATAAATCCATGGGTAACCAATTCATATACACGTTCCCGCGCAAAGGCAAAATCTGTCGCACCGGAAAATTCAGTCAGAACATAGTCAGATCCCGCCATCGTTGGACGTTCTTTATTGAGCAGTGTTTCTACCATCGACATATTCGCATGGAACTCACACCCAAGATATAGTCTCAGATCCATGCCAATCTTTTCTTCTGTTTTTACTTTTAAAATTTCAAACTGCTGTTCAATCTTCTCCTGCGGTGTCTCGAACATTTCACGGCGGAAATGTGGGGTCAGGATAACAGAACGAACTCCATCATTGTATTCCATCTGAAGCATTTTCAACGCCATGTCCATAGTTTTGGCACCGTCATCTACTTTCGGAAGGATGTGACAGTGTATATCGCTTAGATTTATCATACTCTTCACCCAAAAACTTTTCTTTAATATTTTTAGCATTTATGCTATAAAAAGTCAAGATATCCAAATATTTTCATTTATTTTCCATCACACATTCATCGGCTACTTTACAAAGAATTCAAAACTTTATTAAAAACTGGAGTTTATTCTTAAGCCCTACTTTTTCCAAAAACCATGACATCGCTTCTTTGTAGCGTTTTGTTTTACAATATATAATCAAATATAATAGATTTGGAATGAAACAGCATATTACAATTCTAACAACTAATGTCAACCAGACATTTCCGTTTATAAGATTGCAAACATATATGGTAAACAGAGCTACTAAGCAACTCGTTAATGCATATTGAAAATGATCAAAAAAATATTCCTTCAGTTTTCTGTTTTTAAAATAATACTTAAAAACAATTTGCGAACCCATGCCAAAATTAATGATTAAAAGAGAAACAAGTGTAGCAATTATAATTCCATAAACACCAAAAAGTTTCCCAAGCACAATATTTAATATAATATTTGTTAAAGACTCGGCTATGGCCCGATAACGATTTTCCCACCATAATCCAGTTGCATCAGAGTACAGCCCCCTAATATCTCCCATTTTTAATGCATAAAAATATATAGAAAATGCCACAGCAACTCCGTATGGAAATAGATAGTCTGCTCCCATCCAGATTTCCATAAATGGCTGATAGAGACAAAGAAGGCATATCGTACTCGTACTTTCTCTTGCGGAAGAAAATTATAATGGTTAGCTACTGCTTTTGAATTGCAAATGTAAATATCTGCCATCTGCGACATTCGTTTATGATATCGCTCTTTCGATATATAGGAATACATGTATTGGCAAACAGCTTCACCGCCTCAGCCTCTGTAAAATCCATAAACAGGGTGTCGATATTTTCTTTAATTGCACTTTCCTGCAGAAGTTCAGCAAAAGTATGCGCAGCATCAACCATCCGTTCATCCTTCATATCGGTTCCCACAATAATTCGTGACGGATACAAATTCGGCTTTACAGTCTTTGGATTTATAATGGCGGCATCGACGCGCAAAATGCTCATTTTCAGACCGATAAGTCGCAGAATGAGCTTCATTATCTGAAATTTTCATCAATTTATTCATTTTGGACAAAAATAAAAAGACCGTCAGTTTTATAACCAACGGTCAAAAGAATCTATGGAACAAAAAAAGTTCATTTTTTTCATTAGAAATGATATTCTCATTCTTTTCGCTTAATAATGCGAATGATAATATCATCCTCAGACGGGAAACTTAACCCCAGACAGAAATGTTCAATTCATAGTAAATGGTTCAGGAAGATATGTTACCCACAGCCATGCCGTTCTTCCTGCACTTATTTTTCGTTTATCTCAAAGGCTTTGTGAAGGTCAAAAGCTACAACAAAAGCGTCAGGATAACCCACTCCTGGTATCCTATAAGTCATATCCGGATTCCATCGGCAGCTTCGGTACATGAGCCTGACAAGATCCTTGCTGCTCACATCGCAAGTTTCCCGTTTGATAATCCTCGGCAGTTTATGCGCCCCCGGATCATCAATCCCGCAACGCTGAATAGCCAGCATTTTCTTCCCCTGATTAAAAAGGAACCGATAGAATTCTGGATATCCCATGATTTCCAGTGTGGCTCTGTAAAGCGCAATCCGCCCGCTGCCAAGATTGAACGAGATTCCCGGATGCCTTACGTCCCAATATGTGTTCTTCTCATCACTCATTCTACCGCCTCCCCAAAAGGGCGCACTTGTCCCTTGCATTTATTATTCTGAAGCTAACAATCTTCAAACACCTGTATCTGACATGACAAGCGACCGTTGTTCTTGTATTTCCCCAGTCCTTCTTTGCGATCCGGTCAGCATTCCTACGGAAACATAGCCGTCCATATGGTGGAAGGCGGTTTCCTCCTTATGCTGCTCTACCGAAACGCCGAATGTATTTGCGATATCATCAGGATAATATCCCTTACGTGTATTCGCTTTCGGCTGCTCCTCTGCCTGAACGGGCGCAGACTCTGATGTTTCTACGTTGTCCGTTTTCTTTTTCCTCTTTTTCTCAAGGAAAACCTCCGGGACATTCAGGTCAAACACATAAAGCGTTTTTCCTTCAAACTGAATCCGATATCCCAGGATCTTATACCGGCAGCCTTCTTCCCACCCCATTTCACGATAGATCAGTTCAGAGAAGGGCCGCCCCATCATCTTTCTGCTTTTTCGCTTATCCGGCTTTGCTACGCACCAACGGAGCGCATCTTTGTCATTTTCGTCACACCCCTCCACGACAATGCGCTTTAATTCCTTATTAAACATCATATGGATATATACAACATCCTCCATGCCATTAATGCAGGCTGTATTAAAGGTCACACTATCCTTGCGGATGGTAATGGCGGGATCCCTCAGATGGGCGAATAATTCTTTGCGCACGACCTGGTACCCGTCATAGGAGAACTCCTTTTCCAGTTCAGCGGTCCTTTGCGCTACGGCGGATTCATGCTCCGCGTCTATGTTCTGAAGTTCATTCATTTCACGTCCATCCTTCCATTATTTTCTCCGTTTCCTGCATCATCATCTGCAGCTTCTCCACAGTGAATACATCGTCCCCGTCTAATTCCCTGGCGGGGCGCAGCACATCCCAATCCTTCGCGTAATGTTCCTGTGTGAGCATCTGTATGCTGGAAAGGGATGAGGCCGGTCTTCCAAAAGAATTCTCCCATTCCTCTGGAAATACCAGCATTCTTTTCTTAATCACAACTTCAGTATCGTCGATATTCTCTTCCAGTTCATCCGCTTCCTGCGGAGGAAGAACGATTTCTTCCACCTTGATCATTTCCGGCTCATCAAGCTGGAACAGCATCAGCTTATCCTCCCCATTTTGGATAAACTCTCCCCGGAACCGGTATTTCACCCCATCTTCCCAGTTCATGATGTCAAATAAAGTCCTGGCAAGCCCCCTGCAGGAAACCTGGCTGACAAACCATCTGGATTCCCTTAACCTTCCCCAGTGGATCGCATTCGGATTTTCTTTTTCACATGGCCGTATGGCAATACAGCGGTTCACGGAGTTGAGCAGCAGCTCCACATATTCCACGTCCTGAAATTTCTTCAGACAGGCTGTATTAAAACGCATCTTCCCATTTGAAATGGTCAGTGCGGGATTCTGTATGGTCGAGAAGAACTGTGCACGGACGATCTCATATCCGGAAAGGTCAAGCTGTGTGGCGTCTGCGGCGTCCTGCGCCAGTTCTGCTTTTGTTTCCATACAGCTTTCAGACGCTGTACGGTATTCCTCCGGAGAGAACCCGGTCCAGTCCTTATCGATTGGCACATATCCTTTGAGGATGCCGTCATCCACAACGCTCAAGACCGGAAGGGGCCGGTTCTTGGCACAGTACCACCGGAAAGCCTGCAGGTGGCTGGCCGCGCGAAATACATCCCTGGATACGATTGCTTCATGATGGTCACGCAGCCGGTACTGATTCCGGTCATTATTGTTTTTCCTGGATTTATGATCCAGGAAACTGGGTGTCCAGGTCTTTCTTGCAAGAACATCTCCACAATGGCGCTCATTCTGGAGGACACTGCGGATGGATCCCGCTGTCCACTTCGTATTCCCCAGCTTCGTCTTTCTCCCATACTCCGTTAAAAGCCCTGCGATATCATTACAGGAGAAGCCATTCAGATAAAGGTAAAAAATCACCTTTACCGTTTCCGCCTCCTCGCTATTGATTACCAGGTTTCCATCCTCATCCTTGTCAAAGCCCAGCAGCTCCGGGGTGAGGAAGATGCCTCTTGAAAAGCGGTGCTCAATCGATATGTTCATGATCTCGCTCTTGGTATGGGATTCTTCCTGGGCGGCAGCCGAAAGGACTGTCAGGATCATTTCGCTGGTCTGGTTTAAAGTGTAAAGATTCTCCGTTTCAAACAGAACTCCGACAGGACTGCTCCGCTGCGCCAGTTTCCGCACTGTACTGATCGCGTCCACCGTGTTTCTCGCAAACCGGGAAATGGATTTTGTGACAATCAGGTCGATCTTCCCTGCATAACAGTCTTCAATCATCTGGTTGAATTCTTCCCGATGTGCCAGGGATGTGCCGGAAATGCCTTCGTCCGCATAAATGCCGACCAGTTCCCAGCCCGGATGTTCTTTGATGTATTCTTCATAATGATTTTTCTGAAGCTCATAGGACGAGGTCTGGTTTGGATCATCCGTAGAGACACGACAGTACGCCGCCACACGCTTAAAGGAGGTATCCTCATTAAAGCTGACGATTTCCCTTGCCGGGATCAGTTCCAACGCGTCCCGGTCAACACCTTTATACCTCTCCCGGATTTTCCGTTTGCGTTCTTCATTACTGAACTGTTTCTCCTGATCCGTCATCCTATTTCACCTCCCCTACTTTGCAGGCTCCAATACCACTGTCGCATCTTCCGGTAGCAGTGGATCCCGATCTCTTTTTTGGTATCTTCCGCAGTTCTATGGCTGATCCCTTCTCTGCTCAGTCTGGCATACATATCCTTTGATCTTACATCACCCTGAGAAAGGATTTCTTTAATGAGAAATGCGGCTTTTTCAGTTTTGGTTTTAAACACCGGACGTTCCATCTGCACCGGCTTTTGTATGCTGTCTTCGCATGACAGCCAACGAAAGCCTGTTTCCGGCCGGATTTCAAAGCGGATATCCTTACCCGTAGGCGCCAGACTATTTTTAATCTGGCGTACAATGCGGACATCAGGATCCCCCGAATCCCGCTCCATTTGCAGGACACTCCGGGCGGCGGCAATCAGATCGATGCTCCCAAGACTCCTATATAAATCCTTGGAGCCTTCTTTTTTATTCAGATGGCCGATCAGGATCACAGCGCAGTCATACACAGAGGCCCACATTCCTAGCCGCTGCATCAGCTTTCTTGCCCTCCCTGCAATCTGCAGATCTGAATCATTACCGAGATATGCCTGTATCGGGTCAATCACCACCAAACACGGGCGGAAGTTAATAATGACCTGCCGAATCCTTTCATCATCCAGTGTCAGGCCGTTATGAGTTTCCTCATTAATGAATGCCACATTGCGGCAATCCGCACCGCAGCTTTCCAGCCTGGGCTTGATCGTATCCGCGGTGTCATCCTCGGAGCATTGGTAGATGACCCGCTGAGGGATTCCCAATGCCTTACCGTCCGGGGTCTTCCCGCCTTTCGAGATTTCAGAGATCAAGTTCAGGATCATGGTAGACTTCCCGTCACCCGGGTCCCCCTGCAGAAGCGTAATCTTCCCCACAGCAATGTACGGATACCAAAGCCACCGCACTGGTGTCGCCCGGACATCGCTGTAAAGCGTCAAAAGATTTTGAGATCCGCTCTCCTGCATGATCTTTCCCCCTGAGATCTAATTCCTGTTCTTGAATTTATTATATTGTGTTTTTGATTTGCTCACATCCATCTGCCAGGTGGATTTTCTGTCCCAGTTCCACCTGAGAGATAGAGAAAATGGCCTTAGACCACAGACCTGCTGGGAGGGTAAGAAATGTGGTCTAAGACTTTCAATGATTAATTATCCGTTATTCCGTTGCTATGTGTTTTCCCTTGAGCTAATAATGTCGTGACTTATGTGGGCGTTGGGAAAGCGAGGTACATAATGGCTATTAACTATGATGAACTTGGAAAACGCATCAGCTACTTCCGCGCCAGGAAAGGGTTTTCCCAGGAAACCCTTGGAGAAAAGATTGGTGTGAATAACAAACATATCAGCAACATAGAAATAGGGAAGAGCCGGCCCAGCCTGGATTCCCTGATTGAAATTGCAAATGCGCTCGGCATCTCTGCCGATGATCTCCTGGTAGACAGCCTGGAGCATTCTGTTTCCACCGCAGATTCAGACCTGCACCGGCTGCTTCTGGAATGTAATGAGATGGAGGAAAAGATTCTCACAAGGACAGTAAAAGAACTGAAAGCGATCCTTTACAGCTTAGGCATCTAAATTACGATAAATCACACTGCCCGCGTAAGCTGCAGCGGCACCCCTGTTTTTCTCGGGGTGCTGTCTGTGGTATACTCCAGCAGTGGGGCAGGAGCGGAGAGGGCATTGGTACAATAGAAAAGCCCAGATGGTCACTCTCCAGCTTACTTGAAATACTGAGTAAGCCGGACGGCAACCATCTGGGCAAATGCTTCCCATTCATCAATTTCTTTAATCTGTAGAATTCTGTCAGAACATGCACTTCTATACATGGCTAATCTTTGTTTCTCAATTCCCCATAACAATCCATCAATAAACGGAGAAACTCCGGAGAAACATTTTCCAGGATATGTTTTCCCTCAATGGCACACAGTGAAGAGATAGCGATTTCCCGGATATTTGGTCTTTCTTTCGCTGTCTGCTTTTTAATCGTATCTATCTGAGCAGCAACAGCGGTATCGATCAACTTAATAAGTCCTATGCCCTTTACCGTTGTCTGAAGAAGTTCCGGCTTTTCATCCAATGCCGGTATTTTCAGTACCGTCCCTTTCATTATAGTACGCAGCTTCCCAAGAGCCTCCTGTCTCGGAAGGCCACACAGATAAGCTTTCACCGCACCGGCAGCAACCACCTCATGAAATTCCAATCCATATTCTTCCACATCAATCTTTCTTAAAAGTTCCACCGTTTTCCTTATTTCTTCTCTATCCATGTTGTATCCATCCTCCCAGCACTTTATGTTTCTATAGCACCAGAGGATATACGAAGATTTTGCACATAGCAAACGCTGCTTTCTTTTTCTACGAAATCAATAAATACTTCATCGTTTTTTTGTGAATATCCAACAGAGACAGGTCGATGCAGGTCGCATCTCACTCTTTTGGGACTCTCATCAAAAGATCAAATACAAACTCTATGACAATAAGTTCCTTCTCCGGCCGCATCCATACATCATCTGCATTCTTTATCAGATCAGTCAAAATGATCCTTGCTTCTTTAGGGCACATTTCATTTACCAGGAAACAATCTGTAGATAACTGTATCCTGCCAAGCGTACCGTTTGTCTGTACTGTAATATCCAGCGTCAACATCTCTGCCATGTGAACGGCATTTGTGGAAACCTGCAGAAACTGTTTGATCCGTTCTTGGCTGATCATGCGAAAAGTGTTCTTATCTGTTTCTTCCACTCTTTGGATAATCGCGTCAGCTTCACGGTGCCGCTGTTCTCGCTCTGTGATTCTTTCCTTCTCTGTTAATCCAGCTCTGCGTTTTTCCTCCTCCTGCTTAATCTGCTCCCATTCCTTGACTGTTTCTGTATGGTACTTTTTCACAATCAGCATGATAAGCCCTCCTATATTTTCCCCTTTCTTCTTCGACCATATCCATTGGTCATCTTCGCATTTCATATTTGTTATCCCGAATTCATCATTTGATATGCTTGTTCTTTTGTCATTAACTATACCATATAGTGAATATCTCCACAATATTCTTTCGTTTCCGGGCACCCTATAATGAAACCCAAGGGCAAAGAATATGGATAGGTACAGATTTCCGCAGCAATGTATGTGGGATTCCATGCCATATGCCAAACGGGAGGTGACCGGAATGATTGACTTTAGCCCTTTGTGGGTTACCATGAAAAAGAAAAACATCACACAGTATCAATTGATTAAAAATGGGATCGATAATAAGACTTTGGACAGCCTGCGAAAGAATAAAAACATCACTCTGGCCACACTGGAAAGTTTGTGTCGGATCTTGAACTGCACTCCCAATGATGTCGTCCGTTTTATCGATGAACCAGAACAAGGCAATAATCCTAAAAATCCGTAATACCGTCAGCAAATCGTTTTCTGTAAGTTTATTTTGGAGAACTGGGGGCTGGCGGTATTTTCCTATATGGCTTCTTCCCGGTAAAAAACAAAATAAGCCCCACCAGGCTGGCACATCAATCTGTCACTTCATACAAAGCGATGTTCCTGCCCGGTGGGGCGCTTTATTTCCTCCAGTTGTTCTCCAGGATCATGTGAGATCCATGCGGGGTTCATATGAGAATCATTTCTTATTTTCCCCTTTCTCTCCAATCTTCCTGCGGCTGTAACACACTCCCTTTCCCCGCACCTTCCATTTCTCATCGAGCAGTTCGATGGTCCCATCCGGATTTGCACGCCGAAATCCCAGGAAGCTGCTCAGGTTCCGGCTGTTCCCAACGCTTGGAATCTTTACTCCAAAGTTCGTCGTGTACACAACAGTGTCCCCGTCCACTTCACCACTCTTGATAAAGGCGATATACATGCCCTTTTCAAACCTAAGGTAATCCGGCAGGGCTGAGATTTTTTCTTCCGTAACACGGATGTGCCCACTCTTTACTCCGCTCCGGATACCGGGCTTTGCCTTTCCCTCCATATCCCGGAAGATGCTGCCTTCCACATCCAGTCCGTTTACATTCATCTTCATCCCTGCATCATTTTCTTCCGGCAGCTCCTTCAGGCACCGGAGGAAAAATTCGAAATTCTTCCGCATGGCGGATGTGGCGCCCTGTTCCGTTTCCAAAAGGTCACGTTCCTTTTTCAGTTCGTCCAGCCGTGTTCGGATATCGGCGGCGAGACTTGCGTAGATAGCGGCTTCAGAGCCGTCCGCTCCCGTACCGGAAATGTCGGCTGCCATTCCTGCGCCCCAGCTGCTCCCAAGGTTGGTCGATGTCCTGCCGTTTACCAGGTCCACCTCGATGTCATCAAAAGCGATGGTCCCATCTTCATAGCTCTGACGCAAAAGTTCATCTTGCTTGAGAGCAGCATGGCGCAGAGCCTCCACCTGTTTTCCCAGGGTTTGGTTCAGTTTTCCCTCCAGCTCCCGGATCTGAAGCTCCAACGTTTCCAGACGCTCCCTGGAATAGCTGTTCTTCCCGGTCTGGCGGTCCATGCGCTCACAAGCCTCCCGGAAGCGGACTGCGATTTCACTGTTTTCGCCGTTCTTCCCGTAATCCCGTTTGACCCGGTAAAGCATCTCCATAAAACTCTGCTCCAGGGCACATTCATGAGTGGAACCGGATGGGCAGCTCCCGTCTTTTTCTTTTACCAATGGATCCTCCTCTTTTGCGTAGACGCCCTTTGCATTCCGGGAGCATCTCCACACGGGATAAGAGTAATAATAATGCTCTTTATACGCCTTCGGATCCAACCCCTCCGCCTCAGCACACCGGTCATCTTTGTACCCTGAGACGACATTGTTGTAACACATCCGCACCAGCCTTGCCCCGCAGGGTTTCCCATTCAGCAGTTTTCTGCAGGTGAGGTTTGAGAAAGGAGAAGCGGTAGCCCCTCTTCGTTTCTTCGGTTTCTCTTCATTTTTTGCCGATTTTGCTCCGCTCTCATATAACATGGCCTGGGCCTTATCCCAGGTCAGCCGGTCGATAATCCCCACATGGTGGTTTTCTACATAATATCGGGGTGCTTCCCCATTGTTTTTTGTAGATTCATGGGTCAGAAAGTTCTTGGTGATCGTCTTCTGGCTTTCACAGTCCCCCACATACTTTTCACTCCGAAGAACACGGAGCACGGCATCCGCCCGCCAAATGCAGCCACGTACGGTCTTTTTCCCCATGTCATTGAGTTCTTTGGCGATCCGGTTGCTGTTGACCCCGCAGACAAAACGGTCATAGATGTATCGCACAATCTCAGCCTGTTCCGGGTTGATCACCCATTCCCCGTTCGGGCCTTTGTCATACCCCAGGAACCGGTCCAGGTTCACGATGGCTTCCCCCCGCTGGAACTTCTTCTGGATCGACCAGCGGATGTTGTCGGAAATGGATCGCGACTCATCCTGCGCCAACGCAGAAAGGATGGTCAGGATCAGCTCCCCGGTGGCATCCAGGGTATCGATATTCTCTTTTTCAAAGTAAATGCCCACCGGCGGACTGAGCTGGCGCAGCTGCCTTACACAGTTTAAGGTGTCCACCGTGTTCCGGGCGAACCGGCTGATGGACTTTGTAACTATGTAATCGATCCGGCCGGCTAGGGCATCCTCCATCATGATATTGAACTGCTTCCGCTTGACCCTGGAAGTGCCGGAGATTGCTTCGTCCGCGTAGATCCCAGCCAATGTCCAGCCTGGTTTTCCATCAATCAGTTCTGTATAAAACCTTCTCTGGGTGGTGTAGGAAGTCTGCTGGCTCTCATCCCCGGTGGAGACACGGCAATAGGCCGCCACCCGAAGGGATTTCTGTTTTTTAAGCTGTCCGCCGCTCTCCACCGAACGCTTTGTGGCCGGAATCACGCTTACTTCCGGTCTGCGGGATGGAACAGCAGGGACTGGCTGATAAGACAAATCTGATTTTTGCACTGTCTGATTCATGAAAACTCCTTTCCGCGGCATTTTCCCAAAACAGGTTGTTTCAGGATGTCTGGTATCAGAATGGTATGCCGCATTTCGTCACAGATAAAAATAGACAGCACTCTATGGCTGTCATCCTTTTCTCCTGTATTTTTCCCGCATCCGCTGCCCATCAAAATAAGCCGCCGTACAGCGGTAATCCTCTACATTGGAATACATCTCCACATCCGTACTGGTATCGTCAAACCAGTGGACGGTATAATGAAGCGGGTCATGCACGGTAATGGAGAGGGCGAACGCCTTCACATAGGCACTGGTGAGGCCGTTTAAAAAAGCGACGGTACCTTCCTGTCCCTCCGGCAAAGTCTCAATCCATTCCAGTGCCCGGTCCCGTTCCTCGTGCCCAGCCTCCAGCTGCTCCCAATAGCTCTCCAGATGGGAAAGGCGCTGCTCCAGCTTTTCCTTCTCTTTCTCCGCATTTCGGATGCGGTCAGATTCTTCCTGGATACGATTCTCCAGCGCATCAAGGGTGCTGCCATCAACCATTGCATCGTTCAGCAATTCCTTCCGGATTCCCAGGGTATCCCGCTGTGTGGTAAGGATCCTCCGTCGGCTCTCAGCTTCGGAAATCGTCACCTTAAGAGCTTCAATCTGGCGTTTTAAGAACCCTCGGTCACGCTCCATAAAATCCATCTTCTGGATATTCACAAGGCGCTGTCGGATCTGCTCCACAAAGCGGTCCGCCCTTTGGTCAAAATGGCAGCGGGGACTTTCCTCCTCCCCATACCGGCCACTTAAGATATCCGCTGCCGTCACATCATCCAAAACCGGCTCCGAAAGCAGATGGAAACGGTCGGTAAAGGCCTTCCGGAACATACGGACCGCCTGTTCTTCATAGATCTTCTCCGCATGGCAGACGCCCTTCCCATTGTTCAGGGCGGAAGTCGGGCAGAACCAGATAGGGTAATGGCTGGCGTTGCGGATATTAAATGCCCTGCCGCAGTGCGCACAGATCAGACGTCCGGAGAAAGGATGGTCCGTCCGTTTCCCCCGGTTCCCAAACCGCGCCGCATTGCCTTGTCGGACCTTCTGTACCCGCTCAAACTGCTCCCGGCTGATGATCGCCGGATGGTGATCCCGTACCAGGTATTGCGGCATCTCCCCATTGTTTACCCGACTCTTGTGAGTCAGGAAATCCGGGGTATAGGTCTTCTGCAAAAGTGCGTCCCCGCAATACCGTTCCAAGGTGATCATTCGGGAGATCATTGCGGAGGTCCACCCAGTCTCGATTCCCTCCTTTACGGTAGTTCTCCCCCGGATCTTCCGTTTTGCTTTTCCCTGGTCTGGGGCCGGGATGTGTTCGTAATTCAGCCGCCTTGCGATATCGGAATACCGTTCCCCATCCTCAACTTCCTGAAAGATCCGCCGGACAATAGCCGCTTCCTCCTCCACAATCTCCACACGGTGGATCTGATATCCATCCTCCATCGTTTCAAATGCGTCCTCCCCTTTGGCATAACAGTATCCGTAAATGTCATAGTTTCTGGCCTGTCCTTTCGGGTACCGTTTCTGATTTCCCCAGCGAATGTTGGAGGAGATGGAACGGGATTCCTCCTGGGCGATAGCGGCAAGGGTGGTGAGGATAAAATCATTGGTAGGGTCTGCGGTATCCAGCCCTTCCTTTTCAAACAGGATGGTCACCTGATGGTCGTGCAAGGTATTTAACGCTGTCATGAAGTCGCTGGTATTCCTGGCAAATCGGGAGATGGATTTGCACACGATACGGTCAATTTTCCCTTCCCTGCAATGCCGCAGGAGCCGCTTATACCCCGTCCGGTGCTGCTTATCCGTACCGGAGATCCCATAATCCGAATAAACACCCGCGCTGGTCCATTCCGGATTTTTCGACAACAGGCCGGAGAAATATTTGTCCTGCGTTTCATAGGAATTCTCCTGGTCGGAAGAGTCCGAGGATACCCGAATATATGCAGCCACGCGGAGTGGACCGGACTTGGTGACAGTACGGTTCATTTCCGCCGTGGAAATGTAGTGGCCCGCATCCTGCTGCACCGGCTGGAATACGGCAGCAAACTCACTTGTAGTTTCTGTTTTGATCAGCCGCTGCGCGATGTCACTTTTGGATTCCATGGCTTTTTTGGCCTGTACCGCTTTCGCAATCAGGGCTTGGATCGAACTTCCGTTAGCAGCAGTTTCCTCATCTGCGGCAGCTTTTTGTTTCCTGCTGTTTTTAGGCAAGACACCTTCTTTTAGAGCTTTGGCATCCGGCAAAGGAAAAAGCGCATCTTCCCTGGCTGTCCCAACCTGACTGGATCTCCCGTCCGGGATACCAAACACGCTGAGATCCGGCGTAGCGGTAAGCATCTTGTGCGTTTTTTTCTTCGGCTTCTGTCCAGCCGCTCTCTGGATACTTTCCAGGAAATCCTGTGCATTTACTGTCATGATGATCGTCCCCTTTCTTTCGAATTCCCCTTCCAGGGTAGTGGTATATTCCCTCTAAAGTCTGAACATATCAAGCGTTTATTTGCCTTTTTAAGGGCAGAGCTTCGCTATAAAACGTAGAAAATCAAGGGGTTCTGCGGCTGGTATTGTACAAATCTGCCGCAAGAATTCCCTTTCCGACATTAGAGTGCTCATCGTACATTTATGTAAAATCCCCGCTCCTCTATGGGGATAGAGAAACGGGGAGCGGAGTTCATACCGTCTGATCTCCGGATGTTTGCCTTACAGCTTCTGGCCGTAATCCAGCGCGACCCATCCTGCGCCGGATTTCAGTTTTCCCCAGCCTTTCGAGGAACCGGCGCCGGAGCTTTCCGCTACAATGGTGAACACGCCAACTCCCGTGTACTTCCCGGTCTTCGCATAGTTCGTTCCAGGGCCTTTGCGGATGTTCAGGTCAGGGAGCGACACCTTCACCAGGTATGGCTGAAATGATGCCTGTGATCCGGAATTTTTCCCGGTATAGATTACCTTGCCGGACTCATCGAACACGGAATATCCCGGATGTTCATCCGCACAGGCTTTGGCATTGGAGAGTTCGTGAAATGCACCCTTCTGGGATTTGGCATCGGCCCAGGTTTTACGGACACGGTACCAGACGGGAGATGCCTGCGAAGTTCCGCCTGCGGTACCGCAGATGCCTTTCAGGATAGAGAGGATCTTACCGCCGTATCCGGCCCCTGCCGCCCAGCCTTTCCCCTGGGGATTCTCCTGCTGGCCCAGCCACTCCACATATTCCGCGCAGCCCCTCGTGACATACTTGAAACGTGGGTCAACGCAGGCGTTTACCAGGGCATCTGCGCAGGCATATGCCTTCAGATGCTGGATCTGTGCCCGGATGCCAAGCTGCGGGGTATCAAAAGAGTTTCCCTTCATCCCATTGGAGGTCACGCCCATACCGCAGAAGTTGTTCTGGTCCAGGGTCACCGCCGAGCCGGAAAAGGTAAAGTTCCCGGTCTCCAGGCAGGACTGCGCAAAGGCGATGTCACCGCGCACACCCTCTGCCTGTCCTTCCGAGAGATAGAGGGGGATGATATCCAGAACGCTCTGCGGTACATTCGGATTTTTGGCTTTCAGGTAGGATTTCATCTGCTCCGCCGTGGCCACAGCCGTGCCCATAATCCGGGTGTATCCGCTTGTGTTGTTGGAACTTCCACCGTCCATCGCCGCCTTGACCGCCTTACGGAAGGTATCCATGGTATACCCCATGCCAAGCTGGCTCCAGAGATGCTCTGGATCTCCGTGGTTCGATGCGATACCTCTGGCATATCCTTCCTTGTGACTGATGACTATACCGTCCGCCAGGGGGTTCAGGGAATACTGTCTGCACAGCATGGCAAACAGCTCCACGGCGGCCTGGTAGGTGCGCTCCACACAGACCCTGGCTGCTGCAAGATCAGAACAGGTAAAGCTGCTGCCTCCGGTATATTTGATGCAGGCCGGCTCACACATCTCCACACCGATGTGGGTGTTGTTGCCGCTTCCCCTGCTGCCGGAGCCGCAGTGCCATCCCCGGTGGTTCCACGGGAGGGTCTGATAAACCGTACCGTCATTGGCGTCAATAAATCCATGGACACAGGCGCGGTCATAGGACGGCGAATTCCAGCTGTTGATAAATACAGATGCCTTTGGCTGGTTACAGCCCACCGAATGGAGCATCAGCCCTTTGACCGTGATCTTACGGCCGGCAGTGTAGCAGGGATTCTTTGTCAGGATGGATTCAATCAGTTTCATTAGCGCCTTTCTCCTTTTCTTGAAAAAAGGAGATGCCGAAGCATCCCCTGTGAATGAGTTCCATAAAAATTTTTGAACGTGGTCATGGAAGCACCAGTTGCATCCCAACCCGGATCACGTTGCAGGTCAGGCCGTTCAGTTCCCGGATTTCGGTATAACGGGTACCATCCCCAATCTGTTCCTCAGAAATTTTCCAAAGGTTGTCCCTGGGAGATACCGTATAAACCTTTTTCCCAAGACCATAGATATACCTGTCGTCGCCCTTCACATAGGCAAAACCAGTTCTGCTTTCCGGGCAGCGGATCCGGAGCCAGCCATCCCCGCATACCTGAAGGACTTCCACCACAGTACCTTTTCGATAGGTAGTGAGGCTCTCCGCATCCAGGCTGTTGCCGTCACGGATATTCATCAATGTCGTCAGCTTTGCATAAGCAATGGTCGCGTCATTGCCGTCATAATCATACTCTACAGCTTCCGGAAATTTCTTCTCTGCTCCATCGGCCTCCTTACCCGCTTCCTCTTCAGATGGTACGGATGCACCAGACTCCACAGTTCTATCTGTGTTTTCGGAGACTGCGTCCGTAAGCGCCGTTTCTTCGCCAGTCTCCACGGATTCCTCAATGCCACCGGAATTGTCGCCGCCAGGGACTGTATCCACTGGATCCTCAACAGCAGACTCTGTCCCGGACGGCTCCTCTGTTTCCTCCATGCCGGACTCCGGCTCCGGATAGATGGCTTCCCCCTCATTGGAAAAGACGTAATATCCGGGATTCGCGTCCGCCTTTGCCATGGCATTGGCCAGCAGCCGGAAGGCCCCCAGCTGGCTTGCCGCATCGTCCCAGGTCTCACGCACACGGTAATAACCTGTAGTCAGCCTCGCGGGATAATCTTTGATACTCATTGCTTCATCCTCATCCTTTCTTATCATTTCTTATCCTTCCGGGCAGGAGATATCCCTGCCCAACTTTCTACATTTCCCCGCTGTCATCATCGGTGCTTCCGCCGGTGGGTGGATCCTCATCCACGCCACCCTGAGAATGCTCTTCTTCTGTCAGCTGCAGGAGCATTTCTTTGAGTTTCTCCGGAACCGGCAGGCCGATCACTGCGCTGTTTTCCAATACGGAAATCCCCTCATTTGCCAGATAAAAGAAGATGACCGCTGTGCGGAGGGCTGAACCGTTCCCTATAATGTGCATGTCAATGACGTTAGCCAAACCAACAAGAACAAAGATACATACTTTTTTCGCTATACCATTAAAGCCAATTTTGGAAGATAATTTCTTGTGTACTCCTGCTGCCAATATACCAGTGCAATAGTCTAACACCACAAAGGCAATCAGCGCATAAAGAAATCCATCAAATCCACCCAAGAACCATCCAAGAAACCCTCCGATAATTGCAAATACCCATTCCATTTTGTCAATCATATTTTCCATAACATTCTCCTTTCTTCCCTGACAGGAAAAACAACGGGAAATCCCCCTCTTTTCGACATCTATATAAACACAGCGCTCCACTGTGATTTTGTTGTATCTTTTATGAAGTTCAATAAGCCTGCCTGGAAACATTTTCTATAATTTTCTGTTCACATTTCCCAGTTTCATTCTCATAAGATTGTGCTGTCTATGGTAAAGATTAGGGTTGATTTTTTTCCCAGACAGAGTGATATATACAATCACAAAAACCGCAGGAAGGAGGTCAAAAATGTTTACTGCAAAGGAATTGCAAAACATTGATGCCGGATACTTTTCCGTCATCGCATCCGGCGGATGCGCCCTTACGCTCCAGTCAAAAAACACTGGACACTGCTGGCACATCTTGCTGCAGGAGTACCCGCATTTCAGAAGCTGTCTGATCCACCACACCCATCACAGGGGGACACCCTATCACGAGCATGGACACGGAGCCACGCTTTCCGGCTGTCTCAGCCAGATCCGAAACCACGATGCTTACTGGCTTTCCAGGAAAAGCCACCGCAAACCGAACAAGGAGGTACGCCCATGAAGCAGAAAAACATCAAAGTCGCATACACCAGCCGCAATACTGGCGGCTCCTATACCCAGGTACCGAAGATCCAGATGGAGGGCAGATGGCTTGAAGAGCTTGGCTTTTCCATCGGAAGCACCATTGTGGTGGAGTATGACGACAGTTCCATCCGCATCCGTCAGATGACGGAGGAGGAACTGGCTGACCGCAGGAGGGAAGAACTTGAAAAGGAACTCGCAGCCAAATCCGCATCCATCCGCAAACTCAAAAAAAGCCTAAACGGGGATCTCCAAGCACTTTCCCTTGTAGCGGAAAGCTCTCACGGCTACCGTTCCCATCGAAATAATCTGACGGATATTTCCCGGACTCACTCCTCCGTCAGCGTATAGGTGATCTTCATGGTCTTATCCACCGTCTTCACCACCGCTGACGAGAGGTTGTTGATGGACGCCAGGTACGGCGTCAGCAGATAGG
>OLQE01000861.1_pt1 | contig 20240 bp, 15 predicted proteins | sample 1643161 | NCBI WGS metagenome assembly OLQE01 (sample SAMEA3136650, study PRJEB25190) | human gut metagenome | reverse complement strand
CTCCGGCCCCTGCTCCGGCTCCGGCCCCTGCTCCGGCTCCGGCCCCTGCTCCGGCTCCGGCCCCTGCTCCGGCTCCGGCCCCTGCTCCGGCCCCTGCTCCGGCCCCTGCTCCGGCCCCTGCTCCGGCTCCGGCCCCGGCTCAGACCAATGTGAGCAAGGAAGCGTCTGATGCTCTCAGCGGAATTTTGGCGGATGTTGCTGGTTACTAGTTGACAAACAACTCGTAGGCGGCTATACAGGTTCCATGAGGTGGTCAAACCGCCGCCTCATGGAGCCTCAACCTGAGCAAGAAGGTTTTCACGGAGGCGGGAATCGAGGGAAGTCTGGATCTATGAGGGCTTGAAGCACCCTCGTGTCCGCCCAGACTGAATGGTGGTTCTACTGAGATTCCCTCCTCCCTGAAAACCTTCTTTTCATAGGACACAGCGTATGCTTCAGCAAACGAGACGTTTTCTTTCCAGTCTGCTCCCCCCGCTTCCCCCCCGCGAAGACTCTTTCAGTTTCCCCACCTATTTTTCTTTGGGTATCAAAGACGGTTCCCGTCGGCAGAGCCCTTGTCCTGGCATCGACGACATAATCTCCGAAGGATTTTCTCTGTCGGCACAGGGCTACAACGCCTACTTCGCCCTCGCTTCTTTTGCTGATGGTGCAGCAGGGCGCAGGCAGGTGAATGCTCGTACCCTCAAAGCCTTCTGGGTTGACCTCGATGTCGGCAAGCAAGGCATCTCCTACCCGACCATCCAGTTCGCAGCTTTTTGCTTGAACCGTTTCGTGCGCGAGACGGGTCTCAATCCTTCGTGGATTATCCATTCCGGTAAGGGCCTGCACGTCTATTGGGCCCTGTCCGAGCCTGTGCCGGTCGCCTGGTGGCGCCGCGTCGCTCTCATGCTGGAAAAGGAATGTGCCGCTTTCGACCTCTGGGCAGACCCGGCTTGCACCAAAGACCCGGCTCGTGTGTTGCGTCTCCCAGGAACCATACATCAAGGTACCGGCAACACTGTGTCCGTGGTGAGGGAGACCGGCTGGGTATGGGAGCCGCACAAGTTCGTAGAAGTCATGCTGACTTCGATGGCGGAGAAACATCCCGATGCCATCATCAAGCTCAAGGCAGAGCTCAAGCCTACTGTTCCTCAGAATATCGCGCAGACGCCGCAGCCTGTGGCATTGACCGGCAATGCGCTGTTCTCCGACGGCATGGGGTTCACATCTTCCGCACCAGTGGCGAAGTCCGAACCCATAGTGCGCGGCTGCCGTCAGATGCTCTTCTCCGGCAAGGGTCAAGAGCCCCACTGGTATGCCGCCATGTCCGTGTTCAAGCGCTGTGTGGACGGCAGGGAGTGGGCCCATGCTGTGTCGGCTCTGGACAAGGAACGCTACAATCCTGCCGACTGTGACGCGAAGTTTGACCATGCCCCTGATGACGCTCCCGCCAGGTGCGACCGTTTCAACAGTTTGAATCCGGGCGTGTGTCCGGCATGTCCGCACTGGGGGAAAATCACCTCTCCTGTGCAGTTGTGGCGGAAGTCGCAAAATGCCGGTGAGACATTCGTAAAGCAGCCCGTGGCCCAGCCTGCGCCTCAGCCGGTGCAGCAGCCCATGGCCCAGCCTGCGCCTCAGCCGGTGCAGCAGCCCATGGCCCAGCCGGTGCAGCAGCCCGTGCAACAGCGTCTTGTCATCCCGGAAGTCTTCGACCACCCGCGTGTCGGGTTCCGCAGCAAGCGCTACAGCGTGGATGACAGAGGATGCATCTGGCACAAGTCAGAGAAACAGGACGACGGTTCGTGGGTGACGACAGACCATATCCTCACCACATCCCAAGTCTATTACATCAAGTCGGAATGGACGTACACGAATGGTGTTTCCGAGCGTTCGCACTGGTTTGAAGTGCGCCACAAGCATGGGGCTGTCGAACTGATGCGTCTGCCTGCTTCCACGCTGGCGAGCAATCAGAGCCTTATGGCAGCGCTCAATTCTTCCAACATCCTCTCGTGCAACCTTGATATGTACACCCCTAAAATATTTGCAAGTTTTATGAACAGCTACCTTCGCAGTGTTTTGGAAAACGGGTACAGTACAGAGATTCAGACGCGGGATGTGTTCGGGTGGACGGACATCACCGACCCCGTGACGAACCAGCCCACGTTGGGTTTTGGCGTTGGTCATGGTGTCATCACAGATACCGGCATCCACGACATGGTATATAAAGGCTCGGCTGAAAAGCTGGCGAAGAAGGAACTGTCCATCAAGGGCGACCTCGACAAATGGAAGTATGTCCCGCAGATGTACCGCGTCCTCAACCAGCCTGCTGCCCAGCTCGCCATGTGTCTGTCCTTCGCGGCTCCGCTCATGCACTACGGCCCTGGCGTCGTGCGTTCTGCTGCTTACTCTTTGTGGAGCACCACATCCGGCAAAGGCAAGTCGCAGGTGTTGTGCTCTGCTGCATCCATCTGGGGACATCCTGAAGAGCAGTTCGTGCAGCGCAATTCCTCTGCCGTCATGCGGATGCGGAAAATGGCTGTGCTGAACAATCTGCCCGTCTACATGGACGAACTTTCGGACATGAAAGACGAAGACCTCTATGCCCTCGCCTACAGCCTCATGGGCAATCAGGAGAAGCAGAAGCTCAAGAGTAATGGCGCTGAGATGGTCGACACCGGTTCGTGGTCTACGGTCACGTTCATCACGTCGAACAAGTGCATCAAGGAAGCCGTTGCCCGCCATGCCGGGGATTCGGAGGCCAGTATCGTGCGCGTGATGGAATACGAGTGCGACTTCCCCTCGTATGCCGACAAGCCGGAAGTGCAGGAATACATCCATGCGTGCATGGACGCCTGCAAGACGAACTACGGCCTCGCCGGGCCCGAGTTTATCTATCAGGTCTTGAAGCACAGAGACCGGCTGGCGACGCTCACGCAGCAGGTAGAGACGTGGTGTCGTAAATACGGCTTCGACAACTCGGAACGCTTCCTGAGCTATCCCTTGGCGATGGCGATGAAGGCCGGGCGCTGGGCTGTGGAGTATGGTCTGTTGGACTATGACATGGATGCGCTGGAGAACTGGGTCATCAATGTCTTCGTGCCGCACAACCGTCGCAGCACCGAAGCGAATACGTCTGACCCCGTGCATATGCTGACGACGTACCTCATGGAGCGCCAGCTCAATATGCTGGTGGTCAGGGCAAACCATCGTGACAAGACCATGCCTGAGCAGCCGCATGGGGTACCTGATAAGTACATCGTGAGTCTGCCAAACAACAGGGACATCACTATGCGGGCCGTGCTGGCGACGCAGGAATTGTACATCTCGCGTTCCGACCTGCATAAATGGCTCAAGGCCCAGAAGCATTCGCCTTCCAATCTCTGGAAGCGTCTCGAAGACAGAGGCATCACAGCCAAAGATACGACCAAGAATTTTGGTGAGAACATCGGCTGGATGCAGCTCCCCAATACGCGTTGCTACAGGCTGGACGCCACGAGTGTGAAGCGGCTTGGCTTCGACATCAAGGATGCCCCGGCCCTTGAGGCCACGGCCAATGTGAAAGTCCTGTAAATACCAAGGAGAACAGCACCATGTTTTTCAGCAACGTCCGTAACGACATGACCGAGTTGAAGATTTTCCATCACAACGAATTTGGCAGCGTAGCTGTCGTGCTGGACAGGGCGTTTTACCCCTGGTTCTTTGTCGATGACATCTGGCGCATAGCCACAGCTTGCCGAGCCGACCGTGTGCATTATACCCACAGCCGCACGATAGCGAATGCAGAGGACGTGAATCTGTTCTGGGGATTCTTCGCCGGAAGGTGTGAGAGCGCGAAGCGAGGTTTCCGCATTGCACCGTTCGAGGATATGCTGCACGCCATGTATGGCTGTGTCGAATATTACAGTGACCGGGCCAAAAACTGGATATATGATGTCCTTGAACGTGTCGGGATAGAACACCATGACTACTGGAACGCGACGTACTACAGGGTCGAGGACTACCCTTTGTGGCCCGTACCTGTCGAAGACTACAACGCGCTCCACGATAAGATGAAAGAGTTCGTCCTCAGTGGAGGGGCAAACCTGTATCGAGGGCCGCGCTTTATCTACGACAGCGAAAAGAGCTTCAAGGTTCCGAAGTTCAAGTTCTGCCGCACGGTACTCGCTGAGTACGCATCCTGGATGAACACCACACAGAAGGCATAGATAGAAACAAGAAGCCCCCTCATATCGACCAATGCGGGCGTAGTGTCGATACGAGGGGGCTTTTTTTGTATCCGGCATCCTGGGGGAACGGGAGGTAAAACCAGGACGACGGAAATGTTTATTCGGCGATGTCAATGGTGATGGGAATACTGCTCACAGCCGTACCATTGCAGTTCGTGGCGCACACGCTCATGGAGAACTGTCCCGATACGTTCGGTGTGCCGGACAGCGTGACCGTGTTGGCTTTGGTCTCGACCCGCATCCAGGCAGGGGCACCGTTCGCCCCCAGGGTCATAGGCATCGAACCCTGGAACGCCACATGCCCCGTCCACGGCTGGCCCTTCGTACAATCCGGGAGCGCATAACCCCCGATTTCCACAGGTTCGCATTCACACGGACCTTCGCAGCAGGTGTAATTGCACACAAGGTCTTTGATGGCGGCGATGATAGTGGGAGAAACCGTGCGGATACAGGCGCCGTATGTGAACGTCTGGGGCTTGGTGCCTCCGATACCGCGTTCCAGCAGCAGGGTGCCGTGGTCATTCCGCACCTTCACGGTCTCCATGTCGGTGTCGCCGACGATGGACAGGTAGGTGTAATCGTCTTCACCACTGAGCAGGTCGAGAAGGTCAGCCTTGGCCTTCTCGACAATAGGCAGGTCGAGGTCGCTGGCTTCGAGTTTGCGTGTCAGGAAGGTGGTGAAATACTTGTTCTTGAACATGCGGAAGTTCCCCTGCTTAGATGTTAGCGAGCTTGCGTTCCAACTCGGCAATACGCTTTTCGAGTTTGTCCAGTGCTTCCTGGGAGGCAAACCCGATATGTCCGCTGCGGGCATAGTCGAGGTTGGACAGCATACGGTGGTCACTCGTGCCGGGAGGGCCGGGAGGGCCCTGCTTGCCTGGGATACCCGGTCTGCCGGTGGCCCCTGGGCGTCCGGGAGGGCCCTGTTCACCGGTCTCACCACGCTCGCCGGGCGGGCCGGGTTCCCCCTTCGGACCGGGGAGACCACGCAGCCCGCGCTTGCCGGGCTCGCCCTGTTCCCCTGCTTTGCCAGGAGGGCCGGGAGGGCCAGGAGGGCCGGGAGGGCCGGGAGGGCCTGTAAGGCCCTGCTTGCCAGGGGAACCCGGTTCCCCCTTGGGCCCCACCTTACCGGTGTTGCCAGTATTACCCTTGTCACCTTTCAGCGGGTCTCCCCACCGCAGGAGGCAAGGCGAAGAACTGTCAAAGATGAGGGCTTGTCCATCGACCCCACCGGGCGGGATGCCGATGATGGGATTGACGGGGTAGCCTTCACCACAACTGTGGGGAATATTGTGCCGTGCCATTTAGACCTCTTCGTCACAGGTCCCAAGCATGAATTGTACCTGGGCCATGTCGATAATGTGTTCACTGCATCGAGGACCATAGTCTATATCGAACCGCGCCAGAACGCAAAACAGCGGCACGGGCGGCATATGCGCCGGAGAATGAATACTCAGGTCGGGAACGCAAGGAGAATCGGCAGGACGCGGCGCATCGCGCAGGTCACGAAGAACACGGAAGTCGAGCGGCTTGTCGAGTGCCGGATGATACTGCAACACACCTGTGTAGCGTCCCCACGGCAGTGTGCGGAATACATCGGGGACATGGAATTCCACCGTGCCGTCTTCTCCCCAGGTGAATGCCCTGCATACGATGGGGGCGAAGTCAGGCGGTGCAGGATTCGCCACATCGACATCGACGCGATGACCCGGCCAGCAGCCGTGCAGATACCACGGACTTCCGCCTGTGTGACAGCCGCAGGTGCAATCGCTGTCAGCCTGTCCGGGCATGATTGTCAGTATGACATTGCGCCAGTCCTGTAAGATGCGATTGTTGCGCCAGTCTTTGATGCGGATGCCGATACGGGCGACATCCTCGGTGAGCGACAGAATCATCCTAACCCCTTGTCCTGTAATAGTTCAACGAGTTCACGGCTGCATCGTATATGTTCGTGGATGAAAGTTCAAGGTTGGCGAACGCCGTTCGCAGTTCTTCCGCGTCTTCCATCGAGAGCCACCTGTCCTTGTATTCCTTGTTGAAGTCCATGCCGTTCTTCCGCAACGCTTTGTCGGTTTCCCAGATGAGCATGTAGTCGGAAATCTCTTCCGGGGTGAAACCGATTTTTTCGAGCTGGGCCTGACGATAGGCTCTGGCGTCTACGCTGCGGTCAGGTGACGTTATCTTCACACCGGAACGCCGGATGCGGGATTCATATTCATCCTTGGCGTTGTAGTACAAAAGCTGGCTCGACTTTCCGGCATTCCCAAACCATGTGGACGTACCAAGTCCACGCAGCAACGGGTGCATGTCACGAAATTCGGACATGCTCTGCGACCCTTTGTAGAGGGCTTCGTTCTCGACAGCACCCATGACCATGCGCAGAGGACCGGTGAGGATGCTCTTCGCCATGTAGCGCAGTTGTTCAGGAGCGAAGTCGATGCCGGTCTCACTGTTGAGGCGTTTCGCCATGTTGTGCCAGATGACCGGAGTATTCGTTCGGCCCGTAGACGACAGCGCCGTCGTACCCTGGGAAGACTCGCGGGTTATCTCTTGCCCGAAATACGACCGGTTGATGGCAACATCGACAAAGGGGCGCAGGGGAGGCGGGCAGAGAAACGCTGCCAGATAATCGGCAGGATGTTCCGTGAAGCGATAGTCGGGCCAGTTGCCCGGCATAGTGTTCTTGACCGTGAGGAACAGCGTATCGAAGGCCAGGTCTTGCGGAGACATGAGACCGCTCGACACACGTTCCTGACCAACGGACAGCATGGCCGCTATCTGCGGCAGACCAAAACCGACAGGGAAGCGGATGAAGTCTCCCTCAGACCCCATGCCGATGGGTATGCCGCGCACCAGCTCGGACAGCGACATGGCATCCATACGATACTTGCCATTCTCATCCCGGCCAAGGGATTCCCGGGCCAGCGGGTACAACATGGAATACGCCCCGTAGGCAGCCAGCAGGCCCATGTATCCACGCATCCCCTGTTTGATGATGTCACCTGGGGTACGCGCACCGAGACCCAAGGTGCGGGCCAGGGCCACACCAGATTCCACAGTGGGGACAACATAGGGGAACAGAACGCGAAGGTACGGTGTCAGTTCACCACGGTGGCTCAGATTCATCATTTCCAGCACGCCACGGGCTGCACGGCTTGCTGGTACTCCGGCTTCGCGCAGGGTGACGAACTGGGCAAAAGCACCCGCATTCTGGAAGAAGTCGTTCCAGTCATCCAGTACACGCATGACTTGGTTCTTCGACGTGCCGAGACTTCTCAGCCAGCGTGCTACGCTGGGGCCCCCATAACCAACGATGGCCTTCTCCAATTTGGAGGACGCATCCGGCAGACCGGAGACGGTCCCGGATTCTTCGACCGGAGACCGCTGCCCCTGGATGTATTTTTGGAACAGACCGCCGCGACGGTATTCATCCAGATATTGGTACATGGGATTCGCTTCGTCGAGCCTGCCCTGCATGATGTCCAGCAAGGCCTTGGCGGCCCTCGGAGTATTCGTCAACAGCTTCGCCGCCAGAGAGCTGCCTTTGATGCGTGTGCCGTCTTCGGCGTAGTAGTCACGATTCACCATGTTGGATGCACGTTCCATCACATCGCGAGAACCGGACAACGGAGCGAATAGAGGCGAGAACCGCGTATTGAGCTGGCTGACAAGACTGGTGAAACGCCCGGCAGCTTCGACTGGCAACCCGGCGCTGCCAAGCTTGTAATCACTGGACATGGCATTGTTGAGCATTTCACCGGTGAGACCGGATTCCACATGGGACCACTTGGGGTCAAAGCGAAGGTAACGCCTTTTGATAACAGTCTCACCGTCAGCAATAGGCGTAGGTACATCTGCCACGATACCACCCCCGGTAAGGAGCTGGTCAGCGATGGCGCGCTGCTTGGGGTTCGTGCTGTGAGACATCCGCATGAGGGAGGCGTAATCGTAGGTCTTGATACCAGAAGCGTCGATAGCGCCAGTCTCCAGCAGATGGTCAGCAACGGCGAACATGTTCACAGCAAACTCACGGGAACCGACTTCGGTCGCTGCCCGGTTGATATAGAAGAACAGCGTGTCATACGCGCTGTCAGGACGGGACGACCGACCCTGGATGGCGTAGTACGACCCGGGGTTGTATGCCGTGCTGTCGTTCGATACACCGAGCAGGTTGCTTTCACGGGTTCTGATAGCGACGTAATGCTCGAACCCGGGGAAGCTGTCCAACACTTCTCGCGAGACGACACCAGCCTTGACGCGCTCTTCCAGCACCATATCGAAAAGACCGGAGATACCATCAGCGATGGTGTCGGCTTCTTCTTTGGAAAGACCGGTCTCTCGCAGGATGCGGTCCATCTCAAACTGCGCTTCCCCGTTGGTGTAACCTGCGGACACGAGGTCTTCGGGGAGGTCGGTAGTTTCGTCGATGAAGTCTTCGAGCTGTTCGATGTTGCGCTCCAGCTCCATCAGACGCTTCTTGTCCCTGCCGTTCATATCAGGGCCCTTGCTCACGATGTCTTCCGCTTCATCCATCCAGCGCCCGAGCAGCAAATCGTTGGTCTCCGGGATGTGCCTGCACACAGCGTAGTGGCCCATAACACGAGCAAGGTCTTCCAGGCTGCCCGTCCAACCTATACGACGGGCAACAGGTTCGAGCGATTGTGTGAAGCTCGCGACACGGTCGCGCATGAGCAGATTCAGTGCGCGTACTTTCTGAGGCGTCTGGTCAAAGATGCGCCAGAGAGTGTTCTCGTTCGTCGGGCGGTTGGCCTGGTCAGCAAAGAGTCTGGCCCACTTGGCGAAGCCACCGCGAATGTTCACGAACTTCGTGTAGATACCATTCTGGAAGTTCAACCACCACGAGGCAGCACCAAGACTGGTGTTCGTCGCCATGCGAACGGCTTCATCGAATTCTTCGTTACGCCTGGACACGGCTTCATCAGCCAGCTCTTTCATGCGCGCCATGCGGGCGGCTGCTTTGCGGGCAGCCGCCTGGTCGGAAGCGCTGGGTTCTTCCGCCGTGTATTGGGTACCATGCGAAATCTCATCGAAAGACGCATAGATGTCTTCACGTTCACGCTGCTCTCGTGCCGCATGGAGTGCTTCATCGCCAGCAGGGTTTCCTGCACTATCCATACGGGAAGCCTGCTGCGGGCCGAAACCCGTGGGGTTATCAAGTCCGGCCCGCAGGAACTCGGTATCGTTGGGACATTCAGCCATGTCTGTTATCCTCAGCACTTCCGTGCGCGTTTGGTGACTTTCTTGACAGCTTCAGCCGTGGTCAGGGAACTGTCTGTCTTGTTGACATTGAAGCCCAGGTCATATGCCATGGACTTCCAGTTGGACTGGATGTCGGCAAAGTCCCGCGTGTCGATGGACGGCAAATCCGTATTTTCGCGCAGGTAGTTGAGCGCCTGGACTTCTTTGTCTGTCAGCTTGAGCCTGGGATTCGCTTCCTTGGTCAACAGGCGCAGGACCTTGCCATACCCCATGTTGATGTCGAGCTTGGGAGAGTTGAAGGCGTCTTGCATGACCTGCTCAGGGATTTCACGGATAAAATCAGTGATGTCTCCCAGAGATACGGGGTCAGCTTCCAGCGCTTCCAGATTGGCGGCTTCCTTGGCGGCCACGGCCTGCGCTTTCTCTGCTCGCTGCATGGCGTCCAGGATACCGGCTTGTGCCGCTTCCTTCGGGTACTGCTCGATAAGCGGTTGGAGAGCATCGCGGGCTTCCTTCGTCGTCGAAGCATTCAGAGCCTTCGATGCCTGCGTGAAATAATCGGGCACTGGAGGTGTCTCGATGGTCCCCAATACCGCATCCAAGTCATCATTGATGTAAGGAGATTCACCTCCGCGCTGTCTGGCGTACCATCCTAACGTGGATGTCCCTGTAGAATGTCTGTCACCATGACGATGTATCGGAGCAGCTTTGGATATAGCATAGAACTTCTCCGCGTCGCCTAGAGAATCCAGCAGAGCTTTGCCCAACATCAGGTCATCGAAGAGCGCAGCACTGGAGGTTGCGTTCAAATCTACCCGGGAGAAATCCAGCTTTCCGTAAGGATTTACTCGGTCCCTGCCGGGAGCCTCAACCCTGGAGCGTTTGTTGCTGCCAGTGTTTGCTGCATCCCCACCATCGCTCTTCCCTGCGCTTCGCGCAGTCCGAGGGCTTCCTGCGCTCTCACCTGTTGTTGCAGGCTGCGCGGCTGCATCGCCAACACTTCGTTCTCCGTCGGCTGGCGCGGCTTTTCGAGCCCTCTTGCGGACAACAACTCCCGCATCCGGCGCAACCGTTCCGGCAACCTGTGCCGGGGTCCCATCATTCCCTCGTTTTGCAACCGGCGAACCGCCATCAACAGCTTGTGCAAGAGCGGCAGGGGCAACGGTTCCAGCATCGGGCGCGGCACCGGGTTCCCTTGCAACAGCAGCAGCAACACTTTCTGCAACAGGTCGGTTCGTTGCGTTTTGTCCATCATTTCCCACGACGGCAGCTTGTTTGCTTCGGCTGCCTCTTTTACCGGGTCGTGTCGGTTTTGCACCATTGGTGGTGTCCTCCTGGGAAAGTTCTGCGGCCAGTTTGGCAGCACTGTCTCGCAGCGTATTCGGCCCAAGCTGCTGCTCGAACCAGGGAGAAAGCTCCGCATAGTTGGCGGGGTTCAGCTCATCAATACGGGCCCAGACCTGCACGCGTTCAGGTTCCGTCAGACTGTTTCCGAACCGTCCGACATAGTCCTGGATAGCCTTGATGTCGGCATTGGGGAGGAAATCCTTCAATATCTGACGGGCAGGCTCGGCCACGGGCTGCTGCACAGGTTCGGCCACAGGCTGCTGCACAGGTTCGGCCACGGGCTGCTGTACAGGCTCGGCCACGGGCTGCTGCTGCTGCATAGGCTCGGCCACAGACTCGGCCACAGTCTCTGCCACAGGCTCGGCTACAGGTTCGGCTTCGGTCTGACGTACCTTCGCAGGTGCGGGTTGTCCCGTTGCATTGGGGGGTTCAGCAGCGACATGATCGGGCGTGATGAGACGGTCGTTGAAAAGGTCGCTGAGGTATGTTTCATCATTGAGGCGCTTCGCCACTTCCTGAACGATTTGACGTTCGCGCCGCGACTTGAAAATATTGTTGAAGCCCGGCAACGAGATGCGGCTGTTGACTTCGGTCCTGAGCTGTTCAACAGACATACCGGTGAATTTCAACAGACCGTTGATGTAGTCTCCGATGTAGAGGTCGTTGCGGAATTTTGCACTGGCCTTTGCGTCAGCCTTGTCATTGGGGTGTACTGTGGCGAAGTTGTCCGCAGGCGCGCTCTTGTCGGTGAACATCGCTCGAAGCATACTTGCAACATCATCGCTGATGCCGATGTAACGCTTGTTGCGCCCCGTGTAAGGTTTGAACGCGGACGAACCCGCCGTCTGCGCTGCGGAGGCGTTCGCTGCTTCGGCGGCATTGGAGACAACCGAACCATCAGAACCCGACGGACCGATGGGTTCGACAGGGGATGCGACAGAATCCGCAGCATCGGCAGGAGGCTGCGTTGTGTCCGTCGTCCGTTCGACGGAACGCCGTGATGTGGCCGGAGCGGCGTTGAACGGGGCGAACGGCACGCCGGTCACAGCACCGGCGAGAGCCGCATCCAGGACGTTCTCAGACAAAGGTGCAGCCAGACCGGTATTCTGGTTGAAGACCACGTTCTCACCGAATTGCTGCCCAGCATTCATCATGGCGCCTTCAAGCATGGAAGCAGGAAGGGCACGCACCGAACGGGCCAAAAGCCCCTGCGATGCGACATCCGTACCTGCGTTAGCCAGCCGTTGCATGGCGCCACCGCCGATACCTCGCTGGGCCAAAGCAGCCGCACCACGAGAGATAGGCGCCAATGCGCTGCGGGCGAAGACGCCACCAGGCAGCGCATTCGCAGCAAACCCGGTCAGACCGGCACTGGCAGAGCCTGCCTCGATAGCCTGCGTCTGCTGCTGGTCGCTGAGGTTGGGGTCATTCACCACACGTCGCGTGTAGCTCCCGACACCCATCGGGACACCAGCGAGACCGCCAAGAACAGCACCACCCACGGCCCCGCCAAGGGCCCCGGGAAGACCAAGTGCGGCGCCCAGAGCACTACCAGTCTTGGCGCCGACGACAGCACCAGCAAGACCGGCGCCAAGGTCGCCGATGGTATCGGCCATAGTATCGAGAGGATTGGTAACGACATGCGTGAGCGTACCAAGACGGCCTTCAGCGCGCAGACGTTCCTGCTCCTGCCAGTAAGGGTTGGCAGCGATAGCTTGCTGCCTACGTTCTTCACCGCGTTTTGCGATGAGCTTCTTTTCTTCAGCAGAAGCCCCCAGCATATCGAGGTTGTCACCGAAGGTGGAGATACCTTCCTTGACACGGGAGAAGAGCGAACTCCAATCGTTATCTTCGATAGCGCGCAACTGCTGCCTTCGTGCCGCTTCGTGTTCGGCCAGACCTTCGCGTATGAGTGCCGCAGCAGGAATTTTGAGCGTCTTCTCGAGGCGAGGAATGTCCTCTTTGCGAATGGATTCGAGGACTTCTGCCTGTCCTTCAGTAGACAGCTCAGGAAGATTGGCAAGTTTTTTGGATACGGCAGGGTCGTTCGACAAAGCAAACTTCGCCCTGTCATTGGTCATGGCCTCGAAGTTTCTGGTAGCCAGTTTTTCTGTTCCACCATAGACAGGTTCATAGATGGGGTTCCCCTGTTCATCGAGACCACGGTAAATGTGATACACCTTACCGGCGCCGCGTCCCCCTCCCGCACCGCCACCACGCTGTCCACGAGCCAGCGCAGAATACAGCAAAGACAGGGAGCGCAGATTCTGTGTGTAATCAGGTGCTTCAAAAGGACGTATGTTGACGGTGGGGAGGGAAAACTGCGGCATGATGTTTACTCCAGGGTAACGGCTTCGATGATGCGACGCAAATCAGCATCATAAGGAGAGACATCACCAGAGACGACACTTTTGGATGTGCTGTCTTGACCAAGCTCACGCAAAGCCGATTCGAGCATATACATATTCTGGTGGTACTGTTCGTCGTCCATGAACTGCGTCTTATCGACAGTAGACGCACCGGACTCAGCACCCTTGATGGTATCCAAAAGCATACTCATGGTCTAGTCCTTACTGTGCCACCGTGGGCGCAACCTGTGTCTGCTGCGGCTGTCGGATGTAGTCCTTACCAGACAGGAGAGCGGCGAGCAGGGCAGGCAACTGCATGTAGGGCGGGAGCTGGTCGATGTCAGCCGCTACACGGCCCCAGGTGGCAGCAGTGGAATTGGGGTCATAGGTGGGCCCAAGCCGCTGACCAAGCTCCCGGGCCGAAGGCAAGCCGCCAAGAACCTGCGCCGTGCGCGGGTCTCTGGCAAGGGTCATAGCCTGCGACATGATTTCACCTTCATCATAGGACATGTCAATAGGACGGTCAGGATACACCACCGTATCGACAGGCGCAGGCTGGGCAGGTGCCGGAGCCGTAGCACGCACTTCTTCTTTGAGCGGGAAGGGACCTTCCCCGGAGAGTTTGAGGCCGCGACTCTGAACAGGTGCGGCAGGTGCGGCAGGTGCGGCAGGGGTGGTGCGTCGGACAGGGGCCGCAGGAGCAGCAGCACGACGAACCGGCGTGGTAGCCTGCTGGAGCGCGGGACCGGCAGGCACCTGCATGAACGGCATAAGGCCGGGCATCTCTCGCACCATGGGGTCGATGACAGCACCGTTCACCACATGCGGATACTGCGACGGGAACCCGACTAACGGTTGGACGCCGACATTGCCGTAGGGGTCCATGGTGGTGCGAAAAGCTGCCGTAGCATACGGGCTACTCTGATGCATCACCGGGGGCATACCGGCGGCCTCATATCCGGCACGAGCACCGGGGGCAGAGTAGTGCGCCCCGGATGCCTGAGTGGCGACCATACCGGGGACAGGGGCGGCAACATAACCACCAGCAGGGGCCGCAGCCGCAGCTTGTGCGACGTTGTTGGCGAGCTGCATAGCAGGATGGTCAGCAGGAAGGTACCATTCCTGCGCCCCCATGACGTTGTTGAGATGTTCTTCGGAGATGGCCTGTGCGCGGGCTTCCGCCAGGGCGCGAGCGATAGCAGGGTCAACAGTAGGCATACTGGAACTCCTTACATGGAAGAGGGATTAGTCTGCAAAGGGGCTGCACCGCCGAGACCGCCACCGAGCAGGGCGCGATACAAGGCGATGTCCATAGGATTCAGTCCGCCGCCAGCAGCACTGGCACCGGCCAGCATACCCGGCATCTGCCGGTACATCCCGGCGAGCATCTGCTGTTCGAGCTGTGCGTTTTGCGGTGCATACAGACTGGCGTAGTAGTTGCGGGCCATGAGGGCCGGATGCAGCATCCAGTTCTGTGCCGTGGTCATGCGGTTGTTCAGTACGCCAAGCCCCGAATTACGGGCGGCGTCATAGACTATTTGCATCCGGGGATTGAACGTCTGTTCGGTGAAGGCATTCTCGAGTTGCCCTGCCTGCACCTTGTTGTACTCGTTCAAATCGTTCCAGTTGTCTTGCACAGCCATCCGTTCCCCTTCGACGAAACCGGGAAGGGCACGTCCGATGGCGGCAAAAAGATTACCAAAGTCCATATGTCATGCTCCTATATAGCGAGTCCGCCACCGGCGGCGGCAGGATTTGTGGCACCGGCGGCGAGTGAGACGATGCCGCCACTTTGACCGTTAGTGCCCAGGTACGTCGTCGAATACACCGTATCGAACCTGGCTCCGTAATACCCCAACGCCATGCCGATACTGCCGAATGCCTTATTGGCGATACCTGATACGTCGTTCATCAGTGAACGTGCCACATCCCCATATTTCATGGCCATCGACCCAAGGTTGCGTCCTAGGTTGAGGACGTTCCCGCGCCGGTTCCAGCGCTGGTCGTTCTTGAAGTCCATGAACCAGGTGTCGTCGCGCAGGTTGTAGTTTTCGGTATCCGCCAGCATGAGACTGCGCCCGAACGCTATGCGCGACAGCAACGAAGGGTCTATGCACAGATGTTCTGCCTTGGCCTTCCGGGAAAGGGCTTCGCCGATGATGTCATAGGCGCTGTTCACGGCGACTTCCGCCCTGGCCCTGTCATCGGCACAATCCATCTCCTTGATGGGCACCGTGGATACTTCATGCAGCAGCTTCTCTTCAAGCGGGCGGTACCTCTTGTCAAACCTGTCCCACTTGTATTTTGCCTGCTGATAATAGCCTTCAGCAAGGTCCTGCTGCTTGTCGGCAATCTGTCCCTGGATGGTGGCATTCAACGTAGCGATGGCTATCTGTGCCGCCTTGAAGAAATTGGACCAGGCGTTTTCACCGACAGGACCGTATTCCGGTGCGGCCCAATGACAAAACCGCAACGCGTCCATGACACCCTGCTTGCCGCCATGCCCGGCACCATACAAGGTCTTGTCGATGCGTTCTCCGGCCTTGTCGATACTCTTCGACACCTTGCTCGATGCCTGGTTGATGGCGTTGGCGACAGCCTGGGGGTTGGCACATGTACACTGCGCCATAATCTGTTACCCTCCTTTGGGCGCTTCGCGCTGCGGTTGCTGTGCATTCACATTACCGGCAAGATAGGTTGTATTATAATGCGTCGGGTTGCGGTTCAATTCATAACCGATATACTTGCCAGCGCCTACAAGACCTTGCCATGTCTGGTCGAGCAGGTCCCCGTAAATGCCCGCAGATGCCGCACCGAGCGACACCACGTCAGTGATGATGTCACGTCCGCGTTTCGCTGTGTTCAGCATCTTCTCGAATCTCACATCGTTACGCGTTTCGACATAGGCACGCTCGTTGCGGTAGCCCAGGCCGTCTGCCATAGCCACGGCATCAGCCTGTGCCATCATCACCTGTGTGAGTATGTCGCTCCGCAAACCCGTGCAGTAACGGCTCATGCACCGCATGGGTTTGCGGAGCTTGCCCTGGAACTCTATCCATGCGCTTGTCCGTGCCCGGCCACGCGCTATGTCGTACAGAGGCTCGGCCACTTCGAGCCGCAGAGACTCTTCGATTTCCTGGTCTTCGACAGGAGCGTAGGCGTTCTGGTAATAGTCCATCCAGTTCTGGGCTATCCGCCAGTATTTCTTCGCCATCTCCCATTCTTTGACGGCGATGTCGTATGCCTTGTAGGCACTGATGGTCGCGGCAGCCAGCGCGGCAGCGGACAGTATCTCGCCAAAAAGGCTGCGTTCAGAATCGTTTACGCCACGTTGCGGATTGCATTGTGTGTATCCGGCCTCGACCATGACACGTTCCTCTTAGCTGTTGGTATAACGAATCTGCGTGGTACGGGATGCCTCCCGCCAACGGATGCTCAGGTTGGGAGCCTGTTCCTGTTCACCAAGGGAAATCCAGACCTCATCACATCCCATGAAGCGCACGGCGGTTTCCATATAACGGAACAGTTCCGCCTCGCACAGCCGGTCTCCGCCCGCGTACCAGTCTTCGATTTGGAACACATGCGAGTTGTACGCCAGCGGACGGAACGGGATGCCGATGAGGTACCCGACGGGCTTTCCGTTCTCATCCCAGGCCATGAAAATCTTCAACGCCTTGGTGAACCAGAGCTGGGCGAACGTCTGCACGTTCATGTCGAACGGCTTGCCGTAAATGCGTTGCTTCTCGTTCACCCAGGACGCCGTATAGAGGGGTGCGAATTCTCGCGTCAAGTCATCCAGGGCAACGTTGATGTCGCTGTCCGGTTCCAGGATGTCGATGCGGTAGTCCATGGTGTCGTTCTCCTGTTAGCGCCCGTCGTTGACGGTAAAATGTGCTGTGCCGATGTCGATGAAGTGTACGGGCTCCACTCCGTGTAACGTCACAGTATACCAAAGATGCCGCCCGCTGCGCCGGATACGCACAGGCTTTTCTTCCCTGACCATCCTGTCCAGCATGGCGCCGTCGTGGGGGTTCTTGATGGTCACAACCACAGGACCGCCACCCACCTTACATGATACGGGGGCCCAGGCAACGCCACGGGCTGGTCCAGCGTTGCTGAGGCTGTTCTGACCCACGGCATCGCCACCGGACGTAAGCGGTCTGCTGCGCCATGTGTACGGCCTGTACCACGCGGCACTGTCCCAGCCCCATACCTTGTCATCTTCCAGCAGCAGGAGCTTGCCTGTGTTCGACGTGGTACACGCCACAGGCTTGTCGGACAACGTGACAAGTTCCGCACCCTGCATGTCGCCGAAGGGGTCGCTGTCGATGTCCAGCATGAAAGTCGCCATATCCGTAGCGAAAAAGAGAAACCCCTCCCAATACGCCATGCGGATGGTGTCGGGCTTGAGCCTCTGCCAGTCACGTTCGCCGAACCATTTCTTCGTGATGACATGCCACCCGCCATTGCCGGTAAGCAGCACGAGCCCCATGGTGGAAGCATAGATAAACCCGTGTCGTGTCATCACGGAAGCATTGGCATAACGGCAGCCGATGTTCGGCAGCGGTGTGTCGATGCTGACGACCGGGGTGCATTTGGTGTCGTCGCAGCTCGACACATCGATGATATACGGAGACCCGTCGGTAGTGACGTAGAGTTTGAAATCCTGCTCTCCCATGCTGACGATATTATGGTCCAGGGTCATGTCATACTTCGCGGGCCAGTTGTACGGCTGGAAGACTTCGGAGAAGAAGACCCTGTTGTTCCGCCACCCGACAAGCCGGATGCTGTCACGGATGGAAACCACGCCCTGCATCCTGTCAGGCGGCATACGGTCATCCTGTGTCTCCAGCGCGGCACCCAGATATGCGGCCTCTACCGTATCAGTGAAAGTGGCCTGCCCGGCAGGGATGGACGCGACGAACAGGAAGGCCGTCAGCTTCTTCTGCACCTTGCCGTCCGCCGGACGGAACCCGGTAGAGGCCCTGTAAATATGCACCCGGTCGATACCGTAACCTGCGGGCGGGTTCACTATCCCGGAGACCGTCACAGAACTGCCGTCTTCCACCCGCACGATGTTGCTGGCCGGGGACGGCGCACTCTCTTCCATTCTGGAATTGACGTAGGTGTAGACATAGGCCCGGGCATCAGCTTCACGACTGCACTGCTCAGAGGCTGATGCCACAGGCGGATACACCGGCGCCGGTACACCGGCGTAGTAATACACAGGCCGACAGGAACGAAGGTCGGTGAGTTCCACGACTTCGAGCCCCCGTCCGTCACGCCCCGTGATGTAGAACGACCGATGGTCGGGATTGAGGTCGGCGGCGATGACCTTGTCAACCCACGACACCATGCAGCAGCCGTGCATGTGGAACGACCGAGCCCCTTTGACCGCATCATACAGGGGGAGCTTGTCTCTCCAGGCTTCCAGTCTCCCGTTACGCAACATGACATCATGGGCCATGGTCGCTTGGGTAGCAGCCAGGGAATGTTCGGATATACGCGGGATGATGCCGCCGAAGCTGGAGAGTGTGATGTTCATATGTCAATCAATCCCAAAGTTCTTCAGCTTTGTACTTGTTCACAGAATCAACCCCACCGGCGGGACGGATGGAAAGACTCACCGGATACCCGGAGGGGAAACCGGAATCAGAATGCAGAATGAGTTCATGCTCCCCTGCGACCCACACACCGGCAGGCTGCACACGGGCGAGGACCGTGGTGGAAAAGTCCAGCGTGGTCTCCGCCTTGTGCGAATGCTCATTACCGGAACTGCCGCTGCTGCTCACCACCGTCTTGGCCGTGGCTGTCGTGCTGCAACGCAGGATATTGGACTGCGGCGTGCCGTCGAGCCGCACATGGAGCTGGGAGAGCCATGCCCGGGTCGCGACGGTCACGATGTCGATGACGATAGGGACATTCGTGCGCAGCGTAAAACCGATGACCTGCCGCACGATGTCACCTGCGACGACAGGCAGCAACGTATGGATGGCGTCCGGGTGCTGCGTATCTGCAATGGCCACGACAGAACCCAGCTTGTTCAGCTCCACATCGTAAGGACCGAAAGCATACGTCTGGGCCGGAATATCGATACGCTGCGTGAGATTGAAGATACGGTTCTTGAGGTCGAGATGAACGTCATACCCGCCGCACTGATAGATACCGTTGAGCACATTCGCCGGTTTGCTCAAGGAAAGCGTGGCGATACCGACTTTGTTGTCCATCTGCACGTCGATACCGTCGCCGGGCACGATACCGTTCACACCGCTGGAAGTCGTGGGTTCCGTGTACTCCACCAGATGGCCGTACTGGTCGAAGCGCATACCGTTCACAGTGGTGTTGAGACCGCCGCCCTTATGCGAGATGACCAGTGCGTCAGCCACAGACCCCGTGCCGGTGACGGTCACGCCACTGTTCCCCGCCACGACGCGCAAAGTCTCGGTAGAGATATTGGCCTTGATGCGATAGGGGTCAGAAGTGGTGCCGCTGCCGCTGACGACGACACCGTCCTCACCCTTGATGGTGCATCGCACCAACGGACGCCCGGAAGCATCACAGGTATAGAGATTCCCCGCCAGCGGAGACGCCTCGCACAACGACACGCCTTCGCTGTAGGAAGCACAATCGGCAGGGACTTCCGTGCAAGACGGCGGCACATACAGCGCCACGTCGGCTTTCTCCAGACCAACGATACACCCGTCGGCTACGATGATGCGGTCGTAAATACCATCAGGCGGGGGCGTACCGGGCTGCGCTTTGAGGCAGCCGTTTTCTTGCCACAAACGGCCTCCCCAGGGAAGACACAACGAAAAATCAGGGCAGCCTGATTTGACCTGTGGCTCCTGGATAGTATCTCCATTACAATCGAACGTTATGCGGGGGGAACATTTGTCTTGCATCGGTGTCACCTCTGTTGAAAGCAATAACGCATCCGTACCTAAAAGAAAAGGGCACTTGACTTTATGGGTATGCTACGGTTAAATGGGCTTCGACGACAGAGATGCCGGACGGGCTGACGAACATGGTGCTGTTCTCCGCCGACGTGGTGAGACTCCGGTCTCACCACGTCACCTATCTCTCAATCCGCCTCTCCCCTAGGCGTGTATGTGTTTGCGGA
>OLQE01000860.1_pt1 | contig 20290 bp, 21 predicted proteins | sample 1643161 | NCBI WGS metagenome assembly OLQE01 (sample SAMEA3136650, study PRJEB25190) | human gut metagenome | reverse complement strand
CCTGATGCCCTGAAAAGAGGGAAACCGCCGAAACGGTTTCTCCTCTTTTGATTAAGCATAGAAAGTTTTATGAAGAAATGAAAGAAAAAGCAAGAATAAAGCAGAGAAAGTTTGATAAAGAATGTTAAGAAGCAAAAATGCTTTAAAAAAATTCTCCAAAAACAAACTTATAACCAGGCGGTTATATTTGTAACCCTTTTCTTTGTTATAATAAACTCACAATTACAACAGGAGACGGTAAGGAGTGTATTGTTATGACAAAAATATTACAGGATATCACTATTGGAACAAATCTGAAAAGGATTCGTAAAGAAAGGCATATGACACAGGATGAGGTTTGCACAAAGCTCAATTTGATGGGCAGTCCGATGTACCGCTCAAGCTATTCAAAAATAGAAAATGGCACGCGCAATATATTTGTCAGCGATTTAATCGCCCTAACAGAAATTTTTAAGGTGGACTTCAACGAGTTCTTAAAAGGAATGGCTCCTGTAAAAAACAGCTCCGATTACTAGTAATGATGCTTACACCCGTATAAATATATATAAAAGAACAGCCGCCGGGTAAAAAACCTGGCGGCTGTTTTTGTGTTAGGCTATTAGCCGATAAACATCTGCGTCCAGTAGCTGCCGGAGGAAACATAACCTACGCCAATCTGCGTAAACGAAGTGTTCAGAATATTCGCGCGGTGCCCGCTTGAATTCATCCAGCCGTCAACGACTGCCTGCGGTGTGCGGTAGCCATACGCGATGTTCTCGCCGTAGCTGCGGTAGGAAATACCGAAGTCGCGTATCATTTTGCCTGGGGAACCGTACGTTGGGCTGTTATGCGCAAAGTAACGGTTGTCCTTCATATCCTGCGACTTGTAGCGCGCCACGCGGGAGAGCTCCCAATTCATGGACAGAGCCTTTAAGCCCCTGGATGTGCGCTCCTTGTTTACAAGGCGGACAACCTCTTCCTCAAAGCTCAGGACAGAGGAGTCAAGGGACGGGATATTGAGCACCTGCCCGGGGTAAATCAAATCGGGATTAGATACCTGCGGGTTCGCGCCGATAATCTCGCTGACGCCGATTTCGTACTTTACGGCGATTTTCCACATGGAATCGCCCTTTTGCACCGTGTAGGTGCTAGATGACGCAGCGCTTACGGGTACGGCGGCAATTGTAAGGATTAGCGCCGCGGCTGTAAGCGTGCTGAAAAGTTTTCTTGATAATTTCATAACTGATACCTCCTGCAAACAGGATAACAAAAAAGCGGGACGCAATGCAAATGTAAGTGTTGGATGGAGGATTCTGCAAAAGAAAGTTCAGAGATAATGGGATTTGTTAAAGTGCTTGTCCGGGTAATCGGACAGGCGTTCTGCTTGGCCGTTTTTTTGCATACAAATGCCTATGGAACGTTTGGATAAAGGACGGTCGTTTGATATGCTGCTTGTTACCCATATTTTTTTGTTTGTTTTCGGGCTTGCCCTTTTTATGTTTGGCATGAAATGTATGACCCGTGCACTTGAAAAGCATACGGGGGACAGGCTTAGGAATTCGCTCGCGCGCCTGACCTCCAGCAGCTTTAAGGGGTTGTGCCTTGGCGCTGGCGTAACGGCGGTCATCCAGTCCAGCTCCGCCGTGACCGTTATGCTAGTGGGGCTTGTAAACGCCGGTATATTGACACTCAGGGAAACAGTCGGCGTTATCATGGGCGCAAACATCGGTACGACAGCCACCTCATGGATTTTGAGCCTTGTGGGAATGAAGGGCAGGGGCCTGCTTTCCATCCTTGTGAATTCCTATACAATTGCCGCGGCAAGCGCACTGTGCGGCCTGTTGCTTTATTTTTTCCCAAAACGGAAAAAGAAGGGCTTAGCCGCCTGCTGCTTCGGCTTCGCCCTCCTGATGTGCGGTATGGAGCTGATGGGCTATTCCCTTTCACCCTTGCGCGATGTCCCTCAGACGGCGCAGGTGCTCACGCTTTTTTCAAACCCCTTCTACGGGCTGCTTGCGGGTACGGCGGTCACTGCCGTTTTGCAGAGCTCCTCGGCCTCTGTCGGGCTTTTGCAGGCGCTGTCGCTTACGGGGACGGTACCCTTTGCGAGCGCTGTCCCTATTGTAATGGGGCAGAACATCGGCACGTGCGTCACGGCGCTCATTTCCTGCATCGGGACGAACAAAAACGCCAAACGCACCGCGTTTATCCATTTATATTTCAATATCATCGGCGCGCTGTTCTGGCTCGCGGCGTTTTACGGGTGCGATATTTTTATGCGTTTTTCCTTTATGGACCAAAGCGCCTCGCCTGAGATGATTGCGCTCATCCACACGGTGTTCAATATCCTGTGCACCGCGCTGCTGTTCCCGTTTTCCGGCTTGCTTGTGCGCCTTGCAAAGGGTACGGTGCGCTAGGCTACATCCCGACTATCTCCACATTGTATTTTTTGAACCAGTAGTCCATCTCTACAATATAGGCGAGAATCTGCGGCGCGCGCATGAGCTGCCCGTACCACGGGGAGGAAATTTCCTCCGGATGATTGATAATTTCCATCACGCCGCTTTCATCAAGGAACCCGCGCAGTACGGAGCTTTTGTCCTTGAGCACCTTCTTCGCGCCCTCGCTGCACAGCTTCATATAGATAGGGTTATGGGTTTTGGGATATGGGCTCTTTTTGCGCCAGGTGATTTCATAGGGGAGGCCGCTGTCCATAGCGGTGCGCAGGATGCCCTTTTCCCTGCCATGCAGGGCCTTTAGGCTCCACGGCATGTTGTAGGCGTATTCCACAAGCCGCCAGTCGCAAAACGGCACCCTGACCTCCAGCCCGCTGTACATGGACATCCTGTCCTTGCGGTCTAAAAGCCCCTGCATGAACCAGTTGAAATTGAGCATGAACATTTCCTTCATGCGCGCTTCGAGCGGGTCCTCATTTGGGAGCTTGTCGGTTTTGTTTACCGTGTCCATATAACGGCTGTGCACGTACGCTTCGCCCTTTGGCAGTAGCCCCTTTTTCAGCACGCTGCGGCGGATGTCAAGGCTGCGTGACCACGGGAAGCATTCCTCAAACAAAATATCACGGTTGTGGTACCACGGATAGCCGCCAAACAGCTCGTCGGCGCATTCGCCGGAGAGCGCGACGGTGAAATCCTCCTTAACTGCCTGGCAGAACAGCAGAAGGGAAGAATCCACGTCTACCATGGCTGGCAGGTCGCGCGCCTCCACAGCGGGGATGAGCGCGTCGTAGAGCCTCTGGTTGTCTAAAATGACCTGCCTGTGGTCTGAGCCGATTGCTTCCGCCATCAGCGAGATATAGTCGCTGTCGGCGTTTGGCTGGAACAGGCTCTTTTCAAAATATTTCGCGTTGTCGGCGTAATCGACGGAATAGGTGGTGAGCTGCCCGAGCCCCTTTTCTTTATAGTAATCCGCGGCTACCTTGGAGATGATGCTCGAATCGAGCCCGCCGGACAGGAAGCAGCACAGCGGCACGTCGGATACGAGCTGCCTGCGGATGGAATCCTTCAGTAAAAACCGCGTGGCTTCAATGGTCTGCGCCTCGCTGTCGGTGTGCTCGCGCGCCTTAAGGGTAAAGTAACGGCGTTTTTGCAGCGCCCCATTTTCATAAACGGCGCATTCGCCCGGCAGCAGCTCCTTAACGCCGCGCAGTACACCCAGGCCGCCGCTCCTGCCCGGGCCGACAAAGAAGATTTCGTTTAGGCCCTCCTCGTCAATCTGCGGCTTTAATAGCGGGTTTGCAAGCAGCGCCTTGATTTCGGAGCCGAACAGCAGCCCGTTTTTGTAGGTGTAATAGAAAAACGGCTTGACCCCGATGCGGTCCCTCGCCATAAACAGCCGGCGGTTGCTTTCGTCCCATACGGCAAAGGCAAAAATGCCGTTGAGCTTTTCTACACAGCATTCGCCCCATGCGATATAGGAGTTCAGCAGCACCTCTGTATCGGAGTGGCCTTCAAAGGTATAGCCGAGCGCTTTAAGCTCCGCGCGTAAATCCTCCGTATTGTAAAGCTCCCCGTTATATACGAGGGTAAACCGCCCGCCCGCGCCTTTTACCGTCATCGGCTGTTTTCCGTTTTCCGGGTCGATAACGATAAGCCTGCGGTGTATCAGGCACACGCCCTGCTCCCGGTTTAAGTACACGCCGTCCTCGTCGGGGCCGCGGCGGACAAGCGTCTTCGACATCGCGTCGATTACGCCTGCCTTTTCGCTTAAATCCTCGTATCGGTCGAGCCATCCGGCAATTCCACACATAAGCATTCCACCTTACTGTCAAAAGTTAGGATTCCCCGCCAGCGGAGGTTTGATACCGCGAACAGGGGACGGGTTCTATGATAATACAATTCCGCGGCTATTATATTATGCGCTTCTGTTTCTTTTGGTACCTCTGGTAGGAGAAAAGGAAGCAGAAGCACATGACAATCAGCGCGATGCTTCCCGCGATTGTTGAGGAGGACGCGGCGCTTACGCTCTTTTGTACGTTGGAAAAAGCGTCCGCGACCGGCTCGGGATGGTAAAAGAGAAGGATACCATACGTGATGCCCGCGCAAAGCGCGCCCTGCAGCACGCGGAACAGTGTAAACAGCAGCCGTTTGACGGGCAGCTCCCCGACGGCGGAATACACCTGGAAATGCACGCACAGCCCGCCCCAGCCGATTGCAAAGGCCATCAGCTCGTAGGAAGCGCCCGCGTTTGCCGCCCTGTTGCAGCCGCCTGTAACCTCAAACAGGATAGGCAGGATAGAGGAGGCCGCCGCCTTGCTTACGCCGCAGCCCGTCAGCAGGTTTTCAAACATCGACTGCGCGCCGCCGCTTTGCAGGATTCCCATTAAAGAGGAAAACAGCACGACCATGCCGCAGAGGTTGAGCATCCCGAGCACGCCGTCCGCGCACGACTGTACAAAGGCGCTTGCAAGCGGCATCGGCTTTACTTTATCCGGCATGTTCTGTTTATATGTATCGTTCTTACAGAGAAAGCGCGACGCAAAGCCGAGGATAAGCTGCGTTACCGCCTGCGCCGCAAACAGTATGATGCCCATCGTGACGTCGTGCAGAAGCGAGCAGCCCACCGCGAAAATAACAAACGCCGGTCCCGCGCCGACGGCGAAGCAGAGCATGCGCGCGCCCTCCTCCCGCGTGATAAGGCCCCGGTCAAGCAGGGTGCGGATACCGCGCGCCCCAACCGGGTAGCCGCCGAACATACTAAGCAGGATTGTTACGCCGGCACTCCCGGGCAGGCGGAAAAAGCTTTTCGTTACGGGCGCTAAAAAACGCGATAAAATTCCTGAAATGCCGCAGTTGACGACAAACGAGGATAAAACCATAAAAGGGAACAGGGAGGGGATTAAAATCTGCGCGCAAAACAGCAGCCCCTCGTACGCGCCCTGTGTCATAACTACCACCGCCAAAGCATAATTTTAAACAGCCGTACCTGTTAAGTTTATGAACCGGGCGGCCAACCTTATGCAGAAACGTGGTGGAAATATGGCAAAGTCCAGACAAAAGGACGACGGCTGCGGGCCCCAGCAAAAGCCGAAGCTGCTGAGCGTGCCGCAGCAATTGATGCCGAATATGCCATATATAGAGCTCAAGGGGAACAGGGAGGCGCTCATAGAGGGCTGCAAGGGCATACTGGAATATGACACACAGGTTATCCGCGTCAACGCGGGGGGATTGGTTATCTCGTTTTGCGGCAGGGGGCTCAATATCAAATGCCTGACTGCCTCCTCGCTGATTGTTGAGGGGTATATTACTTCGGTCGAGTTTGTCCGTTAAGGGGAGTCGGTTGCATGTTTGTTTTAAATATCCTGCGGTGGCTGCGCGGCTATGTGGGCTTTGAGGCGCAGGGCGCGTTCCCGGAACGCTTTTTAAACCTGACGCTGCGTGAGGACATCCCGCTTTGGGAGCCGGTCGGGGAAAAGGGAAAGCTGCGGGCGAAAACGGCGGTCAGCAATTATAAGGAAATCCGGCCTGTTGCCAGGCGCGCGGGTGTAAAGCTGCGCGTAACCAAAAAGAAGGGCCTTCCGTTTATTATATACCGCAACAAAAAACGCGTTGGCCTGGTGGCGGGAATCGCCGTCTTTTTTATTTTAATCCAGATTATGTCGTCGTTTATCTGGAGTGTGGAAATATCGGGGCTTGACCACCTTAGCGAAACGGATGTGCGCACAGCCCTTGCGGACAACGGCCTTTCGACAGGCGTGTTTAAAAGCAGCTTCGATATTGACCGCCTGGAGCGCGACGCAACGCTGCAAATCGGGCAGGTCGGCTGGCTTTCCGTCAATATCATCGGTACGACGGCATATGTGGAGCTTTCCGAAAGCTACAAGCGCCCTGAAATCGTACCCGACGACCAGCCGTGCAACATCAAGGCAGCCTGCGACGGGCAGATTTTGCGCATGGATATCGCAAAGGGCGCGGCCGCGGTCAAGACGGGCGACGGTGTGGTTAAGGGCCAGCTGCTTATAAGCGGCGTCATGGAAGACAGCCTGGGGCAGTCGACCCTATGGCACAGCGAAGCAAAGGTTTACGCGCAGACGCAGCACATCCAAAGGGTAGAGGTACCGTTTGAGCGCACGCAGCTGCTGCCGACAGGCGAATCGGTCACGCGGCGGCAGGGCAGGCTCCTGAATATCCGCTTCCCGCTCGATTTCCACTTCGTCCCGCAGGGAACCTATTATAAGCAGGCGCGCCTTGACAACTATACCATCAACGGCAACGGGCTGCCGTTTGATATTTATACGGAGCATTGGTACGAATACCGCGAACAGCGGCAGGCGCTCACGCAGAAGCAGGCGGAGCAAAGCGCCATGGCACAGCTTTCGCTTTACGAGGCGTTTGGCCTTGCGAATGCGGAAATCAAAGACAGGCAGATTAAAAAAACGGTTACAAAAAAGAGCCTCACGCTTGAGGCCGCATATACATGCGTTGAGGATATCGGCTACCAGACGCCCATCGGAATAGATTCCGGGCAATAACAGAAAAAGACCGTTCTATTTCAGATGGGAATAGAACGGTCTTTTTATCAAAAGCTCAGCAGAAAACCGGCTGAAGCTGTTTTTCTTCCAATGCAAGCGTCAGCGTATCCTCCAGCTTGTCGAAATGCGCAACCAGGGAATTGGGCTTTTTTTCCGGGTCGTCCTGCGACAGAGGCGTAAAGAAAATATGCTTGGTGTTAAGCGCTTTGCCGATGTTCTGCGCGGACGCGCCGAGCGCGTCGTTGCTTGCGAGCGTTATGACGACCGGGCGGCCGATACGCAAATGCGACTTGACCGCCATGGTTACGGGTGTGTCTGTAATGCCGTTTGTGATTTTTGCGAGCGTGTTGCCCGTACAGGGCGTTACGACGATGACGTCGCACATTTTTTTCGGGCCAATCGGCTCGGCGGCGGGGATGGTGTGGATGATACCCCGCCCGCAGATTTCCTCGACGCGCCTGTTGATTTCTTCCGCCTTGCCAAAGCGCGTGTCTGTCGTGTATGCGTTAAACGACATAATGGGTATAATATCAAATCCGGCTTCTTTTAGCCTCTCCATTTCCGTGAGCGCGTTGGAGAAGGTGCAGAATGAGCCGCACATTGCAAAACCTATCGTGGCTTTCCTCACTGTTTAAGCCTCCTCGAGCATATTGAATATGGTATTTTTAATAATTTCTCCCGATGATTTCGGGGCGACCTTTCCGGGCAGGGAAAGCGCGTGAACCGCGTCGATGCCCATGCGCTTGGCGCTGTCGAAATCGACGCCGCCCGGCATGGACGCTAGGTCGATGACCACGGAATCAAGCGCGATGTGCGCGAGCGCGTGGGAGTCGAGTATCATGGCGGGTACGGTGTTAAAAATGATGTCGTACTGCCCGCTCTCGCTCAGGTCTCTCATATCGACAGGCCGGCAGCCGTTGAGGCTGGCCCACGCAAGGTCCTGCTTTTTCCTTGCCGCGACGCTGACGTGCGCGCCCAGGCCCTTTAATATATTGGTTAAAACCTTCGAAATGCGCCCATAGCCCGTTACCAGGCAGTTGGCGCCGTTGATTGTACCGGGATATTCCTTCATGGCGATTTCCACAGCGCCCTCAGACGTTGCGACCGCGTTTAAAACATTGAATTCTTCCCGGTCGAAATAGTCGAACAGGAAAATATCGTTCCAGAGCTTGCTCGACTTGACGAGCTTTTCCTTCATGCCGCAGTAGACGCGCTTGCCCTGCATCATACGGGCGAACGAATCGTCGAGCGGTATTTTCTCCTTAGCAAACGGAGCGTTTAAGGTTTTTCCGTCTTTCGTCACGGGCAGGGGCAGAATAATGACCTCGCTGCAAAGCGCGCATTCCTGCGGCGTCACAATCCCGTCGACATGCCCCAAAAGCTGCTCAATCCGGTCAAACCCGCTTAACAGGACGGTATAGCCGTCCTCGCAGATTGCCCGGGCAGCGGAAAGCTGGCGTTTGTCACCACCTATAATCCCAAAGCTGTTTATATGAATCACAATCGTTACCCCCATAACGTGTATCGGTAGAGAAAAGTCAATTTATCTCTGACAACATATAATATGGGGATGCGCCCTTTAAAGTGAATATGTAAAACGCACACGCAAAAAGGCCTGGGCCCTTGCGTGTGCGTTCTTTTGTTTCAGCGTAAAGCTTTACTGCCGTTTATTTAGCAGCAGCTGCTTTTTACCTCGAAGGATTCGCAGTCGGTGCACTGGTTCACAGTCGGGTTTTCCTCGTGTGTGCCCACCTTAATGCAGTCGAGGGAGCAGTAATCCTCATGATTGTTGTGGTACTTGCACTGCTGAACGGAACATTTAATGCTCTTGTTTGCAAAGCTGTTGTCCATGCTTTTCCATTCCTTTCCTTTTGTACTGTACTTTCACGTACTTGATTTTGTTTGTTCAGAGACGGAAGAACCGTCATGTTTATTGTAAGCGTTTACGTTTTTTTTATACGGCACAGAATTTGCTATCCGGCATAGACTGCATTGAGGTGGTTTTATGCTTTACATAATTCGTGATATCGTTTTTATCATTTTGGCGATAATCGGCCTGGTGCAGATTGCAAGGTCGGTCGTTCTGTTTTTCATGCGTTCAAAAAAAGACGGGGACGTGATTATGGTCGTACCGATTCGCGGGCACGATGAAGAGGCGGAAATCGTCCTGCGCCACGCGGCGGCGCGCGTCAAATGGGCCGGCGGAGGCCGGTTTAAAAAGGTCGTCTGCCTCGACTGTGGGATGGACGACGAAACGAAAAAAATCTGCGATACGGTTTGCAGTGATTATGATTTCATGGAGATGAAGGAATCCCCGGAAAAGTAAATCTTTTCAAAAAAACCAGATAAATTTGAATTTCCCCTGTTATGGAACGTCCCTTTATGGTATAATAATTTATTGTTATCAAACCATTATGAACCAAAGTTGGGACGGTCCGGTATGAGAATGTTTTTTGTCATTTTGATTTGTAAGCTTTTGAAATTTATAGGAGGCGTTCTGGGGCGCGGCAGCAGCCTGCCCGGCCAGATCGCCTTAAAGCTTTATCCAAATATTTTAAGCAAGGTAAAGCTCCCGGAATATGTGATTGCGGTTACAGGAAGCAACGGCAAAACCTCCACGGTGGAGATGATTGCACATATCTTAAAAGCGGGCGGCAAGCGCGTCGCCTGGAATAAAGAGGGCTCCAACCAGATAGAGGGCGTGGCGACGCTTATTTTATCCTCCTGTTCGCTGCTCGGGAAAATGAAGGAGGATATCCTCTTAATCGAATCGGACGAGCGCTACGCGCGCTATACCTTCCAGTATTTTGCCCCGACCCATTATGTAATAACCAACCTGTACCGCGACCAGCTTACGAGAAACGGCCATCCGGAATGGGTGTTCGATGCGCTGAAACACAGTATCCGCGACGAAACGCAGCTTGTTTTGAACGCGGACGACCCGCTCGTTTCGCTGTTCGGCTATAACAGGGAAAATACCGTCTGGTTCGGCGTCGACCGCTACAGCGGTTCCTCCGATAAACCGACGGGCGTTTACAACGACGGGATGTTCTGCCCCAACTGCAAGGAAAAGATGGAGTATGATTACTGCCATTTCGGCGATTTGGGCAGCTACCATTGTACGCGCTGCGGGCATAAAAAGAACCAAACAAGCTATACGGTCACGCAGGTCGACTTGGAAAAGGGCGCGGTCACCATTGACGGCGTGCATAAAATTTCGATTTCGCTGCACAGCATGTATAACGTCTACAATATCCTTGCGGCCTATGCGGTGTGTTCGATTGCCGGCGTGAAAAGCGCGACGATTGTCAACAGCATCAATAATTATGTCCTGCAAAACGGCAGGGTAGTCAACTTTAAAATTGGCGCGCACAGCGGTGTGCTGCTCGCCTCCAAGCATGAAAACTCCGTTTCCTACGACCAGTCCTTAAAGCTTGCTGCGGCGTCGAAGGGGCCGAGCGCCGTGCTGGTTATCGTGGACTCCATCAGCCGGAAATATTTTACGAGTGAAACCTCGTGGCTTTGGGACATCAACTTTGACCTTTTGAAGGGCGATAATATCTCTTCCGTCATATTAAGCGGAAAATACGCGAACGATTTAGCCGCGCGTTTTTCGTATTCCGAGGTGGAAAACGCTAAGCTGTACGTTGTGGAGGATATCGGCGAGGCGGTCGGCTACTTAAAGGACAACGGCGACGAATATATTTATGTGATTACCTGTTTCGCAGACAAGGATAAGCTGCTGTCGAAGGTGAACATCATATAACCGGCGCAAAAGGGAGGACAACAAAATGGAGCTTAAGCTGCTGCATTTATATCATAACCTGATGAACCTTTATGGCGAGTACGGCAACATCAAAGCGCTTACGCGCCATTTGGAGGACCAGGGGGCCAAGGTGCATTTAACAGAAACAGACACGGCCGACGGCGTTTGCCTTGCCGATTTTGATTTTATCTATATCGGCAGCGGCACGGAAAAAAACCAGAAAAAGGCGCTCAACGACTTGATGTTCAGCAGGGACGCCTTTTTAAGCGCCGCAAACGGCGGCACGGTCATGCTGCTGACGGGCAACGCCTTTGAGCTGCTTGGGCAGAGTGTCACAGACGCTGTGGGAAAGAAGTATTCCGCCCTCGGCTTTGCGCCCTTTACCGTCACGGAGCAAAATAAAAAACGGCTGACAGGCGACTGTATCTGCGCGTGCTCTTTCTTAAAGAAACCGCTTGTCGGGTTTATCAATAAATGCAGTGAAATCAAGGGCGTGGAGGACGCGCTTTTTACCGTGAAGCTCGGCCTGTCAAACACCGAAGGGCAGCAGGCGGAGGGCTTTCACCAGAACAATGTGTACGGTACGCACCTGGTAGGCCCCGTGCTTGTGAAAAACCCGCATTTTATGGATTATATAGTAACCCTTATCTGTACGCGCAGGGACGAGGGCTTCCAGCTTACCCGCGCGGAATATAAATATGAGAGCAGGGCATACGATGTGACGCTCAGGGCGCTTACCGCCCGAATGGAAAAGAGCAATTGACCGGAGGAAGCATGGACAGAAATCAACTGCTGGAAATGACCGGCGAGGTGGAAGACGTAATCTTCCGCAATGAGGAAAACGGCTATACGGTACTGACAGTCGGCTGCGGCGGCGAAGAGGTCACCGCTGTCGGCATTTTGCCGCTTGTAAGCGCGGGGGAGGAGCTGCATTTAATCGGGCGCTTCAAAAGCCACGCAAATTACGGCGAGCAGTTTTCCGTGGAAGCCTACGAACGCTCCATGCCGTCGAGCGCGTCCGCTATTTTAAAATACCTTTCGTCAGGAGCGGTCAAAGGAATCGGCCCGGCGACTGCGCGGCGCTTAGTCGAAGCGTTTGGGGACCACACGCTCGAGGTCATGGAAAACGAGCCGGAGCGCTTGTCAAAAATAAAGGGGATTACCCCTGCGAAGGCGAAACAGATGAGCGCGGAGCTCCAGGAGGTTTACGGCATACGGGAGCTGATGGTGCAGCTGCAAAAATACGGCGTAACGCCGCAGGCGGCGGTGAAAATCTGGAAGCTTTACGGGCAGCGCGCAATCGATGTAATAGAAGAGAACCCATACATACTTTGTACGGAGGGCTTGGATATCCCGTTTGAACAGGCGGATGCCGTAGCGGCTGCGCAGGAGCGCCCGTTTGACGACCGGTGCCGCGTGCGCGCGGGCTTGCAGCATATCCTCGGCCACAACAGGCAAAACGGGCATACATGCCTGCCGAAGGACAAGCTTTCCGCTGCCTGCGTGAGCTTTTTATCCGTTACGCAGGAGCAGGCGGAGGAAGCGCTTGAGGAAATGCTCACCGACGGTACGCTTGTATGCGATACCTGCGGGGAACGCGAATTTATCTTTACGCCGCAGATGCACCGCTGCGAAACGTATATCGCCGCGCGTATGCTGATGCTGCTGCGCTTTCCCGCGCAGAAAATCGAGCATATTGAAGAAGAAATCGATTTGATTGAGCGCCAGGAGGGAATCGCCTACGCGCAGATGCAGAAGCTTGCCATCAGCGAGGCGCTCTCAGGCGGCCTGCTCATACTGACAGGCGGCCCTGGAACGGGAAAAACGACGACGCTCAACGCCATTATACAAATCCTCAAAAAGAACGGGGAAAAGGTGTTCCTTGCCGCTCCAACGGGAAGGGCCGCCCAGCGCATGTCGGAGGTAACCGGCTGCGAAGCGAAAACGCTCCACCGGCTGCTTGAGGTCATGTGGGACAGCCACGACCGCCCTGTTTTCCAGCGCAATGAAAAGAACCTGCTCAACTGCGACGCTTTGATTATCGACGAGCTTTCCATGGTTGATTCCCAGCTGTTCGACAGCGTCATGCGCGCGCTGCCGATGGGCTGCCGGCTGATACTCGTCGGCGACTGCGACCAGCTTCCGTCCGTCGGCGCGGGCAACGTGCTTGCTGATTTAATCGGCTCCGGAATCATGCCGGTCATCCAGCTGACGGAAATTTTCCGCCAGTCGATGAAAAGCCTGATTGTCACAAACGCGCACAGCATCGTGCGCGGCGAAATGCCGGTGCTCACAAGAAAGGACAACGACTTTTTCTTCCTGCGCTGTATGGGCAGGGATACGATTTCAAATACCATCGTTGAGCTGTGCAAAACGCGTTTGCCGAACACCTACGGCTATTCCCCGCTCAATGACATCCAGGTGCTTTCCCCCGGCAGGAAGGGCGTGCTCGGCTCAAACGAGCTCAACCAAAAGCTGCAGGCGGCGCTGAACCCGCCGTCCCCGCAGAAAAAGGAGCTTTCGGTCAACGGCCTGACCCTGCGCGAGGGGGATAAGGTCATGCAGGCGCGCAACAATTACGACATACTCTGGTCGCGCGACAACGGCGATAACGGCGACGGCGTATTTAACGGGGACGTCGGCGTACTTTCAGAAATTGGGCGCGGCGGGCAGACCATGAAGGTGCGCTTTGACGACAAGACCGCCGTTTATGATATGGACAGCGCGCTCGATTTGGAGCTCGCGTACGCGGCGACCGTCCATAAAAGCCAGGGCAATGAATTTAACGCCGTCGTGATGCCTATGTACCAGGGACCGGCGCAGCTTTACTACCGCAACCTGCTCTATACGGCGGTAACAAGGGCAAAAAAGCTTTTGATTCTCGTAGGAAACGAAGCGGTTGTCGAGCGGATGGTTCAAAATAACCGCCGGACGCTGCGCTATTCCGGCCTGAAATACTTTTTGCTGCGAGATTAACGAATTGTATTTTTTATGATAAAAATTACTTTAAGTATATATAATTGAGTAACAACAAAAAGTTAAATTTTATAAAAATATACCATTTGTATTTATTTTTTCTATTTAAATACATTAAGTGATTTTTTAAATTTTTATACAAAGGGTAATTAAATGAAGCTGACAGAACTTTTTTTCCCTCCGCGCTGCCCGTTTTGCGGCGCGGTCATCAAGCCGGAGGAGCTGGCCTGTGCGGACTGTTTCGCATTGTTTCCAAAGGAACCCTTTGTCCGCAGGCTCTTTGGCGAAACCTGCGTCGCGCCGTTTCGTTACGACGGGCTTTTCCGCAAAGCGGTCATCCGGTTTAAGTTTTACGGAAAGCGGCAGTACGCCGGGCGGCTTGCGCGCGCGGTTTTTGGGGCGTTGAAAAGGGAATACCCCGATACTGTGTTTAACGCTGTCACCTGCGTCCCGCTTTCCAGAAAACGAAGGCGGGAGCGCGGGTACAACCAGTCGGAGCTGCTTGCAAAGGAGCTGGCAAGGCTGCTTTGCGTCCCTTACCTGCCATTGCTGCAAAAGGAAAAAGACAACCTCCCGCAGCATTCCCTGCCTAAGGGAATGCGCTGTGAAAATGTACGCGGCGTTTATACGTTTTGCGGAAAAAAACAGGATGTTTCGGGCAGGACAATCCTGCTTGTAGACGATATCGTCACGACGGGGAACACATTGCACGAATGCAGCCGTCTCTTAAAGCGCGCCGGTGTGGCAAGCACCGTATGCGCGGCGGTTGCTTCGGTAGAATAGAATGGAAAGCGGTGCTTTTATGGACCTTGATTGTGGGTTTGTACGGGGAGAAAAATGGTTTCGGTACAGGGCGGGCGCAATTATTATAGAAAACGGCTGCATCCTCGTTGCCCGAAACGAAATGGACAATTATTATTATTCCATCGGCGGGGGAGTCCATCTGGGGGAAACGGCTGAGGATGCTGTAAAGCGTGAAGTGCTGGAAGAAACGGGCGTTGCGTACGAGATTGACAGGCTCGCGTTTATCCACGAAAATTTTTTTGACGGCTCAGATTCGCTCGATGGCCTTGACTGCCACGAAATTTCTTTTTATTTCCTGATGAAGCCAAGGGGTACGCAGGAGCTTCACAGCCACAGCTTTACGGATAAGGGCGTGCCGGAGCTTATGCACTGGATTCCGCTTGAGGAGCTGCAAAATTATAAAGCGTTCCCCACGTTTTTTAAGGAAAAGCTGATGAATTTGAGCAATACGGTCGAGCATGTCGTTACCAATGAAAAGGCATAAAAACAGCCGGGAAGCATCGCTTCCCGGCACTTTTCTTTACCGGCCTGGTTTTTATAACCAGGGCTTTATTTTTGTATGCCGTACTGCGCCTGCTTTTCGAGCTGTTCCTCAATGCGCAGCAGGCGGTTATACTTCGCGGTGCGGTCTGTCCGGCACGGCGCGCCCGTTTTAATCTGGCCCGCGTTCACCGCGACGGCAAGGTCGGCAATCGTGGTGTCCTCCGTCTCTCCGCTGCGGTGGGAGATAACGGTTGTGTAGGACGCGCGCTTTGCCGTCTCAATGGCGGCAAGCGTTTCCGTCAGCGTGCCGATTTGGTTGATTTTGACCAGGATTGAGTTGCCCGCCTGCATCGTGATGCCCTGCGTAAGCCGTTCGGTATTGGTAACAAACAAGTCGTCCCCGACCAGCTGTACCTTTTTGCCGAGGCGCCGCGTCATTTCCGCCCAGCCTTCCCAATCGTTTTCGCCCAGCCCGTCCTCGATGGAGACAATCGGGTAGCTGCCAATCAGCTTTTCCCAGTAATCAATAAGCCCGCTGCTTGTCATTTCAGTTTTGCGCTTCGGCAGCGCGTACTTATCGCCCTTTGCCCACTCGCTGCCTGCGGCGTCGAGCGCGATTTTAATTTCGTTTGTATTGTAGCCGGCTTTTTCGATGGCTTTGATAATCAGCTCGATGGCCTCTTCGTCCGCGCCGAGGTCGGGCGCGAAGCCGCCTTCGTCGCCTACGCCCGTACCCTTGCCCATTTCCTTGAGCAGGGCGCCCAGTGTGTGGTAAATTTCACAGCACTGCTGCAGGCCCTTTGAAAAGGTTTTCGCGCCGACAGGCATAATCATAAATTCCTGTATGTCTACGTTGTTTCCCGCGTGCGCGCCGCCGTTCAGGATGTTCATCATCGGGACAGGAAGCGTATGCGCGTACGCTCCGCCGAGATACGCGTAAAGCGGCACCTTGATGGCCTTTGCGGATACCTTGGCAGCCGCGAGCGATACCGCCAGGATGGCGTTCGCGCCTAGCTTCGATTTGTTTTTCGTACCGTCTAGCTCGTTCATCGCGCAGTCGATGTCCATCTGGCACAGCGGGTTCATGCCGCACAGCTTCGGCGCAATCATTTCGTTGATATTGCGCACGGCGTTCATTACGCCCTTGCCCTTGTAACGGGGGGCGTCCGTTTCGCGCAGCTCGTGCGCCTCGTACTCGCCTGTGGACGCGCCGCTCGGGACGCTTGCGCGGGCAGTCGTTCCGCAGTTGAGCGTAATCTCCGCTTCCACGGTTGGGTTTCCTCTGGAATCGATAATTTCCCTGCCTGTAATTCTTTCTATTTTGTGTTCCATAATTGATACCTCCTGCCGTTATTATCCACTCGATGAACCGTATTTATTCCACTTTTTCCGTCAAAACAGGGTAAGCTGACGGTTTATATAGGGCTCCTTATAAGCCCTTATGATGTCGTCCATGCGGGTAAGGAGGCCGGCGCGCTTGCATTCTTCGCGAAAAAAGGCCAAAAGCTCCCTTGCGTGCGGGGAAACGCACTCGTACGCGTCCCCATACGTTTGGATGTACCGCTCCTTAAGCCCCGGAAACTGTTCGTCGAGCTTTTGATAAAACCAGTCCCTTTGATTTGAACGCAGCGTTACGCCGAACTGCGCGTAAATGAACCGCGCGCCGCTTTCTTTCGACATGCGGATGATTTCCGCAATATTATCCTGCGTATCCTCAAGAAAGGGGAGCACGGGCATCAGCAGAAGCCCGGCAAAAATCCCTCGCGAAGCAAGCTCTTTTACAGCCTTGAACCGCTCGCTTGAAGGCGGGGCGTGCGGCTCGACTTTTTGGCACAGCCCGTCGTCTGCGGCGGTTACCGTCATTTTTATGAGTACGGGCGCGTTCTTTTTTATTTCGCACAAAATATCGGCGTCCCGCGCGACAAGCGGGCTTTTCGTTGCGATTGCCACGCCGAAGCCATTGTCGCGGATAAGCGAAAGCGCCCCTCTGGTGAATTCGTATGTTTTTTCAAACGGGTTGTACGGGTCGCTCATGGCGCCCATTCCCACCACGCACAACCCTACGGCGTTCTTCGCGGTCAGCTTCCTGGCGCTTGCGTCGAACGTGGCGTTGGCGGCGTACCAGTTCCGTAAGATCCGCAAGCTCAAGTTGAACCCGCTTAAGGACGAGCTGTACGCCGACACCAAGGCCTACCGGCGGGTCGTGGAGGAGAACCGCTAGGCGCGCCCCATGACCGACGCCGGGCATCTCCCGTATAATGGACGCGAGCAGCACCGTCCTGCGCGCGTCCATGCGCGCTTCGCGGCGAGGGGAGATGCCATGCGGCTGGGCACGAGGCAGACCAGGTACGAGCCCGCGCGGCGCGAATGCGGGCGCGCCCTCAGCGAGAGCCGCCGCCTCGCCGGGCCGGCCGGCGACATCATGCTGGCGGCGCGCTCCCTGTTCGAGCGCCAAGGAGTGGCGAAGACCACGGTGAAGGACGTGGCCGCCGAGGCCGGCGTCACGCGCGAGCTCGTGTACTACTACTTCGAGAACAAGCAGGCCGTCATCGACGCCGTGCTGGACGACTACGTGGAAGACCTCGTGGAGAGCGTCATCGTATGGAACGAGTCGCGCCGCTTCGGCGACACGCCGGGGTCGCTGCGCGCGTGCATCGCCACGTTTCGCCGCGCGCTCTACGACGCCGAGGGCAACCAGCGCCCCATGATAGCCGTGCTGGAGGAGCTGGGCGTGCGCGACGCGTTCGACGTGCGCGCCGTGCGCGAGACGGTGGACTGCATCAACGACAACATCGTGGCCGAGTACGCGGCGTACCACCAAGTGGAGATCGAGTTCGTGTACGAGATGTTCTGCGTGGTCATCTTCGGCCTGGTGGGCCTTGTGAAGATCAACCCCGCCATCTCCGACGAGGCGCTCATGAAGGTGGTGGAGCAGACGCTGCATTTGGATATGGAGCCCGCTCGAGGCGCCCGAGGCGGGGGGAGCCGAGGGTGCGGGCGAGACTGCAAAGGCCGGGGACGCTGCGGGCGAAGCGCCCCGATGAGCGCCGGGCGCTCGGCGAAGAGAGATACACCACCCCAACCCACCTGCGGCTACGTGCGAAGCGTGAAGATTGGCGCGCGCGTTGCCGGAGCGTGTTATAGTCGTCACCGACGCGTTGACTGTGGAACGTCTGGCATTTATATGCTTTTGACCTCGCATTACACCGAACGAGGCGGCGTGTCCCGGATCGCGAGGGAGGTTTGACGAATGAGCGAATCCACGCGCGGCCTTGATCGCCGCACGTTTTTGACAGGCGCTGCCGCACTGGGCGCGGCCGTGCTTTTGAAACCGGCTCTGGCATTCGCCGAGCCCACGGCCGCCGACAAGCTGGCCGAAGCCGACGCCGTCCGCGCGCGCATCGTGGACATGCAGGCGCAGCTGGATGTGGTCACGGAGCAGTATTACAAGGCGCTCGACGAGCACGCGGCCGCTCAGCAGGCCGTCGCCGACGCCCAGGCGCGCATAGACGAGGCGACCGCGCAGATCGCCGGATTGCAGGAGAAGCTGGGCTCCCGGGCCCGCAGCATGTACCGCACCGGGCAGTCCTCGGTACTCGACTTCATCATGGGCGCCGCCACGTTCGAGGAGTTCGCCCAGAATTGGGATCTGCTGGAGAAGCTGAACGACAACGACGCCAGCCTCGTGCAGCAGACGAAGGACCTGCGTGCCGAGGTGCAGGAGCAGAAAACTGTGTACGCCGAGCAAGAGCGCGTCGCTGCCGAAAAGGCGAACGAGGCGAAGCGCATCGAGGACGAAGCCGCTGCAACGGTATCGGCCATGCAGGCTACTTACGATAGCCTGAGCGCAGAAGCAGCCGCCCTGCTCGAGCAAGAACGTGCTGCCCAGCAGGCCGCTGAACGGCGAGCCTTCGCCGGTGATGTTGGCGATGACGTCGTGCACCGCGCCGTTCTCCATCAGGCCGGAGAGGTGCTCTTTGAGGTCGCCGCCCTTTTCCTGCACCTGAGCGAGCACACCCTCGGCCACGGCCGCGATGTCGGTGTCGCCCAGCGAGTGACCGGTGATCTTCTCGATTGCCGCACCCGGGTCGGCGACGATCTCCTGCAGCATCTCGGGAGCCTGCTGAACCTCGCCCACAACCTTGTCGATGATGGCTTGAATGTCCATGGTCGTCCTTTCACGTCGACGCATTCACTGGGATCAGTATAGCGAGCGCGCGCCGCCGTTCGACCCGAAGGATCGTCCTGCAACGAGGAGTTGAAACGCAGGTCAGTCGTACACCTGGTAGATCGGAACCCTGTCCACCTTGTCGATCTCCACCAAGTCGTCCGAACCGTAGCGCACGTACAAGACGCCCTCGCCTTCGTTGTTCGCGTAGGCGAGGTGAACCCAGCCCACCTCTTCGCCGCGCTCGTCTTCGAGCAGGTAGATATTCGGATCCACCGTTTCCTTGATCGTGCCTTTGACGACGGCATCGGGGCCGTTCTGCGCCTCCCACGAACGCTCAGCGTCGAACACCTGGAAGGTGATGGATGCGCCGCTGGGAAGCTGGTACGTCCCTCGCAGCTCGAAGCCCTCTTCCATGCCGTGGCGCAGGTGGTTCCGCTCCCCCACCATGCTGACGCCGGCGAACACCGCCACGAGCAACAGCACCCCCGCCGCGCCAATGCCGATGCGAACGAACAGCTTCTTGCGTTCCATAGGGCACCTCCGTGATCGAATCCCGAACCGGTCTTCTCACCCGAGCTAGGAACCCTATCGTACCACAGCCCCCTACACCGCCGCGAGCGCCTGGTCGACGTCGGCGATGAGGTCCTCGGTGGCCTCGATGCCGCACGACAGGCGGATGAGGTCGGGCGTGATGCCCGCGGCCGCAAGCTCCGCGTCGTTCATCTGGCGATGCGTCGCGTTGGCCGGATGCAGCACGCAGGTGCGCGCATCGGCCACGTGCGTGGCTATCTGCGCCAGCTTGAGGTTCGCCATGAACGTCTCGGCCGCGGCGCGCCCGCCGGCCACGCCGAAGCTCACCACGCCGCTGGCGCCGTTCGGCAGGTACTTCTGCGCCAGCTCGTACTGGTCGTCGCCCGGCAAGCCGGGGTAGCGCACCCAGGCGATCTTCGGATGCGCGGCCAGATGCTGCGCCAACGCCAGGCCGTTCTTGCTGTGCTGCGCCATGCGCAGGTGCAGGCTTTCCAGCCCCAGGTTGACGAGGTAGGCGTTCTGCGGCGACTGGATGGCGCCGAAGTCGCGCATGAGCTGGGCCGTCGCCTTCGTGATGAACGCGCCGCCCAAG
>OLQE01000858.1_pt1 | contig 20322 bp, 18 predicted proteins | sample 1643161 | NCBI WGS metagenome assembly OLQE01 (sample SAMEA3136650, study PRJEB25190) | human gut metagenome | reverse complement strand
CGCTCCTCGCGCGTCATGAGCGTCTCGAAGAGCTTCTCGCCGTGACGGGTGCCGATGACCTTGGTGCCCGTGCGCCCGAAGAGCTCCTGCACGGCCTCGGCGAGGTCGCCCACCGTGGCGGCGGGCGCCTTCTGGATGAAGAGGTCCCCCGGCTCGGCGTGCCCGAAGGCGAAGAGCACCAGGCCCACCGCCTCGTCGAGGCTCATGAGGAACCGCGTCATGGCCGGGTCGGTGACCGTGACGGGCTCGCCGGACTTTATCTGCTTGATGAACAGCGGGATCACCGAGCCGCGCGAGCACATGACGTTGCCGTAGCGCGTGCAGCAGATGGTGGTCCCACCGGCGCCGTTGCGGGCGTTGGCGTAGATGACGCTCTCCATCATCGCCTTCGACTTGCCCATGGCGTTGATGGGGTAGGCGGCCTTGTCGGTAGAGAGGCACACGACGCGGTCCACGCCCTCGTCGATCGCGGCGTGAAGCACGTTGTCGGTTCCGATGACGTTGGTGCGGACGGCCTCCATGGGGAAGAACTCACAAGAGGGGACCTGCTTGAGCGCTGCGGCGTGGAAGACGTAGTCCACGTCCCTCATCGCGTCGCGAACCGACCGGGCATCCCTCACGTCGCCGATGAAGAAGCGGACCTTGGAGGCATGCTCCGGATAACGCTTCTGCAGGCGATGACGCATGTCGTCCTGTTTCTTCTCATCGCGGGAGAAGATGCGAATCTCGCCGACGTCGCTCCCCAGGAAGTGCTTGAGAACGGTGTTGCCGAAGCTGCCCGTGCCACCCGTGATCATGAGGGTTTTGCCGGAAAAGACGTCTGGTGTCATCTATCTCCCTTTCGCTATCCCAACAAGCAGGCCTTCAAGTTCATCCATGAACCTGCTCCGTGTGAAGTTCTCCCTGAAATAGGCGCGGCCTCTCTCGCCGCACTCCCCATACTTCTCGCGATCATCGATGAAGTCCGCCATAAGCGCTGCGAGTCCTGCACTGTCGGCACCGGAGACGGACGCTCCGCACCCCGACTCCGCGATGACCTCGGCAGCCGACCCATCAATCGCGGCGAGCACGGGCTTACCTGCCGCCATGTAACCCTGCAGCCTGCTCGGCAGAGTCGAGCTGATCCATGGTGCGCCCGGCACGTACAGCGTGAGCACACAGGCATCCGCCATCCGATAGAATTGGGGCATTTCCTCGATGGGGTGCCTCCCGTGGAACACAACGTGCCCCTCCAAGCCGTGTGATGCCACGAATCCCTTGCAATAGCTCATAGCCGATCCCGTACCTACAACGTGAAGCTCAAAATCGTAGTGCTCCTTCAGTAGGTCGATGGCTTCCATAAGCACGCTCATGTACTGCAATTTGCCAATGTTTCCCATGACCATGAATCTGGTCTTGTCCGAAGGCTCTGCCGAGAGATCCATATCCAAGTACGCGTCGTCGGCGTACTGGGGCACGTAGCAACAGCGAGATCGTTCGATACCGTGCACCTGTTCAAAACAATCGATGTAGGCACGCGAACTTGTGGCAATCAGGTCCGCGCTGCGATAGAGGCCCGTGCTGACGCGACGGATTGCGGGCATCAGGAACCTGAGCGGGTCGGGTAGCATTGCGAGCACCGCATCCGGCCAGATGTCGGCGCAGTACATGAGCATTGGGACACCAAATAGCTTCTTTGCCCGCATGGCAGGCTCCGACATAATAACGGGCGAAATTTGGTAGGTAAAGATGACGTCGTAGCCACCTTCTAGCTCGGCAAGCCTTCTGTCTGCACCTCGCATGTAGCTCCAATAGTTCTTCGCGAGCCCCACAATCCCTGGTTTCCGGGGAACCTCCTCCGCGCGCACGACGCGCACACCATTATGGATTTGTTCGCGATTGCGTCCGCAACGGTACTCCTCCGGAATGATGCCGGTAGGGTAATTCGGAATGCCAACAAGCGCCGTGATATCGTGCCCACGCGCAGCGAGCCCCTCGCACATACCCGTTGAAAGAAACTGCTCGGGCCAGTAGTGTTGGCAGACGAAAAGAATCTTCACGCTAATTACCCCTTCTGACCGCCGCGCATTTGACCGCACCGGCGACGGCTTTGAGGCGCACCCTGGAACGGCTCGTCGAGTAATGCCTTTCGGATGACGCAACCAACGTAGGCTACATGCAATTCGTCGTGAAGCTTGGACGCCGAACCGGCCTTCTCGCTTCGCTCCGGCAGTCGCGCCGGGCACCTGCCGGCACCGGTTACCGCACCTCGGCACTTGTACATCAGCAACCCCCCGCCGCCCTTGCACAAGCGCTCAGCTTCAACCCGTGTGCCCAAATAGATTGCGACGGAAGTCGGTTGCCCAGGGAGCGGTTCAGTATTCTCATGCGTAACGCGGAGATAAGCCTCCAGTACCGTCCATTCGTGAGCGTCAATCTCGCCCACTCCCGCATGTCTACACGAGGCATCGGGTGCCTTCCATCGCCAAGAGCATGTCTTCCCCCCTCCGACTCTTTTGACAATAATCTCGACCTCCAGTCCACTGATTCCTTAAGTTACGGTGGTACCAGATAATCGGCCGTCAGCTCTTGAACGGCGCGTTCATCGGCGCCTGCCCGCTAGAGCCGCCCTCGCCGTCAACGACATACACGCTAAATCGCCTGCCGCAGCTCGCCTTGAGGCCGCGCCCCTAGCCTATGAGCACGTGCATGCCCGTCCACAATCGAGGCAATATAGCCACTGATCACGTAGGCGCCATCGGCAGCAGAGGCATAACAGGAAATAATCTCGTCATAGGGGGTCCAAAAGATCGGCGGGCAGGGCGAGGTAAAAGGCAGCTTTGGCCAAGCCCGCCTCGTCTGCGGAAAAAGGAAGCACGTACCCTCGGCACAGACTCTTGAATTTCATGAACCAGCATCTCCGCCACTTCCCATCATGCTCCTTGCGAAACATGAAAGCATCGAACAGAACTGATTCGGACAACAGGGGATTGAATTCCGCACAGACGGGCATCTCGCGCTCACCGGCGTATATTCGAGGCGCCAGCGCGCACGCCTCAACGCACGACGTCCCATGGAAAGCCCAGCGGCCAGGCTGCACCGGCTTTGAACATCCGATCTCGCCTCTGGCATTGCTGCGGCGGACACCCAAGCCTCCTCTTCTCCGGTTGGCACTCCTGTACTCCCGGATAGGGAGTACATTTTTGACTCAGTAAATAGCGACATTATACGTCACCTTTTTAGTGGCTTACAGACAAATGACCTGCTCTATGAGATTTGGCACCTGCTCCGATGCGCTCGAAAGCGATGAGCGAAGAGATGCAGTCGCCGCGATCAACCTCCGTCTGCCCGTAAAAAGCTGGATATCGCCTGACGGTTGAGCGTTCCCCCTTCCCCTTACCCTTATGCAACCGCTTATCAAAAGCAGAGGAGACCAACTCGAGGCGACTCGCTACCTGCAAGCCGCTTCAAGCTCCCTTGGAGACGCGTATTATTGGGGCCTGCAGCGGACCAAATATCTTCAGATGATAAAGAAAAGAACTTGAAGCTTGCTCCGATTTATGCACGACGCAGCCCGACGAGACGCCCAACCACTCGAAGGGAGTCGCGGTTAACCATGTAGTAGAGCGTTAGCACCACTAAGAAGGCAATAGGAGCATCGAAAAGAACGATCGACACCTCAAAGAAAGCTGCAAGGAGAACTTCTGATGCAAGCTGCCGACGAACGCTTACCCCGTAGAGGCGGAGTAATAAGGCTTCGGATGCAACGCTACGCACGGCAATACAAACGACGACGCTCAGCGCCGCCAAATGCGCGTTATCGAGCAGGAAAATGCTCATGGCGGCAAGGGAACTCGAAGCGAACATCGTCAGAAGGTTGACCACAAGAAGGTAACCCTCCTTCCGGAGCGCCTTAAAGTAGGTACCGCAAAGCAGGTTCATCTTGCAGTCGAAAAAACAAATGGGCAGCAAAATCACCAGAAAATCAACGCTCGCCAAATATTGTGGAAGCCACCAGGCAATCAGCAGGCGCACCGGAAAGTAGAGTAGATAGCCAAGGGGAAGCACGGCATTGAGCACCGCCCGCATTTCTCCTACAGCACGGGCCGCCCCGCCATCTCCCAAACGCCGGATCATCGGCAAGAACACAGTGGACAGCTGCGACACAAACGAGAGAAAGAACATGACAATCGAGGTCGAAAACGAAAAGACCCCGAACACGGCGACGCCCCATCGTGCATCCACCATTGATCTGGCAACGCCTACAATAAGCTGGTCTGCTTGATAGGCCACCATGACCTTGAAGCCTGAGCGTACGTCGGCGATGATGTCGCGCATCGCCCCCTTCCAATCCGAGCGCATCCCGTTAAGCAGACTTCGCATGTAAAGGCATACAAGCACCAAGAAACCCAACTGGGAAAGCACCGACGCGACAATTAGCTGTACATATCCCAGCGCACCTCCCGACAAGAGCCCCAGCAACATCGCAAAAAACGCAACCCGGCATGCCATGCCGGCCTTGGATTGAACATGGGTGAGATTGACGCTTTGGAGCAGAAACGACATGAACGTCGTTATATTACATATGACGCCGTTGGCCACCACCGCCATCACTACAAGCAGCCGCTCTGGAGAGCCCCACCATGTAACGACAAGCGGAACGGCAAGTATCGCGAGCAGAACGGTTTGCGAAAAAGCCACCAAGATCAGCTCGCCGCGAAACGTATGGTAATTGATCTCGCTGAGATGTTTGCCCGCCAACCGCAGGACCAGGCCGTCGTTCACGCCAAGCATGGCAATCCCGGTATAGCCGGAATATAGCGAGAACAGCTGCCAATAGCCGTAATCGCCTACCCCCAGCACCTTGGGAACCACAAGCGAAGTGAGCACTGCCGACACAAGGTTCAACGCCTGAGCCGCCGTCGCAAAGAACAGGTTTTTCCGGATGCCTCCGCATTCCTCGAGCCTAAACATGCTCACGGCACCTTCAACTTAATCAGCACTTCGAGCTCCGCTTCTTTGCCCATTCGGCCTTTCTGAGGAAACATCGCCATCGATAATTGATGGAAACAGGACTCGCATATGTTGGCTAATCCATGACAATTGCTGCTTAAAGCATCGCAGAAACCCATAAAAAAGACCCAACGCCCTCGGACAATCATGCAAAAGGTAGAACCGAATCGGACGACATTTAAGCGGAAGCGGGACCTCTCGCATCCTTTCAAGGGCACCGTTTCGCATCATCGTAGACCGCATCAGCGAAAAAGCCTTGAGTGCCTGATGGCGATCTTCGCCACTAAACGCAATCTCAAGCACGTACAAATATAGCGAGGCCTCTCCCACCAAGCTGCTCTCCCGGCATGCATCTCCCCATAAGGCCGCATACGTGCGCAACCGCTTACTAACCGTCTCTACGTCGTAAATCATCCCGAAGCGAAAGTGGCCAGTAACGGAGTTCTGGTTCCTCCGATAGAAATGCAAGACGTCCGGAATGAGGACAAACGAGCATGCCACATCAAAAATGGGGAGAACCTGAAAAAAATCTTCTGCCTGAGTAAGCCCTATATATGACGAATAGTCGGCATCTATATCAATGCAGGAGCGACGGATGGCTTTTCCCCAAATGTTCACCATTCGTCCTTGGCACAGAAGACGCCGAGCCTCTTGATAGTTATTAGAGAAATACAAGCCAGGAGATACTCCAAAAGGACCCTCTGCCTGAGATAGGGATTCGTCTCTTGAATATCTATATGCAACAATGTCAGCATTGGTCTGCTCTATCACCGACGCGCAACGTTCAAGCGCCCGAGAATGAAGCCAGTCATCCCCATCGAGAAAAAGGATATACGAACCTCGCGCATGAGCAAGGCCGAGACGACGTGCAAGCAAGAGCCCATGATGACCTTTGTTCAGAAGCAATGCACGTGGATGACGACGCGCGAACTCTTCGAGCTTGGCGCTCGTGTCATCCGTAGAACCATCATCAACCAACACTATCTCATAATCAGTGAAACTCTGAGACTGAAGCGAATCAAGCGCTTCTTCGATGAACTCCCCAACGTTGTATGCATTTACGATGACACTAAACAAGGGATTCACTCGACACCGCCTCGCCATCTATGGAAAAACACACCCTTGACATCCGTAGCCTTCCGCCCCATTAAAGATGGTATCGGCCATCGCGCCGATACTCTTTGTGGAAGCGGGTTTCAAATCCGTAGAATGAATCGCTCACGAAGACACATCGTCTTGCTTCTCCAAACGATAATAGTCGATGTTGTCAAGGCCCAACAACCCGAAGTTCCCGACTAATATTCGGTCACCCTCGAGCAGCACCACTACATCCCTGAAAAACTGCTGCAATGCGCTGAGGTAAGCCAGGGTCCCCGGCCGTCGCGTTTTGCCCTAAATGCAAACAAATATACCCGATGTGGCAGTGCAAGCGCCCAGCACGCGCAATACTGTTGCGGCGAATACAAAATGTCGCACGCCCCCAACGCACGCTGCCCCGTCACGCGAGGCGCACCGGATCCCTTCGAATCTCGAGGTGTCGGGCCGCGGCAACTGTACCATCGAACCGGTTTGGCGAGCGCGCTGCCATGCGAAAATGGCATGCCAAAAGATTTGTGCAACTATGCTGAGCTGGCATGTTTTCGAGCAGACAGTAGGCGCAGCTGCTTGCACTAGAGAGCTTGTCGTACTGGAGCTGCGCGAAGAAGCCTTCGAAGCAAGCCGCCCTGAAGGCCGCATTCATGCGGATCGAACCCATGCAATTCGCGCCTACTCACGCCGCACGGGAATCCAGGTCTCACTATATGCGCTACGATCAGCGAAGCGAAACGCCGGCAACTCGACGATCTTGTATTCCCTGGTCTGCCCCGCTTGGCCAGTGCGCCCAACACGGCAATCCGTCTCGCTACGCCGTTCGGAGCCCAGCCTATTTCGCCGAATAGTACGGGCATGCACCGCGCAAGCATGCACTGTTCGCCTCAGACACCGCGCATGAAGGGTCAGCGCCACTCAACTCAAGCCGCGTTCCCAACTCCCGGTTGAACCACGGGACCGCCGCGCGAACCGCGATCCGCGCGTCGCGCTTGCAGCACCGAGGTGCACCCGCCCGGGCGATATGCTGCAGAATATCGGCGACCATGAGCTGCCCCTCGCTCCAGCCTTCACGCTGTAGCGGGGCATTACCCGCCAAGATGGCAAACGCCATGCCACACGAGGCGGCGGCACCGCACACGCCCCACTTCGCGCATGCCGCGCCAGGGACGCAGGCGGCGCGCTGCCCAAGTTCGTCAAGCTCAGCCGTCAGCACATCATGCTTGGCGGTATCGCGTTCTCCCGCCCGAGCGCAGGCCAACAACGCCGCTCCAACAAGCGCGTGGTGCACCGGCCCAAACGCCGGGCATTGCTCGTGCGCCATCAAGTTTTCCAGCAGCTCGGAAGGGTCATTGCCCTCCCACGCAAGGCACACGTCCTTAATCCACGCGCTATCCATCGGCCTTATCTCCTCACTCCACGCATATGAGCCGCTTCGCCATGCTCTACTATAAAGCCCGTATTACCGTGCCCACTGTACAAATCGCCACAATCGGAACGCCATGCTTGGCGCTCTTCCTTTTTGTACTCTTTCCTAGAATTTGAACAGTATTTGCTAAGGGATTCATAATGCGCAAGCGCGCTATGATGGGACGGCGCGGTTGCCATGTTGCTCGCCAGCCTGCCGCATGCCGGCCCGCGCGCTGGCAGCACAGCCAGCCTCTATCATCCATCCAATCGCCCTAAGGAGCGCTATGAAGATCTTCGCGTTTGCCCTGCGCCCGTTCGACGAGCTCGCTTACCTTGAGCGCGCCTGCCACGAGCTGAACATCGAGTTCGACTGGACGAGCGAATATCCCACGCTGGAGAACGCCTCGCTCTCCGCCGGCGCGGACGCGCTCACCATCATCACCAACCCCATGACGGCCGAGCTCCTCGACCGCTATCACGAGCTCGGCATCCGCGCCATCGCCACGCGCTCCATCGGCTACGATCACATTGATGTGGACCATGCCCGCTCGCTCGGCATGCGCGTGGCTCATGCCGCCTATCCGCCCGAAGGCGTTGCAGATTACACCATCATGCTCATGCTGATGGCTCTCCGCCGCGCCAAGCAGGTGTTTCGCCATGCCGGAGTGCAGAACTTCGGGCTCGAGGGCAAACTTGGGCGCAGCTTGGGATCCTGCACCGTGGGCGTAGTGGGCACGGGCGCCATCGGATCGTGCGTGATTCGAGAACTCGCCGGATTTGGCTGCCGGGTGCTGGCATACGATCCGTTCCCGCGCGACGACGTGCGCGCGATGGCAGAGTACGTGGAGTTGAAGGAGCTGCTCTCTGAATCCGATGTGGTGACGCTCCATTCACCTGGACTCGCGGAAAACCACCACATGATCGGCGCTTCCGAGCTCGCGCTCATGAAGCCCGACGCGGTGCTGATAAACGCCGCTCGCGGTATGTTGGTGGATACCGATGCCCTTATCATCGCGCTCGAACAGGGGCGTTTGGGAGGCGCCGCGCTCGACACCATCGAGCATGAGGCCGGCCTCTACTACCTCGATCGAAGCCTTGACGTGCTCGCCAACCGAGAGCGCGCCATCCTCATGGCTCTGCCCAACGTTGTCGTCTCGCCCCACATGGCGTTCTACACTGCCGAGGACGTGGAGCAGATGGTGCGCACCAACGTCGAGGCGCTGCTGGCGTTCAGCAGCGGAGAAGGCACGCCGTACGAGGTGCGGTAACCGGTAGCCTGTGAGAAGATTCCACGCCGTATAAAATGGTTTACGCGGATACCGGAGCTGCCGAAAAGCGTCGCATAACTCGCGGGAGAAGGCCCAATCTGAGCTCCAGTCTCGAGATATGCGACGCTCGGAAGGGCAGAATGCGGATTGCTGGCGTCCACGATGAAGCGCCGGCCACCCGCGCCTGGGGCTGCGTCCACACGGGCCGTTGGCGCCCGCGACTGGACCGACTGCCTGCCAGCAGCGAGGCGAATTCCTAGCGCCTGCGGCGGCGACTTCCGAATCTCAGCCATCCGCGTCGGTAGAAGAACACCACCTCTGCAACGACTATGACGATGCAGACACACGCCACTAGCAGGTAGCCGCCCGCAGCATCGATGAGGCCCATATGCGGGAAGTTCATGCCGTACCATCCGGTTATCACCGTGAGCGGCATGGCAATCGTCGTGACCACGGTGAGCCACTGCATCACGTTGTTCTGCCGGATATCAATTCCCTCTTGATAGAGGCCGTTGACCTGCAGCGCATAGTTCTGCAGCGATTCAAGCCGCGCAGACAGGCGGTCGAGCTGACGTGAGAGCGCCGCAAGGCGCGCGCGGGAAACCGGGCTCATGAAGGCTGTATCTTCCCCGCCCAAAAGGCCCGTTATATCGGAAAGTCCCTGGTAAAACGTATCTAGCCCGAGCATTCGGCGAGAATCGGCCATCATTTTCGCTCGGTCGATACGCTCTCGCCCCTCCAAAAGCAACTGCTCGAACTCCTCGAAATCCGCGCGCACGCGAGAGAGGAGCTCGGGCTGCTCGCGCAACGGCTCGGCAAGCAGATAACAAAGAACGTCGGCGCAGCTTTCCACCGCGACATCGTCTGAGGACAGCGCGTTGAGCACCGGCGCGCAGACGCCGTCGCCATCAACGATGACGAGCTCGCTCGATGTGAGAGAAAAGGCGAAACGCGGGGCCTCCGCAGCCCTCCTACCTGCAGGGGGAAGCACCACCACACCAACAGCGCACCTATCGCCCACCTCAGCGAACGGCATCGCTGCATGTGGAAGCTGGGCGACGACCTCCATGCCCACCCGACCGAACTCATAGTCGCATGCTCGGGGCCGACAATCATAACCGTCGGCACGCGAGATGGCCGTGCCATGCCCTCCGGCTCTGCCGTTCGAGCGCCATGCGGCGCCAACTTTTCCGCAGGTGTCAGCCGATCACCCAAAACTGTCCAGACCTTCGCCATCGCCGTACCTCCATATGGCATCAATCTCTACGCCTCATGGTACCCATCGGGGAGCTTTAGGACCGCGGCCTTGCGGGGAGGTAGTGGCATTGGCTGTATGCGGGAAAGACAGTGGCCCTGGCGCTCTTCCGAGACATTCCGGCGGCCTTGGCACCCATCAGCTACCTGTGGGAGCGGCCCCGGCGCTCTTCCGAAGCTTGCAAGGCAGCCCACAAGCAGGGCTCGAAAGAGCGCACGGCGCGCCCATGTCCCGCGCCACCCAAACAGATGGAAGACCGTTATGGCTTCGTTATAGTTGCCCGCGAGCATAGGAAACGTCAGGAAGCGAGACGCGAATAGAAAGGACCCCCATGGCGTTCATGCTCGAAACACGCGGGCTCACCAAACAGTTCGGCCGCGGCGACCACGCCCAAACAGCCGTGGCCAGTGTGAACCTCCACATCAAAGAGGGCGAAGTGTACGGCCTCCTCGGGCCAAACGGCGCGGGCAAGTCCACGACACTCAAGATGATCTGCGGAATGCTTCGCCCCTCGGCAGGGCAAATCCTCATCGACGGCCACCCGTGGCAGCGCGACGACCTCTACCGCATCGGCTCCCTCATCGAAGAGGCGCCGCTCTACCCCAATCTCTCTGCAAGGGAGAACCTGCGCGTCCGCACGACGCTCCTCGGCCTGCCTGAGGAGCGTATCGACGAGGTGCTTGCCGAAGTGGGTCTCGGCAACGTGGGCAGCAAGCGCGCGGGCCGTTTCTCCATGGGCATGAAGCAACGACTGGGAATCGCGCTCGCCCTGCTCGCGCACCCGCATCTGCTCATCTTGGACGAGCCTACGAACGGCCTCGACCCCATTGGCATCGAGGAGCTCCGCGACACCATCCGCGGCTTTGCGGCGCGCGGCATCACGGTCCTCGTCTCGAGCCACATCCTTTCGGAGGTGCAGCAGATGGCAGATTCGGTGGGCATCATCCACGAGGGCAGGCTTGCCTATGAGGACCGGCTGCACAAAGGCCAGGACCTCGAGCAGCTCTTCATGGATGTCTGCAGGCACGGAGGGGCTTCTCAGCAGAGGGAGGTGGCGTGATGGCTTCCCTAGATCGATGCCCCGCAACAGACGCGGGCCGCTTGGATGCCAGCGCGCAGGCGCCCTGCGCCACCTCGACCGACGCCCAGGCGCCCCGCGCCACCCTTAGCTCGGCGTTTGCCGCGGAGGTTCGCAAGTTCCGGCACGCCGCGCCCATGCGCCTCGCCCTCATCACGGCGCTACCGTTTCCACTCATAGCACTTCTTACCGCACCGAGCGGCAACGTGAGCTTCTCGCCCTGGAACTACTGGTACGTGCTCCTCATGCCGGTAGCGATCGCCCTGTTCACCGGGTGCGTGGCCAACGCCGACGCACGCATGCGCAATCGCCCGCTCCTCGGTTCAGGAGCCCCGCTCGGGCAGGCCTGGTGGGCGAAGGCGCTCTGGTGCCTCATGCTCTCGGGGCTCTCCAACCTCGTCGTGCTCGCTCTGTACATCGCAGCGCTCGCCATCGGCGGAAGCCTTTCTACTGCAGCGGTACTCACCATGGCATTGGCGGCCCTTGCCACCACCATCACGAGCGCATGGATGATACCTGTGGGGCTTTTCCTCACCGCCCGCGCCGGGCTCTTGGCGGGCATCTTCCTGCCGCTCGCCGTTCAGCTTGTGGGCGGGTTCGCCTGGAGCGCCATCCCCGTGCCGCAGCTCTTTCCGCCCTCGGCGACCACCGTCATCCCCACGGCCTTCATACCCGTGCTACCGAGCGGCGAGCCTCTTGCCGCAGATACCGTGCTGGGCGGTGCGCTGGCAGCGAACGGTACGCTCACCTGGGCGGGTATCGCCGTGGCCGCACTGACGTTTGTCCTGCTCACCGCCGTATCCGCAGCATGGTTCGCGCAATCTGAGGAGGTACGCTGATGAGCATTCTCGCCGAAGCTCGGACAGAGCGCATGACACTCCCTCGCGCCTTACGTTCCGAGGCACTTCGCCTCGCGCGCTCACCGCTCGCACCCGTTCACCTCGTCTGCGCGCTCACGGGCGGCATCGCCTGCGGGGCGTACTTCGCCTACGCACCGTGGGATCCGGCCTTTGGCGCAGACGCGTACGTGCAGCTGCTTGGCGCGCTTATGCCGCTGATGGCGAGCATCGTATGCGGGCTCAATATGGACGAGGAGCGCCGGGCGGGACGGCTCGCCAATCTCACAGGTGCTCCTTCGCGTGCAGCTGCCATCGCAGCCAAAGCAGCCGTGCTCTGGGCGGCGGGCTCGCTCGCGCTGCTGCTCGCGATGAGCATCTTCGCCAGCGCGCTCGCCCTAGCCGGAAGGCTCTCGCTGGGCACCGAAACGCTCGGCTTGGCCACCGCTGGAATCTGCTTGGGGAGCGCCCCACTCTATCTGCTCTTCATCGCCATTTCCCTACAGAGCGGGCGGAATGCCGCTATCGGCGCAGGTGCGGCAGGGCTCGGCATCGGGCTCTTCTCGGTAGGTGGTCTGGCGCATGGCCTCATGACCGGCGAGCTCACGGCGGCAAGCGGAGGCTTGCTCGGCCTGATTCCTTTCTCCTGGCCTGCACGGCTCGGGTCGCTCTCCATCGAAGCGGGCATTGCGCGGGCAACGGATGCCGCCCAGGCCGCCACAATCAGTTCGCTTGCGGGAGCGCTCGCTATCGCAGCGGTCGTGCTCACCGTAGCGGGGCTCGCTGCGCTCATAGCATGGTTCAACCGATTCGAAGGAGGGCGAAACGATGCCTAACCCAGATCCTGTCCGTGCTATGCCCAACCCCACCTGCACCCATGCCGTGCCCAACCCCGCCCGCTTCCGCGCTGTCGCGCTCCTGCTTCCCGCGCTGTTCGCCTGTATCCTGCTCTCGGGCTGTGGAGGCGGCTGGGGTGTGGCAGTGGGCTCGTTATTCGACCGCGTCTTCATGCCCCAGGAGACCGTCTGGGCGGCCTCCCCAGAACCCGATTCGTTCACCGAGAGCTACGCCGATGCCACCGGCGCCGGCACCAACTACGTCTACCGCGTCCAGGGCGCCACCGCCGATGGCTCGCCCGCGGAGGTAACCCTCGTCTGGTACGGCAGCAAGGCCCCCGGCGACGGCTGGCTCGAGATCGAAGCGCACGGCGGCTCGGGCGTCCACTACCGAACCATCGACGAACACGACGTGCCGCGCGCGGCGCAAGAGGCACTTGCGGCTTCTTCTGCACCGTAACGGCGCGGCGCGGGGGCTATAAAGCGAGTTCGCGCAGCAGGCGAAAACCACCCCGCCGTTATCACTTCGTTAGAATGTTGGCGCACCATGAAACACGATGAACCACAGACACCAGGTGCCTACGAGTCAAGCGCGGGCACCACGTGAAACGCAGACACCGGGTGTCCACGATTCACGAACCACGGCAAACTGACCGCAGCAGAAAGGAGCGAACGTGGCGCGCATCATCGCGATCGACGACGAGCAAGCGATACTCGATGTGATCGAGCGCATCCTCAAGCGCGACGGGCACGACGTGCTCTGCCTCGCCGATCCCGCCAGCGCTCTAAAGCTGAACCTTGCCCGAGCGGACCTCATCTTATGCGATGTGATGATGCCCGGCATCGACGGCTTCGAGCTCGTGCGCGAGCTGCGTCCGCGCTTCGACGGGCCCATCGTCTTCCTCACTGCTAAGGTTGCCGAAGAAGATGCCGTGACCGGCTATGGCGTCGGCGCCGACGACTACATACGCAAGCCGTTCGGTGCGGCCGAGCTGCGTGCGAAGGTTGCCGCTCACGTGCGCCGAGAACGGCGCGAGCACACGCATGCCATCGCCTTTGGCCCGGTTCGCCTGGACCTTGGTGCTCGACAGGTCACGGTCGATGGCACACCCGTCGCCCTTACTCCCACGGAATATGAAATCTGCGAGCACCTTGCCCGCCATCCCGGTCAGGTGCTCAGCCGCGCGCAAATCTGCGAGGCGCTTTTCGGTTGGGAGCGCGAAGTGGACGATGCAGCCATTTCCATGCACGTAAGTCGTGCGCGCAAGAAGCTCGCCGCCGCCGGAGCCGACCCGATTGCGACCGTATGGGGAATGGGGTACAAGTGGCAGCTGTAAACAGCAACGAGAACAGGGGAGGCCAGCCTGTGTTTGAGGAACGCGAGGTAGTAGGCACCCGTGAAGAAGGAGCCGACGGGGCAAGAACCGGCAAGGCCGATGTTACCGACGCGCGTGCCCGCCGCGCATGGCGCATACCGCTCTCCTTCCTCATCGCACGCTACTTCTTCTACGTGCTCGCTGCCCTCGCGGGGATATGGCTCGTTGCGTTCACGGCGTTCAGCATGACGCTCAACGCCGGGCTCGTCTATTCAGCGAATTACGGCGCGGCCCATGCTAACGAGGCCATTGCTGCGGTACAAGAGGCAGGATCGGTAAATGAGGCAAACATTCCCTCTGCATATCGGTATGCCCATGTAGCCCATGATGGCGCGGTGCTTGCCACCGACCTTTCGGCGGAACGGCTTCGTCGTGCGCTCGATGCCACCGCCAGCTTTCGATCTGAGGGCGCGAGCAGCCCGCAAACGTTCGGCATTGACGGAACCACGTATTCGGTGGGCAAGCTCGCAGACGGAACGTTCTGCATTCTCACCAGCACCTACATGCCCGAATACACCACACGAGAGCTACGCGACACACTTCCTAACCCGCAGAACCTCATGATTGCAGCCGGCTGTGCTGGAAGCGCTTTGGCGGTTGCCCTCATCGCTCGACGCGCCTCGTCTGTGCTAACAGGCAAAATGTTGCCGCTAACAGACGCGGCCGAGCGCATCGGGAAGGAGGAGCTCGATTTCGCTGTGGGTACAAGCAATGTGCGCCAAATTGACGACGTGCTTGCGGCGATGGAACGCATGCGCTATTCGCTCGCAGATTCTCTTGAAGCGCGCTGGCGCGCCGAGCAAGCACAACGCGACCAGATCGCAGCGCTCGCGCACGACCTCAAAACGCCGCTCACCGTGGTACGCGCCAACGCTGAATTTGTTGCAGAGGAAACGCAGGACCTTACGAAGCCTGGTGCCTGCAAACAACTGGCGAATAGCGCTTTTTCCGATGTCGCCGCCGCTGCGCAGGATGCAGCGCAGGGTTGCAAGCAGGTCGACCGATACATGCAGCTCCTCATAGAGGCATCGCGCGGAAAGGCAGCCGAGGGACCCAGGCAGCGCATCGATGCCGCCAGCTTGGCGGAGCATCTTGAACGAGAGGTCGTCCCGCTCGCACGGACTACGGGAATGGAACTGCGCGTCATACGCGACGACGCCCTCGGGGGCGCGAGCGTTTTCGTTGAAGCCCAAGCGGTTGAGCGCGCAGTTGCCAATGTTGTCTCGAACGCTGTCGACCATGCGCGAAGCCGAGTGCGCATAGCATTTAGCCTTGCGGAGCATGACAAGGGCTCTGCTCGCGCGCTCACCATCGACGTGGAAGACGACGGACCAGGCTTCTCGCCTGCAGCCCTCGAACATGGTTGCGAGCGCTTCTTCCGCGACGACGCGTCTCGCACAGGCGCTGCATCGGGGACACATTATGGCATCGGGCTCTTTGCTGCCGCAGAAACCGCTCGCAACCATAACGGTACCATTGAGCTCGCCAACCTCACGAACCCTGATGGCTCCATCCGCGGTGCCCGGGTTACGCTTCAGCTCCCGCTTGCTTAGCCTTTTGCCCCCTTTGTCCGGCTGGCCCTCCGCATGCTTGATGCACCTTTCATCCTGTCCAACCCAACCCCTCTCCTGTCCAATGTGCTCTTCCATGCTGTTTTACGCAATAAGGGCTCGATTTAAGGTGCTTATTGCGTAATTCGGCATGCTACCTTCATCGCGGCACGCCGCCCCCGCAACACGCCGTCCCATTGTGGTCCGTCACGCCCCCGCGGCGCGCACTCCCGTCGCCGCCCGTTACGCCCCGGCGGTGGCGCGCGCCTCCGTCGGGGTACGCTACACCCCGACGGCATGCCACCCCCCACCGCAAGCAACCAAGCGCCCTCGACAGTTCAGCCTATCGCTTTAATTGGCGAGAATCTCGCGCTGCACCCTCTTCGTGAGCTTGGAAAACACAAGCCGGTAGCTCATGTCGCACAGATCGAGCACAAGGTCCTCCGACGGGCCTCCGGGACGCCCAACGCAATCGATATCCACCGATATCCAGGTGCGCCCGTCAGAATAATATCCAGGCAACACTGCGTTCGGATACTCCGCGCGCAGCTCGCGAATGCGATCAGGGTCGCACTTGAGCGAAAGAAGATGCCTGCCGGCATAGGGCTTCTTGGCTTCTGGTGCAGCAACGAACTCGCAGGCAAACTGCTTGCCGCCCACCCAATACACCATCCATCCCCACGCCTCATGGAACGCCCTCGATGCTCCGGCATGCGAGAGCAAGCGTTCGTCTATGTGCGCGTAGTCCATCTATACCCCCGAAGATTAGAACTGCACTGACAGCATTCATCGAGACGCTCCGCTACACCCCCGCCTAAGCCCGGCAAGCGTAAACCCGGCAAACGCACGCTACACGAGGGCGCTCACCGGATGCCTAATCACCGTCTTGAGATTCTCGGGCTTCGTACGCCGCGGGTCCCCCAGATATATCTCGTGATGCAATCGGACCGCGGGAACAGCACCATGCACATCGAGTGCATCGAGCATCTCAGTGGCATCGAAGTCCCTCGTCGCCTCATGTCCCGCCGGAGACTCGCCACCCTCGGCGATATCAGTCGTCAGCCCTTCGCTCTCGATAAATGACGACAGCTTAGCGATGGTCGCAGGCTCGTCATCGTACGGCCCCCGATGCATAACCTGAGCGCATGATCCTTCAGCGAAGCGGACCAGGCGTAGGTCGCCCCGGTCGACCGGAACAGCAAGCTCGGGCTTTTTCTGGACGAGTAGCTCACAAACCTTAATGAACACATCGGGAGTCACGAAATCGGGCTGTCTGATGAGCGAGACCCACGACAGGGCACTCTTGTCGGCGATAACGGTACCATCAAAGGCCCCGGCACCACCCCACCACAGGCCCTCGAGCGGTGGCACCACATAATCGAAGTAGCCGTCAGGCTGCCAGGAACCCATCTTCGCCATCTTCACGGTGTAGGAGAACCCATAGAGCAATGCAAGCGCCCGCGCGTATGCGCCGCCCTCCTCGTTGGGGTCGCCCGTACCGGCGACCGCGGCAAACGTCATCGCCGGCACCTCGACGCGCACCGGCTTCGTCTTGGCCTGATAGAGGTCGCGGTACTCTTTCTTGAAATCGAACGCCATGCCGACCTCCTCTGCCGCCGGGGTCTCTTTCGTACATACTACACGAACATGTGTTCTTTTTCAAGGTTCTATTCGCGCCCTCTGTGGACTAACGACTCTCCTTCCAGCGCTTGAGCGTGGGAAGCACAGCGCCCAGAAGCGAGGCGCTCTCGTCAACCGTCCAACCCATCGCCTCCGCCATGCGCGGGGCGCAATCCTCAATCATGTCCTCCATGGTGGTTTCGTAGGTATAGGCGCCGTCGTCGTAGCACCATCGGCAGAAATCCTCGACCTCGGTACCATCCGCCTCGTGGCCATGCTGATCGGGCGCCGTAAACATCATTCCACAGCTCTGGCAATAGTGCTCCGGCATCTCGAGGAGCTCGGTTACGGGCACATCGAGCGTAACGGCGATGAGCTTCGTCATGTCGATCCCCGGCGCCGTCTCGCCCGTCTCCCACCGACTGACCGCTTGACGGGTGATAAAGAGCTTCTTCGCTAGATCTTCCTGTGTGAGCCCGCGCTCGCGGCGCAGACGAGGCAGCACATCTTTGATAGCCATACCGGCACCTTTCTCGCTGATAACACTCGTGGAATCGCCCTCCCCGAAAGCGGGGCGCGGCATCCCCATTCTCTCCTTGCCCGCCTGTTCCTGTCGAGCAACAAGCTGTTGCGCGGACCCTTTAGGTGAAGGAGCTCTACGGGGTGAAGACGAAAGCCCTCGCCGAACGACGAGCCGCACGTCCCCCGGCGATGGCCTGCCAAGCGAATCGGCATGCAAACCCGTAAGGAACGGCTGCCCCACGGCACGGCCCGCGCACGCGATGCTTGGCCACCGCACTTGCTACAATCATGTGCGCTGGCAACGAAGGAAGGAGCACGGGTGAAGCAGGCGGTCGTAGGTCTTCTGGCGCATGTCGACGCAGGCAAGACAACGCTCGCCGAAGCCATGCTCCTCGCCGCGGGCGCCATCCGCACCGCCGGGCGCGTAGACCGCGGCGACTCGCACCTCGACACCGACCCCATGGAGCGCGAGCGGGGCATCACCATATTTGCCTCACAGGCCTCGCTTGACTGGAACGGCACCCATATCATGCTTCTCGACGCGCCCGGGCACGTGGATTTTTCTGCAGAAGCAGAGCGCACCATCGCCGCTCTCGACTGTGCGCTCCTCGTCGTGGGCGCCAACGACGGCATCCAGGGCCACACCGAGACGCTCTGGGACCTGCTCCGGCGCCACCAAGTCCCCACGCTCATCTTCGTGAACAAATGCGATCTTGAACACCCCGGGCGCAGCGCGCTTATGTCCGATCTTCGCGCACGCCTTTCCCCTGCCTGCCTCGACGGCGCCGCCTTCGCGTCGGGGGATCCCACGGCTCTTGAAGACGCCGCTTCCGCAGACGAGGCGGCGCTCGATGAATACCTCGAGACGGGCTCGATCACCCCCGCCTCCTATGCAAAGCTCGTCGCAGAGCGTTCCGTCTTCCCCGTCTTCTTCGGAGCCGCCCTCCGCAACGATGGCGTGCGTGAGCTGCTCGACGCATTGGCAGCCCTCGCCCCCGAACACTCCTGGCCCACCGCCTTCGCGGCGCGCGTATTTCGCATCAGCCGCTCGGATCGCGGCGAACGCCTCTCATGGCTCAAGGTCACGGGCGGCACGCTCCGCGCCAAGATGATGGTCGAGGGCGCCGATCATGGCGCGCCATGGGCCGAAAAGATCAACGAGATTCGCCTCTACCAGGGGAAGCGCCACGAAACGGTGGTCGAGTTGCCCGCCGGCAGCATCTGCGCGGTCACAGGTCTCGCGCACACTATGCCCGGCAGCGCGCTCGGTGCCGAGACCGCCGCACCGCGCCCTCTGCTCGCCCCCGTCCTCTCCTACCAAGTCATCCCCGCGCCGGGAACCGACGCCTCGGCCCTCGTGCGCGCACTTCGCGAGCTTGCAAGCGAGGACCCGCTCCTCGGAGTTACTTGGCATGAACAGCTCCAAGAGGCCCATGCTCAGCTTATGGGCGAGGTTCAGCAGGACGTGGTTCGCGAGCTCCTGCGTAATCGATATGGCATCGAGGTGGGATTCGGCCCCGGCGGCATCCTCTACAAAGAGACGATTGTCGAGCCGGTCGAAGGGGTGGGTCACTTCGAGCCGCTGCGCCACTATGCCGAGGTGCGCGTGCAGCTGGAACCGCTGCCGCGCGGAACGGGGATGCAGTTTGGCACGCGCTGCTCTGAAGATGACCTCGATCGCAACTGGCAGCGTCTCGCCCTGAGCAACGCCATGGAGCGCGACCATGCGGGCGTGCTCACCGGGGCGCCCCTCACCGATGTGCGCATCACGCTCATCGCTGGCCGGGCGCACGCCAAACATACCGAGGGCGGCGACTTTCGACAGGCCACGTACCGCGCGGTTCGCCAAGCGCTCATGACGGCTCGCGAGCAGGGAGCGTGTGTGCTGCTGGAGCCATGGTATCGGTTTCGGCTTGTCGTTCCCGCCGATAAGGTTGGTCGCGCGCTCACCGATCTCACGCGCATGGCAGCGGTATTCGAAGCACCCGAAGCAGCAGGCGAGATGGCGACGATCGAGGGAGTCGCCCCGGCTTCCGAAACCGGCGAATATGGGCTCGAAGTCGCTCGGTATACTGGAGGACGCGGTCGCATCTCACTTGAGCTCGAAGGCTATGCGAGCTGCCATGACGCAGAAGCGGTCATCGAAGCCGCCGCATACGATCCGGAGGCAGACCTCCCCAATACGCCTGACTCCGTGTTCTGCAGCCATGGCGCCGGCCATACCGTCAAGTGGTACGACGTACCGGAACACGCCCACACGACGGTCGACCCCGCGCGCCTGCGCCCATGGCGCCCAGCCGACGCTGCGTTTTTTACGAAAAGGCCGTAACCGGTGGACTATGAATTTAACGCGCGCGATCAAGCTCTGCCTTGAGGCGGGCGGCAGCGCTGCGATGGGCCAGGAACGAGAACGCCCCGCACGCTGCAACCCATGCGACCATAAGACCTGCAAGCAGTGCGGGCGGTGCAGCCGATTCCATACCGCAGAGC
>OLQE01000855.1_pt1 | contig 20356 bp, 22 predicted proteins | sample 1643161 | NCBI WGS metagenome assembly OLQE01 (sample SAMEA3136650, study PRJEB25190) | human gut metagenome | reverse complement strand
CCAGTTTTTGATTGCAGATAAATGGGGAACTGCATGGCAAATCCCTGTGGGTTCCCTTCTTTTGATCGTGTTTCTCTGCCTTGCGTCTGCGGCGATTGCGATTAGACGCCCCATCCGTCAAATCAGCAGAATGGCAATCGTGGACACAATTAAGCTTCAACAGTAGCATAATGGTATGGCAAGAAAAAGGTAATAAGAAATGGATCAAATCGAAATCATCCTCCGCACTACTGCCTCATCTGGAAAAGTGACAGAGAAGATTCTGGCAAAATTCGCTGCTGGAATGCCAGAAAAAGAGAATGTATTTCAATATTCCGGTCTCTGCATTGATCCGATCCAACATCAGGTTTCCTACCAAGGAAAGGTACTTCCGCTTACGGAAACGTATGAATTTCAGACACTTGTTTATCTTGCCAGTCAGCCAGGAAGAGTCTACACGAAAGAACAGATCTATCAGGCAGTCTGGAAAGAGGAGCCGGTGGATGTAAGCAGTGCGGTGTTCTGTATCATCAAGAATATCCGCCAGAAGCTGCGGGAGGTAACAACAAAAGAATATATCCAGACTGTGTGGGGAGTCGGATACAAGTTTGTAGATGTCCCAGGGGAGTGAACCCCTGGGATGTTCTGCTGAAATCTTCATAGTCGGTCATAAATTAAAGTGAAAGTTGCTTCTACATTCCGTAGATGCCTTTTGCAAGATTGACATTTGTTACGCAACCATAGATAAAATCTTGAAGCTACGCCGGATGCGTGGACGGGAAGTTTTCCTTGGCTATCTGATGAACGAAAAGTGTAGATTAAAAAATAAAGGCAGCTAAAAGTCTTAACACAAGAGCAATTAGCCAAACAGGTAGGTGTACGCTGGAAAACAATTATGCAGTTGGAAAAGGCATAGTTATAATCCATCTCAAATTAGCAATTGACATTTCAGGGGAAGTTGGCGCACCTATCGAAGAAATGTTCATTTTCAAGTAGTATTAATGGCGAAAGCCTTTATTTTACAAGCAGTTGCGTTATTGTTAATCTGTGTTGCTTGCCGTATGAGAACTAACGTGTTACTTTAGAGTTATCAAAAAGCAAAGGAGTATAACACACAATGTTTGGAGAAAACCTAAAAACTCTCAGAAAGCAGAAAGGTTTTACACAGGAAGAATTGGCAACAAGGCTCCATGTAGTCCGACAGACTATTTCTAAGTGGGAGAAAAATATATCTGTTCCTGACGCTGACACTCTTATCCGTTTGGCTGAAATATTGGAAGTGTCCGTCAGCGAATTGCTGGGGGCAAAAATTGAAAATGAAAATACTGCCAGTGATGTCGCAGAGCAGTTGTCAAGGATAAATGAGCAGCTTGCAATCAAAAATCGCCGCTCACGCCGTATCTGGAAAATCCTTGCTATTATATTGGCGACTATAGTTTTAATATACATTTTCATTGTCGTATTTTTCAGTGTTCCAAGTCTCAATGAAAGTATTCAGAGTAATCAGCCGGAGATAACCGACCAAACACAAATCATAGAGGAATGAATAGCAAAGCCGGTGCTGTATTCTGTATCATTGCAAATATCCGCCAGAAGCTGCGGAAGGTTACAAAAAAAGAATATATCCAGACCGTGTGGGGAGTTGGATACAAGTTTGTGGATGTACCAGGGGAGTGAGCCCCTGGGATGTTTCCGTAGAAAATGGAAAACTATGAAAGGTTTAAAATCCGTATGAAAAATCGGGGAACTCCACCAAAACTCCATCTTTGTATGATACACTGTTGTCCAAATAGCGGAGGTGCTGTTATGGCAAAGACAATTTTGATTATAGAAGATGAAACAGCTATCCAGAACATTGTCCGGGCGTTCCTGGAGGATGCAGGATATACAGTATATAGTGCCGGTGACGGTCTGGAAGGGATTGAGACATTCCGGAGATGTAATCCGGACCTGGTGCTGCTGGATCTGATGCTGCCGAAGATTGACGGGTTTGCAGTCTGCGAGATCCTGCGGAAAGAAAGCCGGACGCCGATCATCATGCTGACGGCACGGGACGATGACGCCAGCCAGATGAAGGGCTTTGATGTCCTGGCGGATGACTATATCATCAAGCCCTTTTCCATGCCTCTTGTCCTGCGCCGGATTGAGGCTGTGCTGCGGCGAACGGAACAGGGAACTGAGGAGGAACCCTCTGTGATCCGGTATAAAGAGATCACACTGGATGCGGAAAATTATGAGGTGCTGGTAGGAACTGATGAGGTATCCCTCACCAGCCGGGAGTTTGAGATCCTGAAGCTGCTTTTGGAAAATCCGGGAAAAGTGTTTTCCAGGGAGAGTCTTCTGGACAGCGTGTGGGGATATGAGTATTACGGGGATCAGAAGATCGTGAATACGCATATCAAAAATATCCGTAAGAAACTGGGCGTGGATTATATCGAGACAATCAGAGGAGTGGGATATAAAATTGAAAAAGAAAATCAGTGAAAGTATCCAGGCGAAGACCTTTCTGAGTATGCTGGCATTGCTGCTGGTCTGCTGTATCATCATTTATGCTATGGTGATGGTCTTTCTGCCAAAAAATTACCAGACGGAACTGGAAAGCCAAGCAACTTCCGATTTCTATAGGCTGATGGAGACACTGGAAAGGAGCGGCTGGGAGGCAGGTTCAGAGGAAATACTGGCATTTTCCATGAAAAATAATGCCACGGTGCGGATCGCGGACACAGATGGAAGCAATGTGTTCTCTGTAAATTATGCAGATCCGGAAAATTTGGAGGAAGCGGACAAAACCATGAGCTGCTCTGCCACTTATCAGGAAGGATGGCAGACATATCAGGTTTCTGCGGAGATTTCCTTGGTTGCGGTATCCCAGTCCTATGAAATCCTTTTAAAGCTCATCCCTCTGATTGCGGTGGTGATTTTGCTGATCTCTGTTCTTGCGGCGTTGGTCTGCTCCAGGTATTTCTCCAAGCCATTGATCCATATCTGCAGTGTGGCAAAGCGGATGACCAGCCTGGATATGACTTGGAAGTGTGAGGTAAAGCAAAGGGATGAGATCGGCGTTCTTGCGGACAGCTTAAATGAGATGTCAGAGCGCCTGAACAATGCACTTGTCAGTCTTCAGGACGCAAACGAGCAGCTGCAGAAAGATATTGAACGGGAGCGGGAACAGGAAAAACAGCGGATTGACTTCTTTACCGCTGTTTCCCATGAACTGAAGACGCCCATAGCCATTATCAAGGGGGAACTGGAGGGAATGATCTACCAGGTTGGAGAATATAAAGACCGGGATACCTATCTGCGCCATTGTATGAAGACCGTCAATGACATGGAGCGGATTGTTAAGGATATCCTCTCTGCAGCCAGGATGGGTGGCAGTGATTTCCAGCTGGAACGCACGGACCTGGACATTAGCCGGATGCTGCAGAAAGCCTGTCGCAAAGTCATGGGACGGATAGAGGATAAGGAAATGAAACTGCACCAGGATATCCAGCCGGATTTTCATTATAAGGGAGACGCACGGCTTTTGGAAAAGGTGTTCTCCAATGTGCTGGATAATGCGGTTGCCTATTCGCCTCGTGGAGCCGTAGTCACTGTGACCTTGCAGGATGGCATTCTGTCTGTGGAGAACAGCGGAATACACATTGAGAAGGAAGATTTAAAGCGGCTATTTACGCCCTTCTACCGGGTGGACAAATCCCGGAACCGGAACAGCGGAGGGAGCGGCCTGGGGCTGTATATCACAAAAATGATCCTGGATCACCACGGGATTTCCTGCAGTATAGAGAATACGGAAAATGGTGTGAGGTTTACGGCGGTATTTTGGTCGAACTGATGGTTTACATTTGGATGTTTGAACTGTTTTCATTGGTTTACAAATCAGATAAAAACCTCATGGTAAGCGCAGTTGACAAATTGCCAACAGTTATTGCTTGCTCTTATACAGCTTCTCAATATATAATTTGGACACCAAACACAAGGAGGATTTCTGAAGAAATGAAATTCAATGAAAAGCTTTTATGTATCAGAAAGAAAAAAGGGCTGTCTCAAGAGGAGTTGGGTATGGAGCTTCAGGTCTCGAGGCAGACCATTTCCAAATGGGAAGCGGGTCAATCTTATCCGGATTTCCAACGGCTCGTTATGCTGAGTGATTATTTCGATATGACATTAGATGAATTAGTGAAAGATATAGATGTTCAGGATGTCAGAGAAAAAAGTTTGACCGATGAGAAAGTGAATTCTATTTATTTAGATGTAGAGAACGGAAAAGCAAAAGTCAAGAAATTAGTAAAAATATTATGTTATATCATTCTCCTTATAGGAGTCTTTGTTGTTGCAGGCTCCATTCTGCATTTGGTATTTCCTGATATAGAATGGCTTTGGCAAAGAATGTAGGTATGATTCTGGAATAGGCAGTTTATAAATTGACAAGCGAGAAAATTACATATAGTTATTTTTTGCAATGGTTGACACTATGTAGTTTTATCGCTATAATAGATTAAACTACATAGTGTCAATCAAAGGAGGTGCCTTATGGAGCAGCATCTTTCTATTTCAGAGTCAGAGTGGAGAGTAATGAAGATTGTTTGGAGTAATTCTCCACAAACACTTCCCGAAATATTAGACAGGCTAAAAGAAACAGGTTGGAGCAAGACGACTATTCAGACATACCTTGCCCGTTTGGTAAAAAAAGGAGCATTGACTACAAAACGTCAAGGAAAGGGATATTTATATTATCCAGCAGTATCAGAAAGTGATTGCCAGCTTGCGGAAAGCCGAAGTTTTCTAAGCCGTGTATATGATGGTTCCCTGTCCAAGATGGTAATGGGATTTGTCAAAAGCGGCAATCTTTCGTCCGATGAATTGCATGAGCTAAAGAGTTTGATCGAGCAGCAGGAGAAAACAGATGCAGATACTCGGTAACATTTTCAATGCGATTATTTTTGTATCTGCTATTGGCGGTATATTTTGTGTTTTATCTCTTTTTATCAATCACATTCTGCGTTGTACGCTGCCGCTATGGTTTCCGCTTTGCGGTATGATCCTTTTTTGCGTTCCATTCCTTTCACCGGATGTGTTTCTCATATCACCAGAAACACAGGAATGGTTAAATGGATTTTATATTGCCTGTTGGGTATGGGTGTGTGGGTGCGGTATTCTTTTCGTCTATGATACGATACGCTCTATAATGGCAAAGCGGGCATTGAAAGGATACCAGATATGTAGCACTGAGCGTCTAAATGCTCTTTGCTTACAATGTGCGGAAATTGTCGGCTTAAAAAAAGTGCCTGCACTATATTGGGGGACTTTGGATAACCCCATTTGCGTTACCGGCGCAATCCGCCCAGCAATTATCATGAGCAAAACAGTTATAGAAAAGCTGACCGATGGCGAATTATCCGCTGTCTTTATCCATGAGTTGACCCATATTAAGCGGAAACATATTCTTTTGGAGCGTATCTATGATTATGTTTGCATATTAAACTGGCTCAACCCTTTTGCGTGGATTGCTAAAGGAGATTTTTCACTACATTGTGAAACGGATTGCGATTGCAATGCCTTAAAATTTTCGCAGGGAAAAGTCACAGAAACAGAATATGCTGCGGCTATTATCCGACTGCTGGAACTGTCTACGGTTCAAGCTACAAAACCCGGTAAAGGGATTGGCGCACTCAGTTTTGTGTTGACAAAACGTAGAATCAAACGGATCACCACAAAATCATCAAAGATCAGGGACAGGATGATAACGGTTATATTGGCTGTTGCTCTGATACTTACGGTTGCTTTTTCCGTACAATTCAGCAGAGAACATTTCTATCCTTATCCGGCCTATCATACTGGTACAGAATATGGTGCGGGTTACAATGAGTAACCCGTATCATTAAAGCCTATAAATCTACGAATGTAGTTAAATGGAGGAGCGTATGAATACAAACATTGAGATTAGTCACATTACTAAAAAATACAAGAACGGCGTTACCGCCCTTGATGATGTCAACTTTCGTGTTAGCAGCGGTGTTTTTGGCCTGTTGGGACACAATGGTGCCGGAAAAACTACGCTGATGAAGGCATTGGTTACGGTATTAACCCCATCAGCAGGCACAATCCGCATTTGCGGTTTTGATACCGTGAAACAGGGAAATGAGGTCAGAGCAAGGATTGGGTATTTGCCACAGGAACTTGCCATGTACCCCTCTCTTTCTGTATTTGACTTTGTAAATTACATGGCAGAACTCAAAGGCATTCATAACAAAAAAGCTGTCAGCAATGTGTTGGAGCAGGTTGAAATGTTGGAATTTTCCAAACGCAAAATAGGGCAGCTTTCCGGCGGCATGAAACGGAGGGTTGGCATCGCGCAGGCGCTGATTGGCAATCCTCAAATTCTTGTTGTTGACGAACCGACAGCCGGTCTTGATCCAGAAGAACGGGTGAGGTTCCGCGGCCTATTGTCAAGATATGCAAGAGAGGGCCGCACCGTTTTGCTCTCTACGCATATTGTCGAAGATATTCACCAGCTATGCGAAGAACTTGCTGTTCTGCGGAAAGGGCATCTATTTTATGCAGGTACATCCGCCGCCCTATTAGAACGGGTAAAAGATAAGGTAAAAATCCTACATTTAGAAAATGAAAACCAGCTTATCGAGCTTCAAAAGAAATCTGTAGTATTGTCGACGACATACGAGAGCCACGGATTGACTGCGCGAATAATGGACGAAAGCGGGCTTTTCTCACAGGCCACACCTGTCACGGCGACTTTGGAAGATGCTTATGTGTATTGTATGGGAGGGAAAGCCCATGCGTAAAATGTTTTCTGTTCTCCATTATGAATATAAAATGCAGTTCAAGCGTCTGGTTACATGGGGTGTACTTCTTGTAGCGACGGCACTTTCTTTACTTGACAATTTCCCTTCTGCCGGAAATTTAGCCAGGTTGGAGTTTTTGGATGAGCCAGCATATTTTGTCTATCGAATCGTTAGTCTCGACAGCCTTGTTTTATTGTTTGGTCTGATGTTCTTATTGGCAGGGCGTATTCCGATAGATACTAAGACAGGAATGAAATCTTTGCTGATGTCATCGGCCTTACGAAAATGGCAATATGTGTTGGGAAAGCTGTTGGGCGGATTTCTATATGTTTTCTCCATGCAGTGTATTTTTCTTTTACTTAACACGACAATTTATTTTATTGCTGCGCCGTTTGAAATTTCCCCGATTGAATGTATTGTCCCGTTGGTAAAAGCAATCTTTGTTTCTTTAGTTCCAGTGAGCTTATTTGTCAGCTTTTGCTCGATTGCCTTGCCGGGGATGATTGACATTCGCTTATTCTATATTCTGGCTGCAATATTGTTTGGGTTTAATGCCACCTATGTAGGCTCGGCAGAGGCAATGCCGTTTTACTTGATTACTTCCGGCGATTTAGTCCGTTTGATATGGGTGCATCCGAGATGGCCGTTTGTTGATATGGGAAGCGTTATTGCAAATGGATTTTTCCTTGTAGGAAGCGGTCTTGTGTTTGGCAGCCTGCTGTTTTTGAAACACAAGTTTTGGAGGTCAGAATGATAGCGCAAATTGAAAGCGAAGTAAAAATTTTCGGGATAAATTTCTTTATTGTATCAGTGACCTTTACGGTTGCGATGATTGTTCTTTCTATCATAGCCGGAGATCTGCTTGATTTTTACCCGGTCAGCTTTGAAGTGGTATTCCCGTTTTTTGTGACAATCGTTGTTGGTGAATGGGGAAAGACAAGAGCAGACAGTAATTTTGATATTATTGCCGCACAAAGTAAATCTCTTTTCAAATGGGTATTGTTACGTTACATAATCGCTTTCGCAATATCCAGCTTATTCGCGGTTTTTAGCATGGCAGGCGCGTCAGTTGTGCGATACGAAATGCCAATATGGGAATTGATTGTGCTGTATTTCCCACCAACATTCTTTTTATCGTCGCTGTGTGCCTTGTTAGGGATTATATGTAGGCAAGATCATATTGCAACATTAGTTTGTGGAGTTATATGGCTAATAATCTTATTGACACGAAGCCTGTTAAGATTTCCGGGGTTAGAATATGTCTACTTATTTATCCGTTTTGCAGGGGATCAAAATAATATTTGGCTATGGAACAAAGGAATTATTACTTTGGCAGGTCTATTTTTATGGTGTGTTATTTACTGGAAATGCAAAAGGGTTGATTGAGGTGTAAGAAATTAAATATCGTTTTAATCTGACCTGCCAGACGGGAAAAGAAAAAAACTGTTGTTTAGCAGCTTTTCTCCATGCCTGATTAGATTGCGGCGACTTTGAACAAATCAAGGTCGCCGATTTTTACACCGTATCGCCAACTACATCAAAAGAACATCTCAACTCCACCTGAACTCCACCTTCCTTATGTATCCTTAGAATGTTCACTTACACATGGACAACAGAACAACATAAGAAATGAGGTGAAAGAAAAATGAACTTGTGTAAACGGGCTTTTCTCTATTCCATACGGAAGAAAGGAAAGACTTTTACGCTGCTTGCGTTCCTTCTGGTCATGGCAACGCTGATGCTGACCTGCTTTTCCATCCAGTCTGCCACAGAAACGGCTAATGCCAACATCAAAAAGGCTCTTCTGGGATACTTCACAATCAATGGAAAACAGCTGGAGGGCGGAATCACAGAGGAGGTACGGGAGCAGATCCTGGGGATTGACGGACTGAGCGGCAGATACACGCTCCGTTCTTACTCCTACGCTGAATATTGTGATGCACAGGGGAATCCTCTTGAAATCAACACGGAAGAGGCCGCCCAGATACCGGAAGGCTATGAACACGCCGGAAAGATTGTGGCAAATTCAAACTCCCAGGATGACAGCTACTTTACGGAAGGCGGGTTTGAACTGACACAGGGCGAACCGATTACTACGGAAGGCGGAAACCAGGTGCTGATCCATGAGAAATTTGCACAGAGAAACGGGCTGAGTATAGGGGATACGATGCTGCTGAAGGATGTGGAGGGGAAGAATCGTACCATTCCGGTAACGGTGGCCGGGATCTTTACCAATACCAAAGAACAGGACTCTATCGGCATTGCACCGTCCTATGATCTCTACGACAATATTGTATTTACAGACCTGTCCACAGCCGCCAGCCTGCTCTATGGAACAGAAGACGGAGCAAGTGTACAGTATGGGGATTTTTATGTGGATAATCCGGATGAGCTTGAACGAATCATGGATGAGGTAAAGGATATTCCGGGTGTAGCATGGGAGGACTGTACGCTCACACGCTATGACAACGACTACCAGAACGCAAAGGAGTCCCTGGAAGGCCTGCAGAATATCGTGTTTATCGCCATTGCGGTGGTATCTGTGATCTGCTTCCTGGTGCTGGCACTGTTCCTGACGCTGCGGCTGAGGGGACGCATCCATGAAACCGGTATCTATCTGGCGATGGGAATCTCAAAAGGCTCGGTTTTGTTGCAGTATCTGCTGGAGGTGGTTCTTGTGGCGGTTATCGCCCTTGTAATCTCTTTTGGCACCAGCACCGTCATTTCCCACCAGATCGGGAGCAGCCTGCTCTCACAGGTAACAAGCGAAACCTATGAAACGGTGGATCTGACAGGGGAACATGAAACTGCGGAAGAACCCGCCGAGGATTTGAACCTTGCCGAGATTGAGGTGGCTGTTTCAGGAGAAGATTACGCTATGGTGTGGGCTTTTGGCATGGCGCTTTGTGTGGCCTCTACTGCACTGGCGGCCTACCCCATTATGAAGATGAAACCCAAGAGTATCTTGTCGCAGATGAGTTAAGGAGGTGCAGGTAATATGAATTTAGGACTACGGGCAATTTTATATACGGTCCGTAAATGGAAAAAGACACTGTTGGTATTCTGTCTTATTTTATCAATCAGTACCCTGGTACTGTCAGGGCTTGCTATTGCTGATGCACAGGAGGAACAGTCTGAGGAGCTACGGGGCGTGACAGGGGCTAGCTTTACAGTGGAGCGCAATTTATCCACGGGAGGATGGGCCAGTGGTAATGGTGGCTCTTACAGCACACAGGAATTTATCTCAGATGAGATGCTGCAGGAAATTTCTTCAGTAGATGGAGTTGCAGGATATGATGGATCGATTGTTTCCATGCCTTATTACTTTAAAGAAACAGGCGAAAGTGTGGTGACAACAGGTTATACAAATAGTTTTTATACTTATGGCTCTATTAATACGGAGTATAACGATTTATTTGCGTCTGGGCGATTTGAATTAGTAGAAGGCTCCCATATCACAGAGAATATTACTAATGGTCTTATTATCAGCCGGGAACGTGCTGAACAGAATGGATTGAAGATCGGCAGTAAAGTTAATGGAATTAATGATCCTTACACAGATGATCCAGAAGTGAACATGGAAATTGTGGGGATTTTTGAAGTAGTGGCTGACAAGAATGATGAGGCCACAATGTATGATGCGTCTACCATGTGGGATTTTTCCAACTATGCCTTTTGTAGCAAAGCTGCGATGGAGGCAATGTGTGTAAATTATGGTGATGGCAACAAAATTCAAGAAGCAGATTTCTTTGTAACTGATGCAGCGCAGTTAGAGAATGTGATAGCCGAGGTACAGAACATATCTTCGATTAACTGGGATAACTTTATCATTTCCGCTAATGATGAAGTGTATCAGAATATTTCCAGCGCACTCTCCGATACCAATACTTTGGTAACAACGCTTATTGTAGCCATTACGGTAGTGAGCTTGGTGTTGATTACGCTGATTCTCTCCATGTCCATCCGCAGCCGGAAACGAGAAACAGGCATTTTGCTGGCGGTGGGTATCGCCAAGCCTGCGGTCATTCTCCAATATGTGCTGGAAACTCTGTTAATCGCAGTGGTGGCCTTCCCGCTGGCTTATCTATCCAGCAAACAGGTGGCTGGCACCCTGGGTACGCTGTTCGGCAAGGCGGCGGAGAATGTCATTGTCACGACGGAACATTTCCTGCTGGTGGCCATCGTGGGCGGCATTTTGCTGGTGGCGGCGGTGCTGGTGTCCAGTATCTCGACCCTGCGGTTGAAGCCCAAGCAGATCTTGGCACAGATGGAGTAAAGGAGGCGCAATATGAACTTAGGAATACGAGCGATTTTATATAGCGCACGGAAATGGAAAAAGACCTTGCTGGTGTTCTGTCTGCTCTTGGCCATTACCACCTTGGTGTTGTCAGGGCTGGCGATTGCCGACGCTCAGGAGGAACAGGCCGAGGAAGTCCGGGGAACCACCGGAGCCAGCTTTACCGTGGAGCGTGACATCTCTACGGGCGGCTGGAACGGCAATTACAGTACACAGGAATTTATGTCCGAGGACATGATCCAGCAGATTGCCGCAGTGGATGGCATTGAAGGGTATGACGCTACCCTGATTACCTTGCCTGATATTTTCAATGATAAGGGCGAGGAACTGGCCCATGAGAATTACAGCTTCTACAACTACGGCTCCTACAATTCCCAATACCATGAACTGTTCCTGTCAGGCCGGTTTGAACTGGTGGAAGGCACCCACATCACCGATGATATGACCAATAGCATTATTATCAGCCGGGAAGTGGCTGAGTGGAACGATCTAAAGCTGGGAGATACCGTGACCGGGATTTACTACCCGGAGAATAACACCCCGGCAGTGGATATGGAGATCGTAGGTATCTTCGATGTGGTGGCAGATAAGGGCGACCAAGTGAATATGTATGATGATTCGTCCTATTACGCCTATTCCAGCTATGTTTTTTGCAGCATGGACGCAGCCGAGGGCTTGATTAAGGGCTGGGGCGAAGATGGCGAGGGCATTTCCGAAGCCTACTACTATGTCACGGACGCCGCCCAATTAGAGAATGTGATTCGGGAAGTGCAGAGCATTTCCTCTATCAACTGGAACAATTACAAAATTACCGCCAATGATGAGGTGTATCAGAATATTTCCAGCGCCCTTTCCGACACCGGGACTCTGATCACCACTCTCATTATTGTCATTACCGCTGTGAGCATGGTTCTGATTATCCTGATTCTCTCCATGTCCATCCGCAGCCGAAAACGGGAAACCGGGATTTTGCTGGCAGTGGGTATTGCCAAGCCTGCGGTGATTCTCCAATATGTGCTGGAAACCCTGCTGATTGCGGTGGTGGCCTTCCCGCTGGCGTATCTATCGAGCAAGCAAGTGGCTGGCACCCTGGGGACGCTGTTCGGCAAGGCGGCTGAGAATGTCATCGTCACGCCGGAGCATTTCATGCTGGTGGCTATCGTGGGCGGCGTCCTGCTGGTGGCGGCGGTGTTGGTGTCCAGTATCTCCACCATGCGGTTGAAGCCCAAGCAGATTTTGTCACAGATGGAGTAAAGGAGGCGCAGGCGATATGAATTTAGGAATACGGGCGGTTTTACATACCGTACGAAAATGGAAAAAGACGCTGCTGCTTTTCTGCCTGCTTCTCTTTATTACGACTCTAGTGTTGTCGGGGCTGGCGATTGCAGATGCACAAGAGGAGCAGTCGGAGGAGCTGCGAGGCGTGACAGGTGCCAGTTTTACTGTCAATGCCAACAACGGCTATACCCTGCAGCCTGTCACAGATGAGATGATTGAGGAGATCGCCGCTATTGATGGCGTAGAATCCTATAACACTTCTCAATATACGATTGCGAATATCTATCATCAGGATACTTTGATGAAAGGGACGGATGAACGAGAAGGTGTAGCAGACCTTTTTTATGCAACAGGTTGTTTCGATTCGGAGTATTCTCCACTGTTTCTTAGTGGAGCCTTGCGTTTAACAGAAGGCCGACATGTAACGGAGGGGAATAGTGGAATTATTTTGTACGAAGGCTTGGCTGAGAAATATGGACTGTCTATTGGTGATACCCTGGAAGTGAAAAATGGAAATCCGGATGATCCGCTGGTTGAGTGCCAGATTGCGGGCTTGTTTGAGGTCATTGCGGATGATAATGACGAACAGGCAACGATGGCAAGGCCCTCGACCTTTTATGATTATGAGGAATATGTCTTTGTAGATATGGATACCATGTCCGCTATCTCTGCGCCCTATACGGCAAGCGAAGGGAATGGGATTACTTCCGTAGATTTCTTCGTTTCTGACGCGGCGAAGCTGGAGAGCATTGTTCAGGAAGTCCAGAACAACACCTCCATCGACTGGAACTCCTACTACATCACGGTAAACAACGAAGTATATGAGCGTATTTCCAGCTCTCTCTCGGATACCAGCACTTTGGTTACAACACTGATTGTAATGATTACCGTGGTAAGCATGGTACTGATCATCCTGATCCTTTCCATGTCTATCCGAAGCCGAAAACGGGAAATCGGGATCCTGCTGGCAGTGGGGATTGAAAAGTACGCAGTCCTATTGCAGCAAATGCTGGAGATTTGCCTGGTTGCTATAGCAGCATTTCCACTGGCATATCTGGCAAGCCGGGAAATGGCGGGGACTCTAGGCACACTGTTTGGAAAGGCGGCTGAGAACGTCATTGTTACGCCCCATCATTTTGTTCTGGTCACAGCTTCCGGAGCGGGCTTGCTTATCATAGCGGTACTGGTGTCGTGTATCCCGGTCATGCGGATGAAACCGAAGGCTATTTTGTCACAGATGGAGTAAAGAAATAGAAATGAAACGAGGTAAACAGTATGAGCATCATGGAAGTAAAAAACGTAGGTTATACCTATGACAACCGAAGAAAAGTATTGCGTGGTATAAATGTCCAGATGGAGCAGGGAAAGCTCTATGCAATCCTTGGTCCGTCCGGCTGTGGGAAGACTACGCTTTTGTCCCTGATCGGCGGCCTGGATAGCCCGACCAGCGGGCAGATCTTATTCGAGGACCAGGATATTGCGAAGACAGGACTTTCCGACCACCGGAAGAATCATGTGTCTTTCATTTTCCAGGCATACAACCTGATCGACTATCTGAATCCAAAGGAAAATGTAGCCCTCACCTCCAAGCTGCCGCCGCTTCCCATCCTGGAGCGGCTGGGGCTGACAAAAGAAGAGGCAAAGCGCAACGTATTGAAACTCTCCGGTGGACAGCAGCAGCGTGTGGCTATCGCACGGGCTCTGGCCAGTGAGGCGCCGGTCATTCTTGCCGATGTAAACTGAACCCCATGTGCTTACTGTACATAGCGTATATACAGTAGGATTGCATGACAATATAGGTACATGGTACACAAGTAATGAGAAAAAATGTGTATGCAGTAGGAAGAAAGTATTGATATCTGGTATGAGGAAAGACATCCTTGTAGCAGGTTTTTTATTGTTTATATAGAATGAAAAGTGAAGAGTCTCGTACAGAATATAGATTTTATAGATATAAGATATCGAAAAAAGAAAAATTCCTTTACTATTTTTATACTCTTAGAACACATTAGATAATGATGAATTATGTAGAAAATTGTAGAAAATTACGATATAATTTAAACAGCAAAATTCATTAGAAAAATATCGGAAAAACTATAGTGAAAGGAATGTATAGGATGAAAAAAATAGGAATTTTACATATTTCAGATGTACATATCAATGCTTCTTCAATATTAGAAATTGATTCTTTGGTGAAAAAGCTAATTATAGATATAGAAAAAGTTAAAGATGAAAATAATCTTCAGATAAATTTGATTTGTTTTGCAGGGGATTTAATTGAAAAAGGCGAAGATGCATTAAAAGATGAAATGCAGATACGATTGGCGGAAGAACATTTTATTCAGCCGTTATTAAAAGCACTAGGATTAACAAAAAATGAGTTTATCCTTGTTCCAGGAAATCATGAAGTGGATAAACGCAAAATCGCCAAAAGGACAGAAGCAGGATTGGCAGCAATATCTTCTTTGCAGGAGGTAAATGAAACTATTGATGACATGCAAAATGAATATAAAAGTAGGCTGGAATATTTTTATGAGTATATGTATGAAAACTATATTTTAGATGCAGAAAAATGGAATCTTGGTTATTCAATGATTAAGAATATTAATGGTATTAATATAGGAATTGTGGGAGTTGATTCAGCATGGAGATCTACCGGAGTAGGCTGGGAAGAAAGAGGGAAAATGTTAGTGGGTGAACAACAAGTTAGAATGTTACATAATAATGTAAAAGACGCTGATTTGAAGATTTGTTTAATGCATCATCCACTTGATTGGTTATCTGATCTTGAGATGACCAATGTGGAAAGAAAATTAAACTCTTTTGATTTGGTTCTGCGTGGGCATGTTCATGATTTGGATGATAGGCAAATTTGTACACAGAAATATAAGACGATATATAATACATCTGGAAAGTTATATCCTATAGATAATTACTATTCAGGATATTCTATTTTGGATATAAATATGGATTTAAGTACATGTAGTATTTATTCGCGAGAATATTTGAAATCACCAAGAGAAGATTTTGATAAAGCACTTAGAATAAATGAGAATGGAAAAGTAGAATACTTACTTACTTCTTATGATGAGAGTAAAATCATGGAATATGATTTGAAGTTGCAATTAAAAAAGTATTATGAGGAAGCTACTGGGAAATATGCTATGTTAAAAAACATTGATAGTTATTCTCCAGACAAAATAGGGGATTTTTTTGTAGAGCCGATAATTTTTGAGAAATCTGAATATGAAAGAGGAGAATTAACTAGGAAAGGAGAGAAAAAGGAAGATCCAGTTCCTTTATCAGATTTAATAAACGCTCATGATAATATTTTAATTTTAGGAAAGCGAGAATGCGGAAAGACAACAATATTGCAACGATTTGGTATTTCTTATGCAAATAATGAAAGTGAAAAAGTACCAATATATATTGATATGATGAGACTGAGTAAAGGAAAGGATAGAATTTTGCTTGCTTGTCAGAATTTTGTATTTAATAATGTGTCATCAGATATGCCGATTGCAAAAAATCAGATACGGAATATGTTATCAGAAGGAAAGGTAATTTGTCTTTTCGATAATGTAAGTCTTACCAATAGTGATCATATTTTATGGATTCAAAATTTTGTGAAAAGCTTTCCGAATAATAGGGTTATTTTTGCTGCTGAAGAAAAGTTTTATCAAACATATACTTTAAAAGAACTACCGGATTTAGGAGCAAAATATAAATGTGTATATTTAGAATATTTTGGGAAACGTCAAGTCAGAGAAATGGTTACGAAGTGGGTGGCAGGTAAAGAGGGGGTTGATGCCAATGAAATAACACAGAAAATTGTAACATACTGTAATAACATTCGTTTTGCAATGACTCCTTTTAATATTGCTGTGTTTATGACAATATGGGATAGTGATAAGACTTTTATTCCGATTAATGAAGGACGGGTTATGCAGACTTATTTAGAAACAGTTTTAGATAAGTTTTCAGCAGAAGGTTTTCAGAGAAGTGAATACGATTATAAGCTTAAACAACATTTCTTGGGATATTTATCATATATGATGTGCAGGAAAGACAAATATTTTTTCACAGTTAATGAATTTGATTCTTTGGTTGATGAGTATCATAGAAAAAAAGGATTTGAAAAATCTGCATCAAAATTTGATAAAATCTTTTTTGAAAGGAATATATTATGTGTCAATGGTGATTATGTGTATTTCAGTAATACAAGCATTATGGAATATTGTCTTGCATCATATGCTGTTAGTGAAGAGAATTTGTATGAACTGTTGACGGCAAAAGGAAATAGAGCTAATTTTGCACATGAATTGTCATTTTATTCGGGAATTGTCGATGATTGTTCAAAATTATTAAACAGTTTAGGCGATGAGATAACATTAACTATTTTAGATAATATGGATATTTTGGACGAAATAGAAAAATTGAGTATAGGACTTGAATTCAATATCAATAAAGAAGCGTTTAAAGAAGCCATGATAAGTAGTCGCCGTTCTATAGAAGAAGTGGATGAATTGGAGAAATTAACGACTAAAAATGCAGAATGCTCTCCTATGCAAATTACAAAGATTAATACCGTAGATGAGAGTGAATCCTTTATGGATTTGCTTTTAATATATGGAAATGTTATAAAAAATGCAGAAACGGTAGACAAAGACAAAAAAAAGATACACTTGGAAAATTATATTTTAGGAATGAACTTCCAGTTTGGTTTAATGATAAATGAATTTTCAGTGTATTTGGCAAGTAAAACTAGGGAAGAATTACCGGTTGAAATAAAAGAAAAACATCCAGATTTAACAGATGAAAAATATGTTGAGATGAAAGAATGGATACTGGAGCTAATAAAAATAGCTCTTCCTATTGCACTTCAATTTAGTATAGTAGATAATATTGGTACTCCTAAATTGAAGATTGTAATTTCAGAATTACTTGAGGTCAACAAAAATAGAAAGTTTACAAGATTTATGCTATCATTTTTATTTTGTGATATTGGAAACGGGAATATTAAAACATTTTTAATGAATTATATTAGGGAAGAAGCGTCTAAAGATATTCTTAAATTAATCTTAGTAAAATTAGGATTTTATTATAGTATGTGGTATTTCGGAAATACACCACAGATTGATGAGGTTCTACTTGATTTGATTACAGAAGTACAAATTAAACTCTCAGGAGAAAATGGCTTAGACTTGCAAGTGAAAAAGAATGAGTATAGAAAATCGATAAAGCAACAGTATAATAGACAAAGGCAAAAATTAGTAAGTTAAAATTTGTACTAATAGGAGTTTCATAGAAAAGTCATAGCCTCCAGGATAGGACTATGACTTTTCTTTTCCCTCAATGAGATATTCATAAGAAACATGGAAGATTTCCGTAAGCGCTTTTAATTCTACATCTGTGACATAACGCTTATTGGTCTCAATTCTAGTAATCACATTTTTATCCATATCATACCCATTCAGCTGAAGCTGGTAGGCTAAGAGGCGCTGTGACATATTATGCTGGCGGCGGAGTTCAATGAGCCTTTGGCTGATCAGATTTTTCTCCCCGGTGGATGTTTTCGGTTTTGGCATATCTCTAATCCCTCCTGCAAATAGTGTTGGCAGGCTTGTCTCACTTTTTGCACTTTTTCTATTGATTTTACATGGGATTAGGACTACAATCGGTTGTAAAAGTGAGACGAAATATACCAAAACAAAATGAGAGAATCAGTTGGAGAAAAGCGGAGAGAATAAGAAAAAGTGATCGTACAAGAGAAATTTAAGAAGTGACTGATTTTCCGGCTTAGAGAAGCCCGGAGAAGAATGCATTGATATCGGTGTGGAAGATTTTAGCAAGGGCAACAAGTTCTGATATCTTGATGTTCATGCGGTTGGTTTCCAGTTTGGCATAGGTGCTTTTGGACATAGAAATTCCCATCAGGTTCAATTTTGCAATAACTTGATCCTGAGTGAGTTTATTCGCATAACGGATGGATTGTATATTTTTACCGATATCCATATCTGGTCTGATTTTCTGCATGATAAAGTCCTTTCATTTCTTGAATGTTTCGCAATAAAGAAACTTTATATTGATTTTACTGGTTTCACTTTTTATAATGTTTCGTAATAAGGAATTATTTACAAGAAGGGTGATGGGTATGCACCAAAAGGATATGGAGCGGTTTGCTTTCCTGTTTTTATGCGGGAAGCGTGACAGGGAAATCTTATTGGGAAAAGAAAAGATGACGTTTTCAGACTTGGACAGGCTGACGTATATTTCTGATTTTTTGGGATTGAAATGGTATAACCTGCAAATCTGGAATGAGTATGCAGGGCAGTTCAGTGAACAATTTCAGCAGTTGGAATTGTTATACGATGAGACCTGCAGCATTATATCTTGGGATTTAACAGAAGCAGATGAGCATCTGCATGACCGCTGGCTTCAGGAGTTTTGCATCCAGGTACCGGATAAGGAAATTCGAAAACAGCTGGAACAAATCATAAAACAACAGTATCAGGAACAAGGGATGGAAGATCCCACAGAGACAGACATCGTGTAGGTGCCTGTCTTTTTTTCGCAGAAAATTTGAAAAAGACTTCGAAGGGAGGTGATAGGAAACGTGAGTATCAGTATCCATGAATTACTGGCAGTCGCCAGGGAATCGGAAGGTGTGAAGGCAGTGAAGGGAGATGACATACTATGTGAGAAGCGCTTTGCACCAGATACCCGATATATGGTGGAGTTTTTGATGTTAGAGCAAACGGAATGGTTCGGGGAAAAGGGAGAGTATCATCGCTATTTCCTGACAAAGGAAGCGTACCATGAATTGATTAATTTGCAGAATCAGGGAGTCCTGCGCTTTCAAAAGCAGGCGCTTGTTTTAGAGGGGATGCTGCATTATCTTCCAGCCCAGGCATTTGTCCGGGACCGGGAGTAGGAAGCTTAACAGGCTGGAAAAGAAAAAGTCTTTGCCGGAGCATGGCTCCGAGTCCGGGAGCTCTTTCCCCGGAAGTTTTATAAAACGAGAAAGAAGGGAGTGGTAAGCGATGATCATTGGAATCGACCATGGGTATTATGCCATGAAAACAAAACAGGTGTGTTTCCCAACAGGGCTGATGCGATACACCTATGAACCTTATACCATGCAGAATGTTCTCCAATACGGAGGCGTTTATTATGTGTGTGGAACTGGGCGGCAGACCTTAGTAAAGGACAAGACTGCCAATGATAATTATTATCTTTTGACGCTGGCTGCACTGGCACAGGAGATCCGGAAGCGAAAAGGGGAGAGAACTGCCAAGGTTGTTCTTGCAGCCGGGCTTCCCCTTGCTGGGTTTGGAAGGGAAAAACAGAAATTTAAGGAATATCTGTTTCGGAAGGAACAGCCTGTCCGATTTTTCTACGAAGGGGAACGCTATGAAATCCAGATTGAGGATGTGAAACTGTTCCCCCAGGGATACTCGGCTCTGGCTCTTTACCCGGAATATTTAAAGGATGAACCCTCTGTTCTTCTTGTGGATATCGGGGGATGGACGGTGGACTTGATGCGCCTTGATAACGCTGTTCCCAATGCAGCTACCTGCAGGAGTCTGGAACTGGGGGTCATTCGCTGTATAGATGAGATTCTGGAACAGGTGCGCAGAAACACCGGGCTGTCCATAACAGAGACACAGGTTGAGCGCATCTTACAGGGGAAGTCCTGCAGCATGCCTGCAGAAGTGGTGTCTTTGATCGAGAAACAGGGCAGGCTTTACATTGAAAAGATATTGTCTGCGATCACCGAGGCAGGCTTTGATCTGCGGGCAGTTCCTTCCATTTTCATGGGAGGCGGGGCTGCTATTTTTCAGCACCGTGTAAGCACCCAGGACCGCCTGTGCCGCCCGATTTACCTCACGGACATCCATGCCAACGCAGCCGGATATGAACGGATTGTGGGGCAGATGAGGGCGCTGTGAGCCGCCCGGTCTTTTCCTTTCGCCCAAACCTTAAGAACCCGGAGCAT
>OLQE01000854.1_pt1 | contig 20357 bp, 27 predicted proteins | sample 1643161 | NCBI WGS metagenome assembly OLQE01 (sample SAMEA3136650, study PRJEB25190) | human gut metagenome | reverse complement strand
TGGGATGCGTTCCGTCCCGCCCGCGGCCGCGGGCGGGACGGAACGCATCGGAAAGGAGATGACAATCCCATGAAACGAACGCCACGCCGCATGCTCGCCGCACTGGCGGCCGTGGGCATGCTGTCCCTCGGGGTTGCGATCCCGTCGACCGCTTTGGCGGCCGAACCCGTGAACGGGTGCAAGGTGTACTATCCGGCCGACACGGAGATCACGCTCGCCACGGCCGCCCAGGATTCCGACTGCTGGGATGCGGGCATGGTATCCAAGGACGGGCGAACGTTCCTCGGCTGGAGCGAGGAACGGATCCCGGACATCACCAGCGGCGCCGAATACACGGCCGCCCAGTCCAAGATCAGGACCACGATCGTGATGAAGGCGCCCGGCAGGACCGTGTACGCCGTGTGGACGACCATGCCCACCATCACCTACGACGCGAACCCGCCCGCGGGCGTGGAGAACCCGCCGGCCGCGCCGGTCGGCATCACCGGCGAGTACAACAAGCCCGTCAACGACACGAGCGGCTGGAAACCCGGCGACACGACCCTCATCCCCGGCTACATCTTCCAAGGCTGGACGGACACACCCAACGGGAACGACACGCACGACTGGTCCAAACCCCTGACCCAGCAGTCGACCGTCGTCCACGCGAAATGGGAGGCCATCGGCTACAAGGTCCGGTTCGACAGGAACGCGTCGGACGCGACCGGAAGCATGGCCGACCAGTCGTTCAAATACGACCAGGCGCAGAACCTGACCGCGAACGCGTTCAAGCGCAAGGGCTGGACGTTCACCGGCTGGAACACGCGGAAGGACGGGAAGGGCACGGCCTACACGGACCGCCAGTCCGTCACGAACCTGACCACGAGCAACGGGGGAGTGGTCACCCTGTACGCGCAATGGTCGCACGACCCGGTCCGCATCCATTATGATGCGAACGGCGGCCAGGGGTCGCACGCGGACACCAACGGGTACGCGTACGACACGCTCACCGTCCCGTCAAACCTCAACGACTCGTTCAACCGGACCGGATTCCTCCTGACCGGCTGGAACACGCAGCCCGACGGGAAGGGCACCGCATACAAGCCCGGCGATCCGATGACCATGGGTACCACGGACGTCACCCTGTACGCGCAATGGTCGCCGCTCCTGGACGTGATGCCCGTCAGCGGCGGCGAGGACGGGCTGCACGTCAACTGGGCGAGCATGCTCGCATGCACGGGCGCGGCAAGCCTGCTCGCCGTCGGCGCGATCATATCGCGTCGCACCCGCCGGAAGGGCTCGCACCGGGCATGACCCCTCCGCGCATGACCTGGGAGCGGATCATGGACGCCGCGCGCGACGCGGCGATTATCGGCGCCGACCGTCGACGCCACCTGATCCGCTCCCGCATCCTCGCCACGCTCGCCATCCTGCTCCTGCTCGCGGGCCTGACGGTCGCCATGCTTCCGTTCATGCTTCGCGCCACGGCGGACGCGCGACTGGGATCCGTGAGCGGAGGGTTCGCGAGCATGGCCGCCTCCTACCCGTACACGTCACGCGAACGGATGCTTGACGAGGCGCGCGAGTACAACCGGCGGCTATTGAAGTCCGGGCAGCCGGTCCTGGGTGACGTGCTCGACCCGGACACGGGCGAGACGGGCGACTTCTCCGGTTCCGACGACCCGGAGTATCTGCGGCTGCTGGACGTGGACGGCACCGGCGTCATGGCGCGCATCCGCATCCCCCTGATCGGCGTGGACCTGACCGTCGCGCACGGCGCGTCCGACGAGACGCTCGCCCACGGGGCCGGGCATCTGCACGGGTCCAGCCTCCCCGTCGGCGGCGTCGGGTCGCGCACCGTGATCACCGGGCATTCGAACTACGGGGAGTCGAGCCTGTTCACCCGCCTGGACGAACTGTCGGAGGGCGACCCGTTCTACCTGGACGTGCTGGGGGAGACGCTCGCCTACCGGGTGACCGACATCCGCCGCGTCGGCCCGGAGGATACGGACGTGCTGCGCATCGTGAGCGACAGGGATCTGGCGACCCTGGTCACGTGCACGGGGCAGGGCAACGCGATGCGTCTGATCGTGACGGGCGAACGCGCGGACATGCCCTTGCAGGCCCCATACCCGGAGGATGCGCCCCGGGACCCGTCGCACGCCCTGTTCGCGGCGGGAGGGGCGGGCGCGGCGACGCTCGCCGCCGGCCTGCCCGCCACGGGCATGCTGCGCCGCCGCTCGCGTCGGACGCGCAACGGCGCGCACGCACGCGCATAGACACGTTTTGGAACATCCGAAAGGAGAACACGGTGACGACAACCAACAGGGCGAAACAAATCGTCACGACCACCACCGTCCTCGCCGCGGCGTCGCCGCCGGCCAGAGCCGAGGCAGCACATTCATGCCGCTGAACACGGTCAGCATCTGGCCCCTCGCCTACGACCTCAACGGCGGGGCCGGGACCATGCCGAACGAACCATAACAACAAAGGAAAGGACAAGGAGACGATGAAAAGACGAGGGCTCCTGGCGGGCGCGATCGCCGCGATCGCCGCGATGACGGCGCTCACGCCGTCAGCACTGGCGGCCGACATCCCGCACTGGACCAACGACCAACAGGACGTGCCGGCCGAATACCGCACGTTCGTGCTCGACACCACCGACACGCCCTTCAGCAAGGTCGTGTTCGACGAGGGCGAGTGGACGCACACCACGGCGGACGACAACAACGCTTGGTGGCCGACCGTCAAGGACGCCGGGCTGAGCATCCCCGACGTGGGCGAATGGACCGACGAGGCCGGCGCGCGCCACGCGATCGACATGCGCCTGGAACTGGCCGGGTGGAACGGCGGCAACGTCAGCGAGCTCGCTCGTTTCGACGAGCACGGGCAGATCGTGCGCGACGGCCTGTTCTGGATCAACAACCACTACGACAACACAAAGGTCCCCGAACAGACGCTGAAGAACCTGGGCCGGATCGACACGTCGCGCCGGGTCGGCTGCCAATGGACCGTGACCCTGCTCATGGCCGACACCGGCACGCCCGTCCCCGACGATTTCAAGGGCGTGACCGGGTTCAACGACCTGGACGGCTGGGACGCCGACCCCTCGCTGGCGTTCGAGGGCGTGGAACTCGTCAGCGGGTTCGACGCCGCCTACACCACGCCCGACGCGCAGCTCCAGCAGTTCGGCGAGAACGGGTTCGCGGGCACCACCGCGGACGCGGGCGACGAATCGGACCTCGACGGCGCGCAGCAGTCCCGCCACAGGCTCGCCGCCACCTGGACCGGTCCCACGTTCACGTTCGGCTACAGCATCCAACAACCCGCCGGCCGGCTCGACGGCAGCCGCATGACCTTCGGAGCGCCCATCACCCGACTCGAGACCCTCACCTACCGGCTCAACGGCGGCCAAGGCATCCTGCCGAACAAGGAAGGGGAATGACATGCGGAAGAGAATGACCGGAGCGCTGGGACTGCTGCTGGCCGCGAGCCTGCTCATGCCGGGCACGGCCATGGCGGTCGGCACGGCCGACCTGTCCGACGGGGTGCCCACGCCGGCGGGCAGCCTCATATTGGACACGAGCGACGGCATGAGCCGGGACCGCGTCACCGACGTGACCGGGTTCACTGTCTCGGACGCATGGTCCGGCATCAGCGAACGGGGCACCTATTGGACGCCGACGATAAAGGGCGCGAGCCTGATCGTGCAGGACGTGGGCGAATGGACCGACCCAGCCGGCATGAAACATGTGATGGACATGCGCGTCACCGTGACCGACTGGCACGGACTGGCCGCGCTGAACATCCGCCACATCGACAACGAGGACCGTGTCGAGTTCGGCGTGATTGCCGGCAGCTGGGCCGACCCGGCCCCGGACCGTACCTGGATCGAACTACGGCTCGATCTGCTCGCCGCAGACGGCGCGAGTCTGGACGGATTCTCGGGGGTGACCGGGTTCGCCGACCTCGACGGCGGCACCACCGGCTACAACGAGGGCTGGGAGCTCGTCTCCGGGTTCGACACCGTCTACACCATGGCGGACGCGCACCTGACCCGGTACGGCGACAACGGTTGGGCCGGCATCATCGACGAGAACGAGCACACGCAGGACGAGCACGGCCTGCAGCACTACCTGGGCGCCACGTTCGACTCCACGAGCCTGACCGTCCGCTACGGCATCGCCGCCGGCCAGTCCCGCGCCACCACGCTCATGCCATTGAGCACCGTGAGCACCTGGCCCCTGACCTACGACCTCAACGCCGGCACCGGCGCCATCCCCAACAAGGAGCAGTGAGTACCATGAACATCAGCAGACCATTGGCGGGCATGGCCGCGATTCTGTGCGCGGCCGGACTGGCCCTGACAGGCGCGACCGGCGCCAACGCCGCCGAAACGGACACGGCCGGGCTTCCGGACCGCATCGTGAACGGAGACTTCTCCTATCCCGGGTGGGGGAACCTCAACTACGGGGACAACAGGTGGTGGACGAGCGTCGCCGACGGCGCGTCGTACGTGGTGCACGGCAGCGGGAACGCTTCCTGGGAGCCGATCGACGGGTTCGACCAAAGCCTGTTCGGCTGGTCGAGTACGCAGACCGACTGCGTCGCGAGCAACGAGGCGTGGCTGCCCGGCCAGTGCCGGGCGGGCGCGGTCGAGCTTCAGAACGCGCACGAGGGCGGCAACACGTACGCGGAGATCACCGCCGCCCAGGAGAACACCGCGATCTACCAGGACATTGCCACCATCCCCGGCGCGGTCTACACGTGGAGCCTGAAGCACGCCAGCCTGAACGCGAAGCACGTGGACGCGATGAGCGTCATGATCGGCGAACCCGGTCATGAGACCGCTCAGGAGGCCGAACGCGTGACCGTCAACGGGCACGGCGACCAGACCGGGCCGGTCGGCACCGTCATCCGCACCAAGGTCGACAACCAGATCGACAACCAGGTCACGGACCAGTGGGAGACCTACGAAGGAACATACGTGGCCACGGGCACGGTCACCAGGTTCACGTTCAAGGCCATCGAGGGCGTCGACGACACCACCGGCAACAAGGTCGACGACATCAGCTTCCAAGTCAGCTACCCCCTGACCTACGACCTCAACGGTGGAAGCGGAACCGTTCCGAACAGGCGGTGATCGGTGCCTGTTCGCCGTTTCGAATCCCATGCGCCCCGTCCCTCCCGGATATGATGGGGGAGAGGCCTCCTGTCGGATAATGGGGGCACGGTGATCGAAGGAGTCATCATGGTCGATGAGAACACGGTGCGATCGGGGAATCTGTTCGATTTCGCAACATCGGAGCTGTCGCAGGACGCGTTCGTCTGCTGGCTGTGCTCCCGCTGGGACGACCCGGACGACACGGTCCGCGCCGCATCCCAGAACCTGCTGCACGCGATGCTCGGCTCGGACGATCCGACGCCGGTGCGGGTGCCGCGGGTGGCCCGTCAGCGGTGTCACGTGGACGTGGCGCTGCTGACGGAGCATGCGGGCGTGCGGCGCATCGTGATCGTGGAGGACAAGACCGGGAGCGTGGAGCATGACGATCAGCTGCGCCGCTACCCGGAGCGGGCCGACGACCTGTTCCCCGGCGAACCGTATGACGGTGTGCGTGTCGTCTATTACAAGACCGGGCCGCTCGTCGAATACGCGCGCATCGCCGACCAGTGCGATACCATCCTCGGATTGGAGGACATCGTCCCGCTGATCGTCACGACGGGCGTCGGCTCCCCGAACTCGATCCTCGCCGAGTATGCCGAGCATCTGCAACACCTTCACGAACGGAGGACTATGTGGATGACCCGTCCGATCGGCGATTGGGATGATGAGGCGCGCGCCGGATACGCGGAGCATCTGCATCGGCGCATCCTCGACGCGAAGTGGCCCGGGTGGGTGCTGTTCGAGAAGCCGAACACGCGCAACGGCGGCCATTGGGTCGTCTCCCTGGGCAACAGACAAGAGTTGGGCCCGCATCATGTAAAGACACACATCGGCATCGAGTTCCCGCCGGACAACATCCATCCCGACTGGCTGCTGCGCATCCTGGTGCGCCTCGATTCGCAGGGCGAAACGTACAACCGGCACGACTGCGGGCTGACGCCCATCAACGACCGGAAAGGCTTCACCAGCAGGCACAGTCCGGTCGCCATCATCGGACTCATCGACACGATCCCGGACACGCCCGAGGGGCTGACGGCGACCGCCGGACAATTGGACGAGATGGTGGATGCCGCCATTGCCGTACACCAGGAGTGGTGCGACCGCAACCGGCCGGAGGGCGGAGAGGATCGGTGACGGGCGACGATATCCCGTATGTGCGCGTATTCCGCGGCATGATCGCCGACTATTACGACGGTGTGGTCGACGATGAGGGCATGATGAATGCGATGGGGCTGCTCTCCCGTGACGATGTCGCCGCGTTTCTGGGCATGGGTGTGGCGGATTCGGGGGAGCGGCCTCTGTCCGATGTCCTGCTGGATGGCGTGCCGGGGTCGGACGAGCCGGTGGAGGGCGATCCGACGCCGGTCGACCCGGAGCGGGCGAGACGGCTGATTCTCAAACTCACGGGCAAGGAGGCCCGGGGGGAGTGACCTCGCCGGCATTCCGCCCGTCAAGCACGGTCATCCGCATATGGGTGTGCCCCGCGCGATGATCGCGCGGGGCACACCCATGTCATGTGAGGGACGCCGGTCAGTCGATCCGGCGGCGCAGCAGCACGCAGCCGCCGCCCACCAGGGCCATGATCGCCATGAGACCCATGACCGTTTCCGTGTCCGCGCCGGTGGAGGCGAGACCGTCCGCATCGGCCTTCGCCTGCTCGACCTCACGATCCGCGGCCTGCTTGGCCTGTTCGGCCTCCAGACGCTCCTGTTCGGTCTTCTCCAACTGTTCGCGGGCGGTGACCACGGCGAGCGCCTGCACGGCGTTCGCATGCTCGCCCTTGGCCTGCTCCAACGCCTGTTCGGCGGCGGCCAGGTCCGTCTGCGCCTGTTCCAGGGCGGCGAGCGCGTCGTCCGCCGCCTGGTTCAGGGCGATGAGACGATCGTATTCCGCCTTGGCTGCATCGTACTTGGCCTTGGCCTCGTCGTACTTGGCCTGCACGCCTTTGAGGGTCTCCTGCGCTGCCGCGTCGACGCCCAGGGCACTGTTCCACGCGTCCAGCGCGGTCTGCTCGTCCGCCTTGGCCTGGTCGAGCGCGGCGACCAGCTCGTCGAGACGGTTGCGTTGCGCGGTGGTGTCGGCCTGCGCCCGGCTGAGCGCCTCCTCCGCGTCCTTGCGCGCCTGGACCGCGTCCTGGTATGCCTGTTCGCGCGCGTTCACCTCGTCCAACGCGGCCTGCGCCTTGTCGACCGCGGCCTGCGCGGTCTCATGGTCGGCGGTCGCCTGGTCGAACGCGTCCTTGGCCTCATTCGCGGTCCTGCGCGCCTCGTCGGCCTTGGCCTGCAGGTTCGCATACGTGGCCTCGGCCTGCTCGAGCACGGTCTGCGCGTCCTTCAACGCCTGCTCACGGTCGGCGGCGGCCTTCGCGTCCGCCTGCGCCTGTTGGAGCGCGGTTCGCGCCTGTTCGACCGCCGCGTTCGCGTCCGCGGCGGCCTGTTCCGCGTTGGATGCGTTCGTGTCTGCGGTCTTCCACGCGGCCTCGGCCTCGTCCACGGTCTTCTGCCGGTCGTCGCGCTCCGCTTCCGCGGCCTTCAACTGGTCGCCGAGCGTCCCGTCGATGGCGGCGTCATAGTCGGCCTGCGCCTTGTTGACCGCGGTCCGTGCGTCGTCCCGCGCGGTCTCGGCCTGCTTGAGCGCGGTGTCGGCGGCGGTCTGGGCGTCGAGCGCCTTGTCCAACGTCTTCTGCGCCTGTTCGGCGTCCTTGCGGGCCTGCTCGACCTTGTCCAACGCCGCCTGGTAGTCGCTGGCGGCGCTGGACAGCTTGTTCCGGTATTCGGTCGCGGCCGTGAGCATGTCCTCCACGCTTTGGATCACGTCACCGTCGGCCTCGTAGCCGTCGGTCCAGCCGTTGCCGTAGTCGCGATTGAAATCCTGCGCGTACGCGCTCCCGTAGATCGGGTTGTTCTGGGTGACGCCGAAGCCGGTGATGTCGACCCTCGGATCGGTCATGTTCAGATAATGGCCGATGCCGCCGCTGTAGAAGTACTTGCTGTGCATGACGTTCCACGCGGTCTGGTCGGTGCGGTACAGTTCGCCGGAGCTGAGCCCCGCATACTGCGGGTACTCCTGGGCGAGCAGATCGTCCCAGATTGCCTTCTCGCTGGTGTACCAGCTTGACGAGGGGCGGGTGAACGGGTCGCCGGCGCCGGCGGACAGGTTCTCGTTGAGGTCGAACTGGCCGTTGTGGGTCAGACCGCCTCCCTGCTCCATGATCCAGTTCTGGTAGTCGGCCTGCAGCATGGCGGCGGCCATGATGTTCGCGGACACCTTCAACGGGTCCAGTCCCTCCTGGGCGCGCAGCTCGTTGCACCTCTGGATCCACTGCAGGGCGAGGATCAGGTTGTCGACGCTGGTCGCGTCACCGTCCGCGCCCAGATCGACGGCCTCATAGCAGAAGGACGCGTTCGGGTCGGTGAGCAGCTTGACCGCGTAGTCCGCGTTGATTTCGCCGAAGAAGCCGGCGGCTCCCTGTGCCTTCAGCTCCTCCATGCGGTCGGCGACGGCCTTCAACGCATCCGCCTCCGCGGTCAGACGCTCCAGTTCGGCATCGGCGGCCTTCTTCGCGTCCTGCGCGGCCTTGACCTCCGCGTCCGCGTCGGCCTTCGCCGCGGCGGCCGTGTCGTAGGCCGTCTGCTTGTCGGCGAGCCGGGTCTTCGCCGCCTCGAGCGCCTGTCGGAGCGTCTCCGCGTTGTCCGCGCTTTCGTCGACGAGCTTCTGCAGACGGTCGACCTCGGCCTGCGCCTTGTCGAGTTCGGCCTTGGCCGTGTCCAGCGTTTCCTTGGCCGTGTCCGCGTCGGCGCGCGCGGTCTGCGCATCCGTCTTGGCCTGTTCGGCGGCCGCGGTCTTGCCGTCCAGGTCCGACTGGGCGTCCTGCGCGGCCTGTTCCAGTCGTTGCGTGGCCTGTTCGGCGGCCGCGATGTTCTCCGGGGTCGCGTCCGCGGCGTTCTCCCGCGCGTCCAGCACGTCCTTCCACGCCTCGTCTGCCGCGTCCTGCGCGGTCTGCGCGTCCTCGCCTGCCTTGTCGGCGGCGTCCTGCGCGTCCTTGAGACTGTCGGCGGCCTGCTTGAGCTGTTCGACGGCCGTGTCGACCGCGGTCTGTGCGTCGGCCTTCTCCGTGTCGGTGGGGCGTTGCGCGGCGGCCGTGTTCTCGGCGTCCTGCGCGGCGGTCAGGTCGCGTCCGGCCTGCTCCTCGGCGACCTTCGCGTCCGTGACCTTCTGGTCCTGCGCGATGGCCGCGTCCTGCGCGTCCTGCGTGGCCTGCTGCGCCTGCTGGTACGCCTGTCCCGCGGTCTGCGCGTTCTGCGCCGTCCGGTCGGCGTCCGCCTGCGCCTGCTCAAGCGCGGCCTGCGCGTCGTCGTACGCGGGCTGTGCGTCCTGCACGCCCTGCGCGGCCTGGTCGATGCTCTCCTGCGTGGGACGCTGCGCCTCCGCCTGATCGTACGTCTGCTGGGCCTGCTGGACGCCGTTCTGGGCCTGGTCCAGCGCGTTCTGCGCGTTCTGCACGTTCTGCGCGGCCTGGTCGACCGCGGCCTGCGCCTCCTGGCTGGTGGCGGGCAGGCTCCGCGCCTGCTCGACGGCCTGCGCGGCCTGGTCGACCGCATCCTGCACGATGTCGGTCGGGCTTTCCGCGGCCATCGCGCCGGGCGCGAGACCCAGGAGCGTGCCCGCGGTCACCATGCCCGCGGTCAACGGTCTGGCGATGCTGCGCCGTTCGGCGTGCTTGCCTCTGCTCATCGATTCGGTCCCTTTCTGCTTGTGTTCCATGGCGCGCCGTCGCACGATGCGGCGGCGTGATGCGCGACGGTTATGCGTCCCCGAAACGGTCATAGGTCTGGTTCCCCCCGCGCATCCGCTGCCACGGGGACGCCCACCCCCTCATGATAGCCCCGCGACGGTTCGGGCCGGGGAGCGCGTGCCGTATGCCGGACGCATACGCGCCGGTCGTGATCATGATCGAACTGTTCAGCGGCACCGGCGTCATGTCCGCCGCGTTCCGCGCACTGGGATGGGATACGCTCACCGTGGATTGGGACCCCCGACTGCCCGCCGACGTGCACGCGGACATCGGCGCATTGGACGCGGACACGCTCACCCGTCTGGCCGGAGGACGGCCGGACGTGGTGTGGGCGTCGCCGGACTGCACGACGTTCAGCATCGCCGCCATCGGCCATCATCGCCGTCCCGACCCGCGCACCGGTCTCCTCCTGCCCGTCAGCGACTACGCGACGGCATGCGACCGGATCGACGCGCACGTGATGCGCCTGATCGGCGAATTGCAGCCCTGCTACTGGTTCGTGGAGAACCCGGTGGGTGGCATGCGCAAGGCCGCGTTCACCCAGGGATTGCCCCGTCGCACGGTCACCTACTGCCGGTATGGGGATGCGCGCCGCAAACCCACCGACATCTGGACCAACCACCCGCATCCCGGGTTCAAACCCCCGTGCCGTAACGGCGACCCGTGCCATGAGAACGCGCCCCGCGGCTCCAAAACCGGCACGCAGGGATTGAAGGGGCATGTGGAGCGCAGCCGCATACCGGCCGCGCTCTGCGCGCACATCGCCGATATCTGTACACCCCCCGAGGCGAGGCCGCCGCTCATCCTCGACCGATGGGAGCCGCAGGTGCAGGCCGGCCTGTTCTGAAAGGAGAGTCCATGACACTCATCATCATCGCCGTCATCATGTCCATCATGCTGACGGTCTCGTGGGCGCTCTGCCGGACCGCCGCCGACGCGGACGACCGTATGGCGCGCGCCGCGCGGCGGCACGCTAGACGCGCCGCCGCGACTCCAGCCTGTCCGCCCACGCCAGCGCCGTGCGACGCGGATCGCGGCATCGCAGATGCGCCTCGTGCGCGCGCCCGCGCCCATCCATGTACGTGACGTCCCAGCCGCCGCCGCGCGTCCGCCTCACCATGCGGATACCGCGCGCATCCCCGTATCCGGCCGCCTGCAGACAGTCGCGCAGCACGTCCGCGTCCGACCCGCGGCCGGCCGTGCGGCGCACCGCCGCCGCCCTGTCCCGGACGAGCAGACGGGCCAGCGACGCGGCGTCCGGACCATGCTCCCCATCCTCCTCGCGCACCCATGAGCCGTCGCGCAGCACGCCCACCGACGGGGCGCGCGACACCGGGATGCGGAACAGGAACCCGTTCACCGAATCCGGTTCGAACCGCGCATCCACGCCTATCCCGGCCAACGGGCGGAGCACGTCGCGATAATCCTCAAGAAAATCCGTCACGCACGCAGGTCATGCGTCAACCGAAGGCGGACACGCGGACGCATACGCCCGTGCATGACGAACAATCATGCAGACGCCCCCCGCAGGCTTCGCCTACTGTCCCTGTTCAGCGGATATGGGGGACTGGATATGGGCGTACAGCAGGCGTTGGGTGACATGGATGTGATCGCGGTCAGCGACATCGAACCCGGTCCGCTGGCGGTTGAGGAATACAGGTATCCGAATGCGCGCCAATTGGGTGACATCAGCAAGATCGACTGGAACGAAGTCGGACCCGTGGACGTGATCTGCGGGGGGAGCCCGTGCTTCCCGGCGGGTGCTCTGGTGCTGACGGATCGGGGATTCACGCCGATCGAGAACATTCATGTCGGCGACCGGGTGCTCACCCATCTGGGACGATGGAAGCGCGTGCTCGCCACCGGCAGCCGTGTGGCGGACACCATCATCCTGCATGGGCAGGGGACGGACGGCATCGAATGCACGCCGAACCACCCCTTCCTGGCAGCGCATCGCAGGCAGATCAGCACGCACCGGAACGGCGAACGCTACCGGGAGACCCGGTTCATCGAGGACGGGTGGATTCCCGCCGCCGACATGACCGGCCGCATGTGGCTGAATATGGGGGAGGCCGAACCGCTCCCTATCCCCGGTTTCGACTTCACCGGATGCCAGGTGAGGAACATCCGACTCACCAAAGGACTCATGTACTTCGTCGGCCGCTGGCTCGGCGATGGATGGCTCAATATCCATAAGCGGCACGAGCGCAGAAACTCCATCATGAAGAAAGTCGTCGTCTGCGACTCCTTCGACAAGGAGAATGAGCTACGCGAACGGCTTGTCCCCTCCGGGCTCCATTTCACCATCACCCGCGAACGGACCGGGGTCAGGTTCTGCTGCTCGTCCGCGGCCCTGTACGACTGGATCAAAGCGAATTTCGGGGAGAAGGCGTATGGCAAGCGCCTGCCCTCATGGGTATACGGGCTTAACCGGGAGTGGCGGCGGGCTCTGCTCGACGGATACCGTGATTCCGACGGACATCCGACCGACCATGGATGGACCGCCAACTCCGTCAGCAGGGAACTGATTCTGGGCATGAAAGCCCTTGCCGCCTCGCTCGGTCATTCCGCAGGCGTTTTCTCCGTCAAGAAGCGGCGCGAATACGGAATCATCGAAGGTCGCGTCGTGAACGAACGCCCCCAATGGCAGCTTTCCGTCTACGACCGTTCCCGAAAGAGCGTGATCTGCGAACGCGGATACTGGGGTCATGTCCGCTCCGTCGAATCCGGCCGCCGGAATGTGCGCGTATACAATCTCGAAGTCGAGGACGACAACTCGTACACGGTGGACGGAATCGCCGTTCATAACTGCACGGACGTGTCAACGGCCGGCAAGCGTGCGGGGATGGTCGACGGCACCCGATCCGGCTTGTGGTCGTATCAGGCGGATGCGGTGCGCGCATTGAAACCCCGAATCATCCAGTGGGAGAACGTGAACGGATCATTGAGCGGCCGCGCAGCCAGCCGTCTGACCGTCCATCGCAGGGAATCCTGGCTATCCCGCCTCCGTGCGGCGGGTCTATGCGTATGCGACTGGCCGGAGTTCCCTACGGATCCGGCGTTCAAGCGTCCGAGCGTGAAGGCGGCGGTGCGCGAGCGTCTGGATGCGGCGTATCTGCCGTGGCTGCTGGAGCATGCGGGCGTTCCCGCGGCGGTGCGGTGCGAGACGTGCGGCATGCCCGTGTATGAGCGGACCGCGGACGGCTGGCGTGCGGGGGACGATCGCCTGAACGGCGCGCCCGCCCCGTGCATGCGCGCCCTGGGTCGTGTGCTGGCGGACCTGTCCCGGGCGGGGTATGACTGCGTGTGGCGTGTCCTGGAGGCCGCGGACGTGGGCGCGCCGCATCATCGGGCTCGCGTGTTCGTCACCGGCTTCCGTCGTGACCTGTTCGCGCGCATGCGCCCGTCGGGGGATCCGTGGGCGTCGTACGACGCGGATCTGGACGTGTGGACGACCGGGCAGGCGGACCTGTTCGGCGAACCTGACGTGTTCGACGGCGTGTGGCCGAAGAGCGGGGTCACGGTGGACGGGCATGCGTATCGGCTGCCGGATCGCATGCTCGCCCTGCCGTCACAGCCGAGCATGCTGTTGGCGACGCCGAAGGCGTCGGATGCGGATCATGCGGGCCCGAACCAACGGTATGGGGCGGGCAACAGTCCGCTTCCCGCGCAATTGGCCGCCCTGGATGACGCCTGGGTGCTGCCCACTCCGACCGCGTCGGACGGGATGGCGGAGAGCATGCGCTCGTCCAGATGGACGCCCGGCACGCGGCATGCGTTGGATCTGCCGCGCGCGATCGGCATGCTGCGCGGCGTGAACCCGGACGGGAGCCTCCTGCCCACGCCGAACACGATGGACGCGCTGCCCCCGCATGCGGACGTCGAGGCCCTGCGGCGCGACGGGACGGGCGGATGCGCGAACCTGCGCGACGAGATCAGTCTCCCGCCCGGTCCGGTCGCCCGCGACGGCGGCGGGGGCGGAGCGTTGAGCCCGGAACGCAAACGGGCCGGCAGGCATGCCGTCACTTTGCAGGACGTGACTGAGGCGGGAGGGCTTCTGCCGGACGGGACGATTCGCTGATGGACGGGCTGCTGCCTACGCCGAAGGCGTCGGACGGCGTGTTCTCCACACCGTCCTGTTCGGACAGGCCCAGATGGAAAAGCACGTTCCTGGCGACGCGCGTCATGCTGCTCGCCGGGGGAGAGGAGCATCACATGGACGGGCTGCTGCCCACACCGAAGGCGTCGGATGCGATGGCGGAGCGGAGCCGCAGCGGCGGACGCCCGCCGGAGCGGAGCACCGCGCTCGGCATGCAGATCGGACTGCTACCCACGCCCCGCCTGTCGGATGCGAACGGGCCGGGCGCGCACGGTGACGGCGGACCGAACCTGAACACGACGATGAACGATCCGCGGCATTACGTGCCGGACAGCATGTTCATCCCCACGCCGCGCGCCTCAGATGTGAAGGGGTTCAATCAGCGACGTAATCAGGAGAATCTGACCGGCGCCATGCTGTTGGGCGTCGAATCCGATACGAGCGTCAAATGGGGTCGGTTCGAGCCCGCGATCCGCCGCTGGGAGCGGATCCTCGGCCGGCCCGCGCCCTGCCCGTTGCAGGCGACCGGCAGTCTTCGGGAACGGCTCGCCCCGTTGGCGGGCACGCTCCTGGACCCGCATTGGCTCGTCCGGCGCGCGCCGCGACGTTCGGGTCCGGCGCTTCCGGATCAACGGGAGCGGGATCGTGTGGCCCGCCGTTGGCAAGCCGTGTCCGACGGGTCGGATCTGATCGATCCGCTGGTGTGGGATGCGCGCACAATCATGGACGTGGATACGCCGATTCCGGCCGACCGGATGCCCGTCCCGTGCGTGCGCCGCCTCTGGATGATGCGTTTGACGGCCGGGGGGAGGCGCGCCCCGTCCGAACGGCAGCTGAGCCCCAGGTTTGTGGAGTGGATGATGGGTCTGCCCGACGGATGGGTCACCGACCCGGACATGTGGGCGGACGTGCCGGGCAATCACAGGAACCTGCAGTTGCGGCTCCTCGGCAACGGGGTCGTGCCCATGCAGGCGGCCGCCGCCGTCCGCTGGGCGTGCGGGGTGCATGACATGCTCGCCGCCTGAAACGGGCGGGGACGCATGAAGCCTTCCGACCGGCGGATTGTCCGCCGGAAGGGAGGCTTGACTGTTATGGGTTGCATGATCGACGGGTATTCGCTGCGCGTTCATACGCCCGTCCCGTATTCGGTGCCGTTGGAACCGGGCATGCCGTTCACCGCGATGATGGCGGCCGCGATCCGGGCGAGCCGGGATACGGGCGTACGCTGCACGATCGTGGATGATGAGGGTGAGGAAGTGCTCGGCTTCGATGCCGGGGGTCGGGCATGATTCCCGGCCCGTTGCGCGCGGATTGTCCGCCGCGCATGCACCCGTTGTCCGCCGCCGTGTGGTCCCCGTATTGGATGGTGAACGCCGTGGAGATCCAGAAATTCGGAGGCGCCCGAGTCTACATCCTGACCATCGAGACGCGCCGCAGCCGTACGCCCATTGAACGGGTCATCGAAAACCCCGACATGATGCGGGACGCGTATGCGATAGCGGAAAGACTGTTGAAGGAGCCGCACATCGCATGGATGGGCACGGGGATCGAACTACTCGGCTCGCACGCGTTCATCCGATTCGAGGGGACGGGGCGCACGGATCTGGAACGAAGGAGGCAGGGTGAGCGCTGAACAACTCAAGGACATGTGGCGCAAGGTGCGCGGACGCTACTGCGACGGCACCTACGTGCAGACCCGACGCACCACCGACGGCGACGAGTTCGACGACTGGCTGGACGCGATGCTCGCCCATGCGTGGCGGGAGGGCGTCAAGGCCGGCGCGAAAGTCGCGTACGATATGACGCCCATGGCCGACTCGTGGGAGGACGACGAGCAGGTTCGCCGCGGCATCGACGCGGCCATCAATATGCTGGACAACCCGTACGGGAACCGGGAGACGGAATCGTGAACGACGTGATGACGGAGTACCGGTTGCACTGGTCGTTGGACTGGGACTCGGACATCAGCCTGAGCGTGCATCAGCGCGGGGAGGGCGAACCGTTGTGGATGTCGTATCCTCCGCGACGGGGGAGCGTCGTCCTGCGCGAGTATGACGACGAACGGCTGCTCCGCGACGTGGAATTGTTCGTCCTGCACGACATCGAACGCTTCGTCACACCTACGGGCGGCGGCGAGTGGACGTTCGACCCGACCATGCGCGACGACGCGCCGAGGGGTACGGTGCAGGTGGGTGTTTGGCGCAACGGCGACGCCACGGTGCCCGTCCTCACGGACGTGGACGCGCCCGCCGGCATCCTTGAGGACGAGGACGGCGACGCGCGCCCATACGGATTGACGTTGTCCCGAATCCTCAAAGTCCTCCGGACCGAGGGGCTGGAGAGCGCGGACAGGTTCGACGCGGAATGCGCGGCCGACCTGCTCAACACGGACGACATCCTGCACACCATCGCACGCCGATACATCGAGGAGCTGGACAAGGAGGAACAGTGAAATACCGGTTGTACTGGAGTACGGACGCCGACGGACTCATGCACCCGCACTTGAACATGCGGGGGAGTGACGACCCGTTGTGGAGGGAACTGCCGTTGAACGGCACGGTCGCCGTCCCGGCAGACTGTCGGAGCGTACTGTGCCGTGACGTCGAACGATTCATCCTCGACGCGCACTCGCAACCGTTCGGCACTCCCGACGACGAATGGCTGTTCGATTCGGACGCGCACGCCGTCACCAACGCGGGAATACCGGTGGATGGCGTGTGGCGCAACGGCAGCCTGACCGTGCCGGTCGTCACACTCCCGTTCGGAGCGGGCTTGGGCGACATGGACGATGAGTGTCGGCCGCGCATGCCGCTCCTGTCCACTCTCATCCGCATCCTCCGCGAGGAGGGATTGGAGGATGCCGGACGACGGGACGCCTTGAATATGGCGAACATGCTCACGGATGATACGGCATTGCGTGCGGCCGCACACCGATACATCACGGAACCGGGCAAGGAGACGGACAAGTGAGCGACAGGACGCTGGGACGGCTCCTTTTGGAGGCCGCATGCGAGGTGTACGGCGGGAACCCGGACGAATGCCCGCCCGACCAGTTGTCGGATTATGAGGAGACCGCGCGACTGATGGCCGAGGCGTCCGTCGGGCGGGACGGAGCCGAGCGCACGGACGCCGCCGCGCACACGCTGTGGAATCAGGATTACCGGCTTGGTGCGAGGAATCTGGCGAAACGCGGCGAAACCCCGCCCCCGTTCATCCCGTGGGACATGCTCGACCGCGACCGCATGCAAGGCTACGAGGAATGGTGCATCGCCGAACGTTTTCTCGACCTGTTCGACCAGCGGACTCCCGAGTGGACGCTGGACGACTGCGCGGGCCGGTTCGCGCTCATGCCGACCGGCAACGGGAAGACCGGCATGCTTCACTGCGAGACCCCGTACGACGACCCGGTCTCGACCGTGTTCCTCACCCGCGGCCAGCTGCTCGCACTTGCGGACACCGCATTGCGCATCGCCCAAACACTTGACATGAAGGAGGCTTGATGACTAAGCATGCCGACCGCCCGTACATGGTCGCGGCCCGGACGCCGCGCCGGCGTCTGAGCGGGTTCTGCACGGCCGAAAATCCGACCGGCGCCGACTGGCATATCGAATCGTTGGAGGACGGGTTGGAGACCCTGTCGTTCGACCTGGCCAACGTGGAGGCGCTGAGGTTCGCGCGCATCGTCATGGAGGCGAACGGGATCCGTGTCCCCGACGGGTATCCGGACGAAGAGAGGCTGATCTGCTGATGGGCGACGATACGGGCATGAGACCATTGCCGTGGGCGAGCCGCTTCCGGTGGCTGCGCCGCGACATCCCACGGGAGCCGCGCGAGGGATGGCTGCTGCGCATTCCGATCGCCGGCGACTCGCGGGTGCATGTGCTGTTCCGCTGCGAGGCGGACGGCCTGTGGCACCGGTGCGCGGACGCGTTCGAACCATCCGGGCCGGTGGACGCGGAGGGGTTCACGCTGGATGGACTGCGGGATCGTCATCCGTGGCTGGAACGGTATCCGATGCTCCTGGACGCCATCCTCCCGTTCGACACGATGCCCGAGGAGTGGGAGCTGCCGGAATTGGGGCCGATGCTCGACCGGTGGCGGGACGATAGCCGTCCGGTCACGATCCGGTTCGAAGGCTCCCGCGACTGGTTGCCCGGACGGTTCCGTCGCATCCGCGACCTGCGCGGCAACCCGTGGGTGCGCGGTCTGCACGTGCTCTGGCATGAGCGCCACGACTGGTGGCATGAGGTGTGTGTCTGCGAGACGCTCGCCCCGACCGCGTTGGCGGCCGGCACGGAACAAGGTCTGATGGCCGACCGGCTGGCCGACATGATGCCCGACCTGCGTTCGCTCGCCCTCGCCGCCGGCACGGGCGAGGCGCTGGAGGCGTACCGGCTGGCCCGGCGCGCGCTCGGAGTATTGGAGATGGAGCATGCGGAATGAATTGAAAGCCTGCCGTTGCGGCGGCAAGGCGTACGGCATGCACGAGGATATGGGTGAAGGAGTGCACGGTGGAACGGACTGGCATGCGGTAGCCGCATGCACGGTCTGCGGCACGGGAATCGACCTGTACGCGGAGGACGCCACCGACCCGGCCGCCGGGGAGGATCTGGAGCGTGAGGCCGTCGCATGGTGGAACAGGAGAATTGCATGAGCGGGCGTGCGCGTGCGACGGTCGCGTTCCTCACGGTCACCGCCATCCTGTTCCTGTTCGACGCGACACTGATCACCGTGACCACGTTGGGCTGCTGCCGTGTCGTCAACCCGGATGGCGCGTGGGCCATCATCGCGGTTCTGTGGATGGCGGCCGTCCCACTCACCGTCGCATACGCATGCGCGCTGATTCCGCGCCACGCATCCTACTGACCGAAAGGAAACAATCATGAGCTATGAGATTCGCGCGTTCTGCCGTCCGGTCTGCGACCAGCCCGGCTGTGACGCCATGGTGGAGGACATGGATGTCAACTGGTTCTCCGACACGGGTTACGCGGAGGATGTCGCCGCCGAATGGGACTGGCAGACCATCGGGGACGACGTGATGCACACGCGCCACTACTGTCCGCTGCACATCCACGCCAAGTGCATGGAATGCGGACGACAGGAGACCGGTGACCGCCGGACGTTGGAGAACATCGGGTGGGAGGAGCTGGACGACATGGAATGCACGCTCTGTCCCGACTGCGCGAACCAACCCGACACGACAATCAAGGAGGAACATTGAAAGGGCGTGCCCATGCGTGAGGAGTTATCGACCGCGCTGTCGGCGTGCGGCGTCGTCGGATTCATCGTGTTTGGCATCGCAACGTTCGGAATACTCGAAACCGACAACGTGGACCTGCCTCATATCGGATTGCTGGCGCTCGTCATGCTGGCGGACGCCGCGCTCTTCGCCGGCTCGTATCTCATCGGACGCGACGACTGAAACGGAGGAGGCGACAATGGATTCGACGGTAATCTTCTGGCTTGGCGTACTGACCCCGTTCATCGTCATCCTCGCCGTCGGCCTGCTGTGTCTGCTGCTCATCGGACTGCGCTGGCTCAACGGCAAGGTGCATGACCGGTTCATCCGGCATATCCGCTTCATCGACACGACCATCGACGAACACGGGGTGGAATCCCGCGAATACGCGACGCCGAACAGTCACGGACACGACCGACAAGCCTTGGAGCTGGCGCACATACTGGTCGCCGCACCCGGTTGTCGGATGCTCAGCATCGGCCCGTGGCGCATCGTCATCGTCCACGACTACACGACCGAGGGAGGGGAGACCGGGCGTTGATGATTCGGGTGGCGTCTCCCGTCCCATCGTCCGACATGGGGTCGGCGGATCGGGCGCGCGAATACGCGGACATGCTGGAGGCGGTCGACCTGTTCAACGGCGAGTATCTGAAGGGCGTGGAGAGTCCGCGCCGCCCCATGCTGCTGGCACGGTTGAAGGCCTGCCTGCCCGTGCTGGAGGAGACGCTGGTCGAGCTCAGGGCGGTGGGCGTGGGGGAGCGGCGCCGGTACGCGGAGGCGTGCGACCGGTTCCGGGCCGATCATCCGGGCATGCTCCCCATGGATGTGGACGTGCTGGACGACGTGGATGCGGTCACCGCGGGCGTGTGGGACTGCTGCGAGGCGTTGGCCAGCGAGGGCGGACGCGAATGCGAATGCTGCGGGCATCGGGGCATCCCCACGAACTCGCTGGACGACGTGACGGCGATCGTCCGGGAGCTGATCGGACTGTTGGAGTCGTCCGGGACGCATACCGGGGTGTATGGGAAATCACAAAGTAATTTTTGACTATCTTTTCAAAAGTTCTTATATGCCGGTATAG